>Ga0257114_1002237_pt1 | contig 13082 bp, 6 predicted proteins | sample SI112_10mmetaG_FD_190149 | JGI IMG/M metagenome (GOLD analysis project Ga0257114, IMG submission 190149) | Marine microbial communities from Saanich Inlet, British Columbia, Canada - SI112_10m | ecosystem: Environmental > Aquatic > Marine > Inlet | place: Canada: British Columbia | collected... | reverse complement strand
GTTTGAGGTTGTGAGGGTGTAGGTGCCATGGTTGGTCACGGTGGTGGCGTTGGCGGTTAGGGTGGATGGTGGTTGTTGGGACACGACGGCCAACTTGTTGGAGAAGAGTCCCGCGGAATCCAACATCTCCCCAGTGGTTCGGTCGTAAGTCACCAAGTTCGCGGCCAGATCGGCGACGCGGAGGGTGTCTACGAAGACGTTGGTGTCAAACTTTAGGCGGTCGGGTTGGACGTTCCCCGAAATCTCTAGGGTCCCAGAGGTTGGGTATACGTTCCCACCTAGGATGACGTTGGAGGTTGTTTGGAGCCCCGTGGTGGCATTTTGGAGGATGATGGTGTCCCCAGTTGTATTGTTCTCCCCAGTCACGTGGTTGAGGCCGTAGGATGCGATGACCGCAAAGTTCCCTAGGGTTAGGGTGTTCGCTGAGACGTTACCTTCTATGGTTAGAACATTGGATCCCGTATCGTTGACGTAGAGGTTTGAACCGACACTCAGATTGTGCATGGGCGCGGTGTTTTGGATACCGACGTTGGAGGTTGTCACCAATCCAACATCGTACGTTCCATCTTGAACCAGTTGGATCACGTTGGCGACGACGTTACCTTGACTGACAATTTGGTGGAGGTTCGATGCGATATTGGAGAGGAGGCCACCGTCACCGACAAACCTTGATGCACCGATATTACCATCGATGGTGAGAACATTCGCCCCAGCGTTATCTACGTAGAAATTGGAGCCGACACTTAGATTATGAGCGGGTGAGGTGTTTTGAATACCGACATTGGAACTTGTCACGAGACCCACACCATCATAGCCGGCCGCGGAGTTAAAAATGACAACGTTGGCTACGGTATTCCCTTGATTGACGATGTCACTAAGGGTGGTGGCGATGTTGGAGAGGAGTCCACCATCACCGATAAAGTTTGTGGCCCCCACATTACCCGTAATGTTTAGAACATTCGCACCAGTGTCATCTACGTAGAGATTGGAGCCGATACTGAGATTGTGAGCGGGTGCGGTATTTTGAATACCGACGTTGGAGCTTGTTACGAGACCCACACCGTTGTAACCAGATGCAGAGTTAAACTGGACAACGTTAGCTACGGTATTTCCTTGATCGACGATGTCACTTAGGGTGGTAGCGATGTTGGAGAGGAGTCCACCATCACCGATAAAGTTTGTGGCCCCCACATTACCTGTAATGTTTAGGACGTTCGAGCCCGCGTCACTTATGTGAAGATTGGAACCGACACTCAAGTCAAATGTGGGTGCTGTATTTTTTATACCCACACTTCCAGTGAGGGAAGTATCTATAAAAAGGTTACCGGTACCAACTTCTAGATTACTTGCGATTTCGACTTCTCCCGAAAAGGCTTGAATGTTAGTCGTCACCATATGATATTACCAGATACTTTTTTTTTAGTATGTGAACGTTGCGACGGTGACGCTATCTTCATCTATGGTTGTAACACCTCCGTCTGTTTTGGGTGAGGTATATTCAATAAAAATATGATAGTCACCCTGACCGTCGAGAATGGTTAAGGGTCGCATGGAAACTCGGTTTCCAGTTGTAATGATTGTGGGGTTCCACGGGTTTGTACTTGTTCCACCAAAAATATTTTTAGTACCTATGGCAATGTTAGTTGAGGGTGTGGTACCCGTTTTATGACCACCCCCAACTTCGAGGACTAGGGTACTCACTTCCTCGTCTCCCTCCACGAGTTGTGCTGAAATCTTTGAATAAAAGACGTTCGATGTGTAGTTTACGTTAATGTAGGGTTTATCACCCGACGAAATACTTCCAGAATAACTATACGTCTTCTTTGTGACTTCACCGGTGTTTGTAACGAGACCACTCGTCACGTAGACCACATTTGATACTGTAATATTACTCGTAAATGTTGGATCGAGGAGGCCAGCTTTATCTGTCTCTAGGGTTCCCACCCTCGCTGCATTGGAGGTGAGGTCTGTCTCTAGGACCCCCACCCTTGCGGCGTTAGAGGTGAGGTCGGTCTCTATAACCCCAACCCTAGCGGCATTTGAAGTTAAATCGGTTTCAAGAGAAGAAACATCGGTCTCTAGGACGCCAACCCTTGCGGCGTTGGAGGTGAGGTCGGTCTCGAGGACCCCCACCCTTGCGGCGTTGGAGGCGAGGTCTGTCTCTAGGACCCCCACCCTAGTGGCGTTGGAGGTGAGGTCGGTCTCTAGGACCCCCACCCTAGTGGCGTTGGAGGTGAGGTCGGTCTCGAGGACCCCCACCCTCGCGGCATTGGAGGCAAGGTCAGTCACTAGGACCCCCACCCTAGCGGCGTTGGAGGTGAGGTCGGTCTCTAGTACCCCCACCCTAGCGGCATTGGAGGCCAGGTCGGTTTCTAGGACACCAATTCTAGAGACGTTACTTGTAAAATCGGAGAGTAGTGCGAGACCTGTTAGGGTGGTACCATCACCATAGTAGCTTCCCGTTGACACCGTTAAACTATTTTGGACTTGGAGATTCCCCAATATTTCAACGGTAATTAAGTTTGAATCATCAAAAATGTGATTATCTGTAACTGTATTTTGGGTGTATCCAATCGTAAACGTGTGATCATGTGGGTCACCGGATCCGACAGATTCTCCATGATGAATGAGTGCTACATTCTTGCCTGGATGTTGCATAATGATACCGATATCCAAATCATGGGATGTATTATTATTTGCGATTCCAAGTACCCTATCATTTATGACAAGTGAATTTGATTCGACTGTATAGGAATTACCTGTCACGAGTACATTTCCTAAAACTTCAAGATCTGAAGAGATTACGATGGCACCACCAGTTTTACTAATCAAAGAATCTTCTAAAAAATTTCCGGTACCCACAATTGGGAACTTATTTTGGGTGAGACCTGCCACGGATATGTTCGAACCGACTTCCAAGTTTGCGGTGGTCACGAGGCCGGTGGTGGCATTTGTAAATTGAATTGTATTTGAGGTGGTGTTCCCAGTGTCAGTGACCTGTTGGAGGGTTTGGAGTTGGGTCAATAAATTAGCGGGTTCAATCTTTTTGAGATCATTGTTTTGGTCGTTGACATACACGTAGTTGATGTCCGACTCATCGAGGACGATGGGGGCGTTAGGAATATCGTTGGCACGACCGATACCTGTGACGAAGACACCACCATTATGCGCATGTATCTTTGACACGATACCGACATTTTGAATGAGATCGTTGTTATACGGTTTCACATTCGAGAGACCACCAGGGACTGTGTTACTGACGTAGACCGTTTCACCTGCTAAGAACGTGTTCGTCGCGACACTGAGTGCTTTACCGTAAGCGACCGCTGTACCTGTTTGACCAGGTGTCAATAGTTGATTTGAGATACCAATACAGGGCATGGTAGCAGGACTATTCGATTGTGCGAGACCTACATTAATAATATTTGAGTTATGTGTACCCCTAACATAGACGGTATCACCCGCTCCGATGTTCACACCACTGAGATCGTTTCGAATCTTGATATACGTGTGTATAGGATATTCATTCACCCAATCTGTCCCGTCATACACAAGTAATTGGTCGACAACTGGTGCGTTTAAGTTTACATCATAGAGTTGGTCGACTTTTACTTCGACATTTGAGGTGAGGTCGGTGGTGAAGGCTGTGTGTGCATTGGTGAATTGGAGGGTATTGGATGTCGTGTTTCCATTATCAGATACACCTTGGAGTGTGGTGACTATCCCAGTGAGTTGGCTACCATCCCCCAAGAAGGTTGTGGCCGTTACATTACCACCCGCGACGATGTTGCTCACCGTGACTAGACCGGTGGCGGTATTATTGAATTCAATTGTGTTTGTGGTGGTATTTCCATTATCTGAGACATCTTGGAGGGCTGTGACGAGACCGGTAAGTTGACTACCATCCCCCAAGAAGGTTGTCGCGGTTACGTTGCCACCTGCGACGATGTTGCTCACCGTGACCAGACCAGTGGCGGTATTATTGAATTCAATTGTGTTTGTGGTGGTATTTCCATTATCTGATACATCTTGGAGGGCTGTAACGAGGCCGGTCAGTTTGCTACCATCACCATAGTACGAGGTCGCTGAGACGTTCCCATTAACTATGAGAACGTTGGAGCCATCTATGTCTACGAAGAGGTTGGACCCCACACTCAGGTCATAGGTTGATGCGGCATTTGCGATGCCCACAGTCCCTGTAAAAATGGGTCCATCCTTTGGGGCTTTTATTGTCTCGAGGGTCCCAACGCGGGCGGCGTTTGAGGTGAGGTCTACTTCTAGGACCCCCACCCTAGAGGCGTTGGATGTGAGATCCACCTCCAAAGTGCCAACCCTAGCGGCATTAGAGGCGAGGTCTGTTTCTAGGACCCCCACCCTAGCGGCATTGGAGGTGAGGTCTGTTTCTAGGACCCCCACCCGGGCCGCATTTGAGGCCAAGTTGGTCTCGAGGGTTCCAACCCGGGCCGCATTCGAGGTGAGGTCTACTTCTAGGACCCCCACCCTAGAGGCGTTTGATGCGAGGTCTGTTTCTAAAACACTTACACGGGTGGTTGTGGTCACGAGGTCATTGTTGATGGTGACTATGTTAGCTTCGGCACCCGCTAATCCGGTCTCCAAGGTCCCGACCCTAGATGCGTTGGAGGCCAGGTCTACCTCCAAGGTCCCGACCCTAGATGCATTAGATGCCAGGTCGGTCTCTAGGACCCCCACCCTAGAGGCGTTTGATGTGAGATCCACCTCCAAAGTGCCAACCCTAGCGGCATTAGAGGCGAGGTCTGTTTCTAGGACCCCTACCCTAGAGGCGTTTGAGGTGAGGTCCACCTCCAAAGTGCCAACCCTAGAGGCATTGGAGGCGAGGTCGGTCTCTAAAACTTGGATCCGAGAAACATTGCTATCGAAGTTTGACAGGAGTGCGACCCCAGTGAGTGTTGTACCATCTCCATAATACGCGGTGGCCTCAACATTCCCGGTGACGACGAGAATATTTGACCCCACGTCATCCACAAAGAGGTTTGACCCCACGTCTAGGGTGTGTATGGGGGAGGTATTGACGATACCCACATTGGCTTCGGTGTAGAGTCTACCGTACACATGAACATTGACATCTTCAGAGGTGAGGGGGGTGAGGGTTTTCCCATTGGCACTACTTTGGGTATAGGCGAGGATGATTTCATCGGTGGATTCGACGAACCCGATGGTGACATTTGATTCTGGTCGGGTTAGGACGAGACCCAGGTCCAGTGTTGTGTCAAATAGGGTGTTGTCCTTCCCCAACTCTATGATTCCATCTCGAACCTTGAAGTTTTCACTATGAAACGAGGTCACCACCCCTTCCACGAGGACGTTACCATCTACGACGAGGTCTTGGGTGATGTGGGTGTTACCCGAGACGACGAGGACATTTGACCCCACATCATCCACGTAAAGGTTTGACCCCACATCTAAGGTGTGTACGGGTGATCCATTTGCTACACCAACATTTGAGAGGGTGGTCACACTCGTTTCGGGATTATTGAAGGATACGGTATTTGCGGTCACATTACCATTCAGTGTGGCATTTTGGAGACTAAAATCAAAAATATCTTCAGCCACGGCACCCGAATCTGTGATTTCTTTGGTGATTTGATTAAATGTCAGAACTGTGATATTTCTATCTGAGACATCCTCCCGTAACCGCATGGGTGTCATATAGATGGCATTTGAGGTATTTGCTTCTAGGAACTCGTCACTGGCATTAAAGACGATGGTATTATCTGCCTGTTCCTGTCTACAATTTTTACCGAAGCGGATTCTCGTAGACCTCTCCACTGTCGGTAAGTTCTTTACCATTTATATAACACTTGATTTTATTTACACGAATAATTAGTTTGCATACAAGAGACCAGCCATACCATTTTGTATACGTAATATGTTGTAGTTGACTGCGTATATGGGGTCCATTATGTCTAGGGATTCGCTCATAATCTTGGCTGAGTTGAGGCGGCTAAAATTGAGGGTCCCCGTGGGCTGATAGGAGCTGGTCATGAGGCAGAAGCAGTACAAGAAAAAATCGGGTGAGGTCACGAAGTTGGTGTGGTAGTAGTTCATGACGTCTATAAAGTGTGGTTGACTCCACCTATAGTTACCAACATCTAGACCATTTATGGTGAGTTTAATTCTATTCGATGGTGAAGTTAGGGAGCTTATAACGGATGTATTTGATGATGCGATGTACTTCACGGGGTGATTGAATGTGAGTTCTTGGATCCGGTTTTGGGATGGAATATTCTTTTGAACTTGGGTGATGAGAATATCGTGGGTCTTTGTGGAAATTTGTGCACGTTCTTTGGTATCTAGGTAGTAATAGTTTGCAAAGCATTCTATGTTATAGGCGGACGCGTTTGGTCCCCAATAGATACGCAACTCTACATTATGATAGTTTAGGGCCACAAGGGGAATTGCGGATTGTGCACTCTCACAAAAGAAGAAGCGGAGTGGGTAGAAGTAGGAGGATGAGCTCGTACCGGGGTGTGGTCCCATGGCACTCTTAGAGACATTCTGGGCGAACGTATCTATGGCAATTTTCTCACTGAAAATCGAATCTTGGGAATCTACAACGGAGCCACCGATGAGGAGTTCGACTTTGTCTACCAGGGTTCTCCAATCATCTATAGATTGGGCTTGACTCGAATCATCTGCGGCGAAGTACACGTACCCGAGGAGATCCCCGGAGCGTTCAAAATTAACACTGGACATTGAATTACTTTTCACTGCTCCAAGAATTGTTTGTTTTTCGATGGACTGTGAAAAGTTAGCATGTCTTTTGAAGTGTGAACTAAAGAAGGATATTTCAGGATTACCCATGATATATTCATCCTGGGCACCTATAGCGATCAATTGAACAACACCAGCGGACATGGTATACTACTCTATGGGGAGAAAATTACAGGTTGGGTTTCCTACACACGAAACGGAGGACTAAAAAATTATCTTCAACTGGATTTGGTGGTTCAATGAGAACACCATCTTGATTTCTAATAGTAATTGTTAAACGACCGATGGTTCGAATTGGATTTATATACTGTGTGGCGATTGGGTAATCATCTCTGAAACTGATGAGTCCACTGTCATCCGCTGTAACAATACTAGCGAAGGAGTTTCGTACCACGCTCATAGTGGCTTGACCGGTGAGAACGTTTGACGCTCGGTCCGAAAAAATAGAGTCCAGTTCTTCAATCGAAACATAACAGTGACCTGTCCCATTGATGGGTGCAACTGTATTAATTCTCGCAGCCAAAAGCCTGGCCTGAACAACGTTGTGGAGGGGTTGGTTCAAAAAACATGTAAAAGTATTCGCCGCCGTTTGACCAATGGTATCAACTGTAATTGTATGATATTCGTAGTTGAGGTCGGGGATCATCTCAGTTGGCGATGTGATGAGGGCCATTTATATTTAGCTTAGATTAAAGATCCGCCAATTCCATCCTCGATCGCATACCCAGCGTGTTCACCAACAAGTTTTTGGGCGCCACAGAGTCCACCGGGTGTGAGACTCTTGGTGTAGGGGCTGTCTTCCTTACCCGACCCTGGGACGCAATCCATACGATTCTCGAGATCGAAAAGAGATTTATCATTCACAACCTTGATTGTGATTGGCTTGGGCTGGTAACGACTTTTGTTCATCAGACCAAAAATCACGACGATATAAAATAAAATCACGATGGTGATGAGGAACTTTCGGTCAGTCTTATTGAACTGGAACATTTATAATGTATCAACATTTTTTATAAACTGCGTTAAAGGTAATTTTTTTAGTTTCTACATAAAGAGTAGATGGATGAAGAAATAATCATCGACCGTGGACAGCCCAATATCATGAAATTAGATGCTGATGAACAGGCCCTGATGGATGAGATTGAGATTTCCATCCCCCGTCCCCAGCCTGTACCTAGGCCCGCTCCACATAGACCCCAAAGACCCATGCACCAAGAACAAGATACGATGGATGCCTTTGTAAACCCCAACAAGCAAACGGCCCCACGGCAACCTATACAGGAAGAAGAGATTGATTACGGTGAGGAACTATATGATGATGATGCCGATGAACCCCGAATGGGGGGTGGTGGACCGGGTTTCCAGGAAGATCAACCTTCTAAGGGGTACACCTCTATCGATGAAGAGAAGTCTGACCTTATCAACAAGTTGGCGCGCCTTGAGAAGAAGGGATTCTCAGTGAACAAGCGTCTAAATGCATATTCAAGTGTGGATGAGTTGAGGGCCGAAGTTAAGAGGATTACCTACAGTATTGACGTTGAGCAGTCAATCAGATTCTCTCGAAGGATGCTTATCGCCTGTGTCACGGGTTTAGAGTTCCTCAACAAGAGGTACAATCCCTTCGAGATCCAGTTGGAGGGGTGGTCTGAGTCTGTGATGGAGAATGTTGACGACTATGACGGCGTATTTGAGGAACTCTACGTCAAGTATCGTTCCAAGATTAGTGTTGCTCCAGAGGTGAAGCTCATCATGATGTTGGGTGGTTCGGCGATGATGTTCCACCTGACAAACTCTATGTTCAAGTCGGTGATGCCCAACATGAACGATGTGATGAAGCAGAATCCAGACTTGGTCAAGAATATGATGGCAGCGGTTCAAAACACGACGAGGTCTCCTGATGGTCCAGCGACGGAGGCTCCGGTTGGCGGGACGGGTAATTACGAGATGCAGGGCCCCGGTCTGGACATTTCCAGTTTGATGGGTGGTATTATGATGCCACCTCCACCCCCTATGAACACCACACCACCCACGATCCAAGAGGAGGAAGAAGATGTGTCTGATATCGTATCGGTCTCTGGTGAGTCCACTGGTGGTGAAATTAAGGAGGTCAACGTCGAGGGTTCCAAGCCAAAGAGGACCAGACGAAAAAAGAAGACAGAAATTAATCTCTAAATACTATATAAATGATAGCGTATTGTCCGCTGGAGGAACTTGAACCTCCCGTCCGACAACAACCGAAAGTTGTCGAAGAACCAGAGGAGGTCCCCCCTCCAGTTGGTTACGAAGAAACTGAAATGAATTACGTCATCATGGGCTTCATTGTCGGCGTGATTGTTCTCGCCGTCTCTGATTCCATCAGGGCGTAAATGTAATAAATCTACCGAGGGGTTTTCCCCTGAAGTAAATTTAGTATGTGAATGTTGCGTGTGTAAGGGTCCCACTCTTTATGGATACCAGCTTACCACTGGTCGATGATATGAGTTCCACAAAGATGTCAAATTTATATTTACGGGGGGTCCCCAAATTGGTCAAAAAGAGGGGTTGAATTGTGATTGAATTTCCAGTAGTAGTTACTGAAGAACTCCATGGATAGGCGGTTCCCACGTTTCCAAAAATGTTCTTTGTACCGATTGTTATATCTGTCCCAGGTGTTGTCTCGTCACTCGTGCCGCCATTTATTTCAAGAATTAGGGTGCTCATGTTGTCTTTGTCTTCATCATACTCCCTCAAAGAGGCTACAATCTTCGCATAGAATGCACCATTTCCAAAGGTTAGAGTCTTCGTATTATTCCCACTTGGGGAACTCTGTACTATTACATTTGAGTACCTCTTACAGGCCACCTGTTGAGAGTTGGTGATTACACCTCCACCAACGTGAAGGTCGGTCTGTGCGGCAGAGCCCCCCAAACCGATAGCGACCTGTTCACCGAGATCGATAATACCCTTGATAACGAGATCCCCAGAGACCTCGACGCTACTTTCTAAGAACAACTCACCAGATTGGGGGGTGATGTACACATTACCCGAAATATCACCGTGTATGTCCGATGTCCCCGCGGTTGTTTTAAGTTGAATGACGGCGTTGCTTGAGGAATGTTCAACTCGTGCCGTACCATCGTAGACGTGGAACTTTTCGGTTGGTGCCGAAGTCCCCACACCCACGTTACTGGTATGTATGACGTGGAGGCCATCACTTTCGGCGCCATTGTTTACACCACCCAAGACTGTACCATGTATACTTCCAGAACTGAAGCCCCTTAGGTACCCACCATAGTTGGCGTTTGTATTGAGGAGGATACCAGTCTTTGTATTGGTCCCAGGGCTCTCAAGTTTGAGAACATCGATATCTGTCGTGACCCCCGAGTATATGTGTACATTTGTGGAGGGTGAGTTTGTGCCGAAACCTATGAGGCCCTCGTGTGTGAAGCGTAAAAACTCTGCCGCGGTTCCACCGGTTCTATTACGGAAGGTCAGGTCGGTATCTTCTACTGTCTCTATGATACCACGGGATGGTGTTGTACTCGTGGAGAATATATCCATCGAACCTGTGATGATTTTCTGATCCTGGGGAAACTCGAAACCACCGTTGATGAAGAGCTTCGAGTTTCCACCTGGGTCGGTGGAGGTACCGATGAGCACACGATCTTCATTGATGGTCAAAAGGCTGGACACACCCGTGCCATTCGTAATGGCGTCTTCAACTTCAGACTGACTTAAACCAGCTGAATCATATGTCTGGAACTCGTGCAATGGAGCGATAGTTCTAATTCTATCTGGGCCACCGGCACCCGTAGTTTCATTACCTTTGAAAATTACAAGTTCAGATTTACCATCGATATTATATTGTCTCTCCCGAATGAATGTATTTGAAAATTGATCTGTATCGACACCACCAAATGTAAGTTGATGTCCCAAAACGATATTTCCATCTACTTCAAGTTTACCACGGGGTACATCTGTACCTATACCAACATCACGGGTGGTACCATCTATATACAAACCCACATTTGTGGAATCTGAAACATCATCTTCATTCCTCGTAATTCTAAAATCGCGCACCCCCGTTACACCGACGGTCCACCCTCGTGGATTACTATCTTGGTTTGATTGAATGAAAGACGCGAAGGAGTTGCCCGTTATAAGGTCGGTTTGTGCGGCTATAATCGCATCACCGTACCCAGTTCCATGCTGGTTATGAACGAGTATACCATTCTCCCTCGCATTTCCAATGCCCGTCCCTATAACTTCAAGGTGTGCACCGGGGGTGGTTGAACCTATACCCACCCGCCCATCACTTCGGAGGGTGAGGATGTCCTTCTCATCTGTGTAACTTTCATCTGTGAGGTAAATGTCTAATTTTGTTTTGGATTTTAGTGAAGTGTCATCGAACTTCCCAATCTTGAAAGTTGCTCTCACACCATCATAGGTTCCACCCGCCCCCTCCCTCGTCAGGTGCATCACGTTTCCGAGATCGGTGACGCCTTGAATGGGTGAGGTATTCGTTACAACTAGGGGTGTCCCTAGGTGGCTGTATCCATTTGAATTGGTGACGGGATTATTAAAAAACACTGTACCACCAGAGGTGTGGAGGAGACCTTGGGGGGTGGCCGTCCCCACCCCAACATTACTGGATTCGAGAATGGTCAATTTTGGTGAACCCATCGTGGATGTCGTGCTCGCATAGAAGTTGAGACCCTTCCCCGAACCGACGACGCTTTCCACCTTTGTTTGTTTTAGTGTAGGGTCGGCATAAGATTTCATATAGGTTTGGACATTTCCGTAGATGGCTGCGTTACTTCCATTAATTTTGAGGTTCCCTCCAATGGTGAGAGCCTCTGAGGGTGCAGTGTTTGCGATACCCATCTTACCATCTGCCGCGATACGCACCCGCTCGGTATTTTTAGTTTTGAAGGATATCCTTTGGTGTTCGGGTGTCAATTTAGCACCCGAAATATCTATGGAGGATATGTTAGAGCCTAGGGGGCCCGCGCGGATAGATGCAACATTTGAGTTTGTATCTTCACCGTCAAAATCGGCGTGAATGACGATATTTTCAGAGGCTGTTATACCAGTCGCACCCTCCATGAAGGACAGGTCTGTAACCTGAATCGACTGGGTAATGAGACGACCGGTGACCAGGTTACCCTCTACGGTCATGGTATTGGCACTCGACGCGTGAACATTTACAAAGAGTTTGTCACCGATAGACAAACTGTCTGTTGGTGCGGTGTTTGCAATACCGGATGGTAGTGAACCAGTGGTTTGGATACCGTGGGCTTGAATATTTGAGTTTACGAGCATGGGTACATCCGCATCGGCGTCGAGGGTGATTAGATTACCAACCGTTAAACCATTGTCACCGATTCTCAAACCCTCAAAGTATCCATACCCATTGGCGTGGAGTAGGTTGGATGCTCCAGCTGTATCATTTATATAGAGGTTTGAACCCACTGAGAGTGAGAAATCTGGTGAAGTATTGGCTATACCAAAGTTATTTTGTGTATACAGTTCACCGTGTACGTAGAGGTTTAGAGTGTTTGAAGTATCAAATGTAAATGTCTGTGTTTCGGGTCCACCGAATGTCCTCGACAAATTGAAATTCTTATCGGAGTGGGTGTAGCCGACAAAGAGGTTTGCTTCATTTGGTTGGTCCACCATGAGTAAAGCTGTGTCGTAGGTTCCATTGTTCCCCGTACCCATTTGAATAACGGCATTAGAAACGACCAGATTATTGACACTCGTATAATCGGGAGCTTCTGTGATTGCCAAGTTTCCAAGGAACTCAACATCCCCAAAAACTTTGAGCATCCCACCTTGAATAACTACGTTACCATTTTCAAAAACGGCTACATTGGAATCGGTATTTGGATCAACTTCGGTTCCCACCACAAGTTGTGTTCCGACGGTGACGTTTGTTGAAAATGTATTACCACCTATATGGAGTACGTTAGAGTCTGAAGAATCCGCCACCAAATTTTCACCTACCCGAAATGTGCTAGATGTTTTAAGATTGGTTGAAAGTGTGTTCCCCGTAATGATAAATAAATTTTCAGTTCCATCGTTCGTATCGACGACAACCTTATCAGCCCCTGCTTTTTGGATTTCAAACGTTCTCGTTGGATTGAGGGTTCCGACCCCCATTTTATCATTGACGACAACACGTTCTGTGCGTATACTTTTATTGACATCCAACACAATCTCCTGACCAGCATTCATAAATAAATCTGCACCAACTGAGAAACTCTTGGTTGGATTTGAATTTGAAATACCGATACGACTTACAACAACTTCATCGGCTTCAATTTCACCTGTAATAATTGCTGAAGCAG
>Ga0257114_1002236_pt1 | contig 13089 bp, 20 predicted proteins | sample SI112_10mmetaG_FD_190149 | JGI IMG/M metagenome (GOLD analysis project Ga0257114, IMG submission 190149) | Marine microbial communities from Saanich Inlet, British Columbia, Canada - SI112_10m | ecosystem: Environmental > Aquatic > Marine > Inlet | place: Canada: British Columbia | collected... | reverse complement strand
GCGCCGTTGGTAGTGGTGTTGACTAGGCTGAATTGCACTGGGTCGCCTACCCTATACCCCAAATAAGTGGGTACGGTAATCGTGTCAGTTGCGATGTTCACTCCCGCAGGAGCAAACGTGCTGGACGTGCCAGCGGGTTTGTAGTACAGGGCACCTGAAGTGCCGGACAGAACGGTGGTGGCCATTGCTACGCCAAAAATAAGGGTCTCTGCGGGCACTGCCCGGCTTCTTACAGGTTAGCGACTATTTAAGTCAGCACCGTTGCTATATAACCTGTGTCAATGCGGCCTACAAAGTGCGGTGAATCTTCCGTAGCTGAAAAACTTGGTCCATTTATTTCACCTAATTTTACGAATACACCTGTAGTAGTTTTAGACGTTTCGTTAATAGTCTCTAATACGTTTACGGCAGTCGTTACCAATTCTTGGTTGCGAGCGGGGCCACGGCCCTTTTCCGTGAATACACGGATAATAAGCGCACCACGGGCATTGTCTACGCTTGAGGTCAGCGTTGGTTCGTTGGTTATGCCAAACGTAATGTTAATGCGGACATACTCGGTAGTGGTGTTTGGTGGTACGGCAGTGATGTTGTCAAAATAAACAGGAACTGCTGGCACAAGGTTGTTAAACGCCGTTAGTAACGGGTTTTCCATTGATGCCCGGATCGCTTGGTAGTTCATCGCGGAAATTTCCTAAAGGCTCGATCCATTGCCACTTTAATTGTTCTATCGATGCCCCCACCCTTTAAATAGTTGTCGTACCAGTCCAATGGGGCGGTGCTGGTGTTTCCTTCACCGGATTTGTCTAAATTACCGCGAATTTTTGCGCTTCTTTCACCGTATTCAATCGCGTCTGGATTTAAGCTTTCTTGAAGCGGTACTGGGAAATCTTTTGGGCGAAAAAAGTCCCCTTGCTCGTAGTCAATGGCAGCGCCTGCATATCGCGCAACGTTGTAAATGGTGTACTTGACTTCAGGCTTTCTGTAGAGTTCCGCGCCGCTCAATAAAGGACCAACAACAGGCTGTGGTGCTGTTTTTGCGCCCGAACCACCAGATCTTGATCCCCCTGATGTCTCGATAACCCAAGAGTTGGCAAACTCCCCTGACCAAACTGGACCGGCTTCTTGTAACTCTTTGACTGTTTGTTCCGCAGCCTCGCGAATATCCGTAGACAAAATTCCGTTTACCCAACGGTCTATATCAACTAAAAACCGCTCGTAATCCTTAGCCATTACTGGGGCCTCACGATAAGGGTGTGGTACACCGGGTTGTCACCACGATAGGTCAAAATGCTAATGATCTTGGCTTCGCGGGTTTCACCTGCTTGCGGATACTGCACGCGGTCGGCTTCTGTTGGGTAGTAATCGCCAAGCTCTGCCGTACCAATCAGGATCTTTACGTCGGTGGTTTGGTACAGTCCCTGCGATTCTTGGGGTGTTAAACGGGTAATTATTCCTTTCACTGTTGTCTCAACGTCAGCACCATATATTTCGCCCGTGCTTGGCTCGTATACACGGGGTGTTACCGTTTTGATGTACGTGATGTCTTGGCCCCAGTCATTAAGAATCTGGGCTGGAATCGCTGAAAAGGTGTCGTCTATTTTTGACATTTCATCCTCTAACAACGCGCACTTGATAACCCCCAGAACCGCCCAAGGTGAAGGCTCCGAGGTAAGACTGTAACCAGGGGTAGACATCAAAAATGTTGTTCACAGCTCCAGTTGCCTGGCTATCTGTGTTGTACTTCACCTTTAGTTCGCCTAGCTCGACTTCTTCATACAAACCTTCGGTTCCGGTGTTGCCGGTTACGGCATCGGTGTCGTTTGCTAAAGCGCGTGCCAGCTCGTAAGAGGCGTATTTGATGTCGGCTGGAATGGTGGAACACGTTAGTTCCACCCGGTCTACGTGGTAGTTGTTGCGAGGCCAGCTCAAAGCTTGGCCGTTACTGCAACGGTCGCCGTAGAAATTTAGAGTGTCGACCCAGCGGGTTGCGCTGATGATGGCGCGGTTCTTTTGGTCGTCCGTTTTGTCGTCCCAGGTTGAAGAACTTGGGACGGTCTCGAAATAGGCGTTTGCTTCCGCCAGCGTTACATAGCTGTTGGAACTTTCGCCCTTTAATGTGGCATCAATTGTTGCGGCCACAAGACTGCAGGGATACTTTCTCTGATTTTAGCCCAATAAAAAACCCCGCCGAAGCGGGGCAGTATTAGCTTTTGCTGGACGGATCAGGCGATTGCGCTGGTGTCCAGTGGGCTGTTGACGATCAGCTCGACCATTGGGATCAGGTCGGTGTCGTAGGTGGCTGACCAGTTGCCAGCAGTGGCCAGGGTGCCGTTGGTGGGGTTGTCACCAGCACTGGTCCACTTGGTGCCCATCACGTGATAGGCGGTGTGGTAGTCCACAGAAAGCACGTCTTGCTTCGAGAGCACGTTGCGGTCTGCTTCAATGCGCAGATCCTGCTGGACGCCTTCCAGAACTGAACCACCCTTCATCAGGAAGCAGCGGAACTCCTTGATGTGGGTTGATGTGCCAGGGATCACAGTGTTGACCTGTGGGTCCATAATCACGTTACAGCCTGCAAATTCGCCGATGGAGCGGGCCCCAACGCCGACGCCGCCACCGCCCCAGGTCACTGCGCCAGAAGCGGACAGTGCAGAGGTGCTGAAGGTAAGAAGGCCAACCTGATACAGGTAGAAACCAACGGATGGGTGGACAATCAAGGTGTCCAGCTCATCGCCACGCTCGCCAAGGGCAGCGCGGGCCTCAGCCAAATTGGCTGCGGTCAGGAAGTTGGCTTCGGCTTGGCCTGAAGTTGCAGCAACTGCCTTGTCCAATGAATGGGCAGACAATGCTGTGCCAAACAAACCGGCAAGCTGCGAGAACAGGCGTGCGCTGTTCAGCTTGTTGATTGCATCGGCAAGCTGGTTGCGGATGTGAAGCATTGGGTCTTCGCCCGCTGCCAACATTGCAACGTCATCCACTGCATACGCAAAACCGCGGTGGCAGATGGAAGCGATCTGGGTGCCGGTGCCAATCTTCTGTGGAGTCAGGTAGCCAGCGGTGCTTGTGCCCCACGTAGCTGTACCGTCCATGATCTCCTCAGTTGGAGATACAGGATTGAACTCGGGAACTTGAATGCGGGTGCCGCCTTCGCGGGCATCCAGCAATGGGTTACGAACAACAGCGCCAGACTTGATGAACAAGCTGCGCTCTTTTACTGCCTCAGACACATAGGTGCTGAGATTATTCCTTTTTACGATGTCCGCGAGTAGGACACCGCCGGAATAATTCTGAAATGGTGCGGCCATCTTAGAAAACCAACGTTAAAAGTGTGTGCGGGGTCCAAGCCACGGACTTGGGGAGACAAGCCCCACCGGGGCTACAAAGAAGCTTCCCTTTCCAGCACAGCTGCAAGTTCAGGCTCCTCTGCTTTTAGTTGCATTTGTCTCGTTATGTTAATACTACCGGCCTTGAATGGATTGGGCATTCCAGGGGCAATGACAGAGTTTGGTGTGGGTTTAGCTCCCATACCGGCAGCACTGCTGGGCTTAAAGTGATGCTCAAAACCTGAACCAGGGTTTTTTAGGTTGCCTAGGTAGTTGGTAATATCTTGTTCCACACCTTTGTCCAAAATTACAACGTCGCCGTTGTCCTTTTTGTGCAGGTTGTTTTGTACCAGCTGCAGCATTTGCTCGGCGTTGATGGCACCGGCTCTGCTGATTGCAGACAACGCTTTTGTGCGCATTGACGCTTCTTCATTGGAGACTTTTAGGTCCGCCAACTGACGCTCCAGTGCGCTGATCTGGCTGTCCTTTTCTTGGGCGCTTTTATTAGCTTCTTCCCAAAGGTCTTTCCACTGGCCTTGGTCTTCCAACGTTTGCTTGCGCTGGTCGTCCTGCTTTTTGTAGACATCGTCCAGCTTGGATTTGATGCCTTGGAAACGTTCCTCGGCTTCAGTTGCCTGCTGTTTTAAGGCGGCAAGCTGGGTCTCGTATTCGGCTTTTACAGCAAGTGAAGGGTCTGGTTGCTGTGGAGCGGTGTCGGCTGCAGCCACGGGCTGGTCAGAACTCGCCACGGGCGTGTCCTGGATGACGTGCTCTTCCATGTTCAGAAGTCAAAAGTGGTGGTAGGGGTTTCTTCCGCAGGCTTTGATGGCTTGCGCTTGCGTACAGGTTTACATGCCTCGGGTTCAGGCTGCTTTTCGCGTAGTTCGACGAGTTCCCATACTTCAGAACCGTCAGGTTTTACTACTTTTTCTAGTGATTTGCCCATGTAGGCATACTCCATGCACTTGTTTAGTCTACTTGTGTAGTTTACAAGAACCTATGCCTTGGCGTTTAGTCTTCAGCTGGGTCGGGCTCAGTGCCCTCAGTCTCAGTACCAGTCTGCTGTTGTTCACTAGCGGTAGGAAGGATTTCACCTTGGACAAGGATTTGGCGGAATTCGTCGCGCCCCAGCACACCTTGGTCGAACAATGCCGTCAACGCGGTTACGTCCTGCCCGATTAAACGGTCGATGTCAAAGTCGCGGCTGATGCTCACTTCGGGTGGTTCGATCCCTACATAGTCGGCGGCTAAATTGAATGCCTTTTGTAAGGACTGTTCCAGGTCAAGAGATACCATTGACAGCATTGAATTTGTGTCGACACGGTCTAGGCGGCGGGCGTCCGCAGATTCGGCAACAAACTTTTGCTGGCTTAATGTGCTGATGCCCAGAGTGGCCATCTGCATCTGTAGTTCGCGGATTTCGTTGGACTGTGCTTCAAATGCATTTGCCGCTGGTTCGACGTAGTAGACCTTGTTGCCAGGTTGCGTAGCCATGGCGTAGTTGACGCTGGTGGTTACGTCTTTCGTTTGATCGTCCCAGCCTTCAAGAACAAGAATTGGTTGGCTAGCAATGTGCAAACTGTGGATTAAGTCGGCTTGGCGTTGGAAATGGGCCAGGTTTAAGTAGGCAATGTCAAGTAAGGGCGGCTTACTTGTAAGGGTGTCGGTCTTGCCTGCATATGTTGTTACGAGAGGGATTTGGCCTAGGCTGTAGTCGCCTGATTCCACCATCTCGTAGTCCGAGGTGGCATCTGTTGCGTCAAAAGCGTTTGGATATGGGTAGCCGCCCTGTAAGTCCTTCTTCGTTTCGACTTGGCGGTAGATGCGGTACTGGCCGGGCTCAATTACACGGATCTGGTCGTATACTTTTTCGCCAAATTCGCCGTCGGGTACTACTGCCTTCTCCTTGATGCGAACTTGTATTAAGTTGCCGTAGTTGACTTCACGGTCCAAGCGCCATCCGTAGATGTTTTCGGGGTCAACCTCGATCCAGTACGGGCGGCGGTTAAGCTCGCGTTCCTCGGCAAGGCTGCGGGCACCAGTTGGAGCTGGAAAATCTACTAGTGTATGACAATGCCCGTAGGTTAATGAGCACAGCAGCAAACGGCGGGCATACTCGTCTAGATCTGAGCCGCATCCGTCAACGTCCTTTGCGAAAATATCGGTCCAGTAGGGGTCGCCTACTAAACTGATTGGCTTACGCAAAATTAATCCCGCAGCAGCACGCACCAGGCGCTGCGTAAAGGGTGAAAATACGGCGCGGTTTACACGCGCTAAATACGCGCTGTAATCCTCGCGGGGTTCTAGGGGTAGAAAAGTTTCGCTGTTTTCGCGTAAATATTCCGTTCCAAGGGTTACGGCCTTCATGATTTCCCAGCCCTTCATCATGTCCAGCACCGCTTGCGTGCGGGTGAACGGACTGTCAGCTCCACCAAGCGTGTTGGAGCTTACAAGGTGGGTGCGGATTTGGCCGGGAACTGAATAAGTCACTTAGTTACCATTTCTCGCGATTTGCCCAGTAAGCGGCGGACATTTTACCTTTTTTGATATTAGCGGCGATACTCAACCATCTTCGTCCTCAACTTCGATCATTACTTCGATGCCGCTGGCAAGACGTACCATCAGACCCGCGAAATCTTCGGGATCCTGGGGTGTCATAAATGCGAAGGAGGCTTCGGTGGTGCGGCTCTCGGAGTCCACCTCAAGGTGTGTGCAGAAGCCGGTGATGATTCGGGTGCCCACTACTTTGTGCCTTGGCCATATTGTCCGGGCATTGATTTATGGGGCGGGTTCAACTGAATCTACTTCTTTTTGTGGTGTTATTTCGGCTTCGATTACGTTGCTTTCGGGTAGTTGGGCGGTGACTACTTGCGGTTCCACTTGGATACTTAGGGAAGGTACTTGGATGGATACTTGTTCGGGGGTGTTTTCGCCTAGGACACGTCCCAGGGAATCCAAAACTTGCGCGGCGACTTGGTAGTGGCCTTTTTTCATGGCGGCATGGACGACGCGGAGGCGCATCGTTTGGATGCGGCCCAGCATGGCTTCGCGGTCGCGGATCCAGTCCTCTTCGGTCCAGCTTTTTACTTGGTCCCAGTCGCGCCAGGCAGTCGGGATGCTGATTCCTTCGCGGGCACTGTGCTCATATACGATTTGACGCACGCTGTGGCCGTCAAGTTGGTGGCGATACATCCGGCGTTGTCTTGCCTCGATGTATTCCTGGGCGCGTTTATCACCACGACTGCGCTTTTGTGGGCCCTCGTAATTAACCATTAGTTTGTGTAGCTCAGTACAACCTATATGAAGTTTTGCCCATTACGCCCGATTTTGCCAGGTTGAATTGTTGTAGGCATAAGTAGCCGAAGGCGTCAAATGCGTGGTCTACACCCAGATTTTTGTTCGGTAGGCCCGTTCCAGGGGCATAGGTCAGGCTGCGGAATGACTTGATTAGTTCCTTGCACCGGGGGTGGATGAAACAGCGGCGCGTTCCAGTGGCGTCTAAAAGTGCGGTGTTGACGGCGGTGATTTTGTCGCGTACTTTCCATGGGCTGCGGGGTGCGCAGACGCGGAATCCCGATTTTCGTAGGATGTTGTGGTCTGTGGCGCCTACACCTTGCGTTTTGCGGGCGCCGCCTGTTGGGTCCGGGCAGGCCATGATGCGACGTTCCAGGCCGAAGCGGCGGATTACTTCTTCCGTGAAGTCCCAGGTCGTGGCGCCGCCTGTTAGGTGGATTTCGTCGAAAACATAGAGGGTGTCGTTGTCCGTGACGGCGCAGATTCCTGTCATTGGGTCCACGTTGAAGTCCACGCCCAGTAATAGTGGGAGGATTGGGATGTCCTTTGCGGCGGTGCTGATGTTTGCATCGCTAAATGAGACGGCAACGAGGCCGGATAGGTTCTCAAAGCTGGCCTCGAACTCTTGGCGGAAAGTTCGTGGGTCTAGTTGACCCCGTGCAGCTTCGATTTCTTCCGGTGGTACGTTGCCGCCTTGGATTGTAGTGAAGCTCCACCGTTTCCAGTTGGTGTCGCCTGTGATGCAGTACTGCCATAGCTCGTAGAACCAGCTGGCCGTTCCATCGGGGGTGGAGATGAATAGCGCCCAGCCCTGTTTGTCCGCTAGTGCGGGGCGGATCACCTCGAACCAGACGGCGGCGTCCATAAATGCGGCTTCGTCGAGTACCACGCCGGATAAACTGCGGCCCCGTAGTGCCATTGCGTTTTCGGTGCCCTTTAGTTCGATTGTGGAGCCGTTGACAAGTTCCAGCTTGAGGTCCGTTTCGTTCTTGGATTTGATCCACGCTGCGGGGACAATGCGTTTCATCACCTTCCAGGCGATGTCCTTTGCCATTCGGTACGTCGGGGCGCAGTAAAAAAAGGTCTCGCCGGGGCTGGCAATCGCTCCACGCAAGAGTTCGATGCAGGCCAAGTAGGACTTTCCGAAGCGGCGGCCTGCTACCAGTACGCGAAAACGTACGTCGCTGTTGAAAACTTCACCCTGTGCGTGCCGTAGCGATAGCGGGGGTGGTGTACGAACGGCCATGTATTACAGAAGAAAGTATTGGGTGCGTATTTTTTGGGGGCCTGTACTACAGGATAGTTGACTTTTCGGGGATACCCCCTTAGTATTACAGTAACAGATGTTTCCCACGCACCAGCAGGTTCCCTATGTCCTACGCCTTACTGCCCTTGTTGCGAACCCGCCCCCCTTATTGAGAACGGGTCAATTGTAACATTTTGTGACCGATACGAATTCGTATCAGTCGGCGTCAGTAGCGGCGCCGGCTGCCAGGGTCAAGGAGGTGCCGGCCAAACACGCGCAGGCAACCAGTGCCACGGCACGCCCTGTTGAGTCTGGACCCTTGGGATCAGCCGACAGTAGGGTGGCCAGCGCAACGCCCATGCAGGCTGCTGTGAGACCGCTGAGTGTAAATGAGAAAACGTATAGAAATCTCTGTGGGATCAAATTGGACATGATAATCATTCTCAATGTAAAGAGTTGTAATAGCTGAGCGTGATCTGACTAAGCGTGCGCTAGGCGACGCGACACAGTGGACTGGCTGATGCCTAGCTGCTGCGCGATTTGACGCTGACTCAGTCCGTAGCGACGGCTGAGACGTGTTGCCTGACGTGTCTGGCGTTGCTGTGGTGACTCGGTGAAATGAAGCAATAGCACGAGCGGCAGAATCAGCAGAACTAGTAGGCAGGCAGCTGTGGTGGTGGTGATCATTGGAAGCGAAACCGAACGGGCTTAGGTGTTGCTCTCCGTTCGGTCTCTATCCTACTACATCAGCAGCAGCTGCCAACGCCCTAAGCTGACAATCAATTCTCAAACTGTCACACTGTCAACGATCCACTGGCTCAGGGCTTTCCTTCTAGCGCCATGAGCCTTAAAGACAACGACACAACGCCGGAACCCTTCGCTTGCCTGTTGTGCTTCCAGTGGTTTGGCGCATAGTTTGCAAGCCTGGCAAGTGACGCTGTCGCGATACTGTTGCGGGCAGGCTACGAATTGAACACCGTGCTCATCGGTCCACTGTTTGCGTTCGTCATCGTGGGCAGCAACACAAACAGAAGCGAACCCTTGCCGTGTCATCTCAGAAGCCTGCGCTTCGGAGTTGCAGGATAGGTTAATTGTCCAGCCTGACTTATTCTGCTCTTTAATGGTTTCTAGATTTTCTGTGCTGTGGACATGATGGGTGTAACCGTAAGGCTTAAGCTTGTGAAACTTGAAGCTGTCAGCTAGGAGACTCACGACTGTGCGATCGATGCGGCCGCCATGATGCGCAAGATCCCCAGCCGTATTCACTCTGATCATCGTGCCGGGTTCTGGTTTAAGGTCTCGCAACTGATCACATAAGTCGATCCAATCACCACCACGTTTTGACGTGCCATCGTTGAGCTTTTTCCATGCCATACCTTCGTGGCCAAACATTGCATAGCAAGTTCGGTTGATCTTGTGTTCGCACGTGTCGGCGCAGCTGTCAGCCGATGTTCTCATCGCAAGCATGGCAGGCTGACCTTTTGCGGTGAGTTTGCGGTTAGCTGTCTTATTGACCTGGAAAGTAGTGACCATGATTTTGTAAGTGGGTTTAAGTTGAGTTGCTACTGTAGCAGATCAGTTCATCCGACCTTTGATTAAGTTGACGCTGGCAGATTTCGCGTAGTCCTTCCCGTAACGCACCAACACACAAGCAAGACCCGCTCGGTCAGCGTCTTCTTTGTTGACGTAGCGTCCATTATCCGCACCAACGCTGACAATCTGGAAATCTTTACCAGCTGCCCAATCAGTCCAGATTGCTGCTTTGCTGTTATATGCGCGACCGTAGGCTGCGATGACTGTTAGTTCAAACATTTTTTTTTACCTTGGTATGGTGAATTAATACAGTAGCATATTAGCCTAGATTCTCAGGTCCAAAGATAAACCTGTATCCTTTTTTGGTGCTTTCAACGTCCAGTAACGCGACAGCATCAAACTCCTGATATGCGAGCACTTGCAAAGCAGCGGCCAAGTGATTTTCAGTTCCATTAAGAGCGTAATTGTATCCGCAAGTCTTAAACGACAGGGGAAACTTAAGTGTTGCCCGGATACGTGTTCCTTCGGTATCAGTTGCAGCAATCGTGTCGGTTTCTACCGTATGACATACAGGGCAGTTCCTGACAGCATCCACGATCTGCTCTTCAGTAGCCAAAGCAGGAACTAAGACCGAACGTGAAATGAAAGTTTGCATGGGTGACCTTTAGGTGTGGTTCTCCCTGATACTAGAGCACAATACAAAGAACCGTCAACCCCAAAACGAAAACCGTGGGATTTTCCCAAAACTTCCCAATCGGTGATACGCTGGCCACCACAAGCACGGACCACCCAACCGGCTTAGTTTTTCCCAAAACCCAAAACACTTAGCTATGCAACGCATTGAAGCGATCCAAGAGATCCGCGCATTCCAAGAATCAAACCAGCCGCGTCAGGTTATCGTTCGCTTTTTAGAAGGGCAGGGAGTCTCCAAAACATCGGCTTATCGATGGATTAATGAAGCAAACAATTTAGACGCGGACGGCAACGCCCCAAGGGACTTAGCAATCAAGGCAACGCTTCAGATTCTTAATAAAGCGACACAATGCGAAAATTATGAAATCGCGCTTAAAGCAGCTGCAACGCTTGCAAAATTTTCGTAATTTATGGGGCCTAGTTTCTATCATCGCGCCAAAACAAAAATAAAGGCCCTATTTTTAACGATTTTTTGAGAATGATTATCATTATCACTTTTGTGCTATTAAATGAGAATGATTACCATTATCACTTTTGCTACCTGTTGCTGTTGAGAAGCATTTGCAATAAGCAACAGCGCAGCGACGCTCGCGGCCTGGCGTGAAACGCTCCAGCTGCTACGGAATGCCCGTGCCCATGTGTGTGTGGCCATAGCTACCCTTGTATGCAAAAGCCAGCCGGTCATTTTTGTATGTCAGCCGGTCATTTTTTCGCGTGTCCGCGTTTAGTGCTGCTTACCATGGGAGACGGACGTTCCACCTCGCAATATTTCGTAATATCTACGTCAGTGCATCATGCGACACGCTGTGCGCTGGCGTCATGTGGAAGCACGTTCCAGCTGCTTGAATGGCAAATCCGGCCATGGCCGCTTGAATGCGGTGATCTCGGTAAAGGCGAATTCTTAGCGTCTTGCTATTCCTAATTACGGTGATGCGCTACAGTACAGCACCAAATAAGCCTAAATAAATGTATTACAAGGAACATGGGCAGCATAATTTCTTGCACACAAGATTTGCAGGCACCTATAAATCAGAAGCTGCATTGGCAGATGATTCCACGTTCCAGGAAAAACACTGGTTATTAACCATAAATGGGGTCGAAGAACGTGCAGTAAGCATTGGATACATGGATGATGCGGTTGTACGGCGCCTGATTAAAGCGCACGTTCCAGGGGTTAGCAATACAGTTTTTCTGTATGAATGCAAACCCTTGAGCCTTAAAGAGTCCTATAACGCATGGCTTTTGCAGGCGTAGCCTGCTATGAATGCGATTTTTCGAGGGCCGCAAGGCCCGAGAAATAGCGTTCCACCCTGTCCTTGAACCTGGTTTCAGCGCCGATCAGCTCTAATGCGGATAGCTCGCGAACTTGTGGTGCTCCGGTACGACGTGCCACCACGATTAACGCTCCAGCTGCTTGTATGCCGGTCATTTCACGTAGTCCCAGCGAGTATGCACCGCACTGGTCTATGTAGTTTTGTAACATATCCTCGTTTCTTTCGCGGACGCTGGTCTTCCAGTCCACGACATACAGTCCTTTCCGGTCTTTTACCTCCAGCAGGGCGTCTGCCGTTCCAGCAAATCCAAGAGGGTGCCGGACGCTGAACTCAATCGCATGAATGGCCGCAAGGTTGGACTCGATCCACCCCCGCAGGCCGCGTGCATAGCCTGATGCGCTCCATGGCACCCTGGGGGCGCTTTGAATGGCTTTATCCAACGCCCAGCTGGTGATGGCTGGTGGGCAACGTTCCAGGCCCTCCTTGTTGTCCTTTAGGCTTTTTCTTTTTGTGGCGGTTTGGATGGCAAGTTTTCTGGTGACTCGTAGTAGACGTTCCGCGTGATCATGGGCAAGCGTTCCACGCTTTGCAGCCATGTCGCGGTCTTCTGTAGCAGTCGGTCTAGTGAGCCATTGTTCTAAAGCCTTTTTTTGAGCTTCTGGTGCTGTTTCTTTCAAAATGTGGGTCACGCTGTGGAATACACCACCTTGGTCATCACGGTAAACGCGATGAGGACCAGAATCATCACGTACCAGTTGCCATGTGTTTAGTTGTGCAAGGCGGTCATTAGCGTTCACGGTTGCTCCTCACAAAAAATACCGCACTCATATTGCAAAGTTTTCATTGGTCTGCCTTTTGCGTTAGGGTCCAATTCATCTAAAAATAAACGTTTGTTCTTTACACGTACCAGTCGGCAGCCTATTTCTCTGCTTTGCACGGCTCTTTGCTGAAATACCTCTGGGTGCTGTTTTCTTACATGATTCCAATATGTGGGTGAGGTTGCTTTTACGCAACCTATGCAATTCGCGTTTGGGTAACCTAGTTCATATATTCTGGGTAAATCTATACCTTCCCTACGTAAAATGTTAAAACACATTGCTTTTGTAGTATTAGAATCTATTAAAACAGGTAAAACGTTGCTTCGTTCGGTTTCTACAAAACGCTTGTAACGAGTAACTTCATCTGCGGTAAAACCTAAGACGTGCCAGTCAGGTTTGTTTTCTTTTTCCCATTCTTGTCTAGCTATTTTTTTAAGTTCAATGGTACAAGGAGCCCCTAGTGGGCCTGACATAAATCTTTTATCGTCCCAAACCTTGACTGCCGACGTTTCTGGATATTTAGAGTTTTTGGCTATCTCAATAGACGTTCCAAGCCACTGCTCTACGTCATTTAAAAACCGCCTGTTGTCGTCGTCTTCCTCAAGTACAGGATTATTGATTATACGTACCTGATGGGAAGAGCCGTAACGCTCCAGGGTTTGCTTGGCTGCTACCGCACTGGCAGCACCACAGGAAAACCACACAGCTATCATCGGTGTCTTCAGCTTTTCCTGTGTTTGGCTAGCCATGCGTTTATAAGCTGATTTTCCTTCGGGACTATTAAGTGATATGAACTGACCCAGCCGACTTTATCGCCAACCGTAATACGCACCATCGAGTCGGGTTCGGTGTCAATTTGTGTTTCCGGTACCTTGCTTGAGTCCGGTAAACAGGCTGTGGTATGGGTG
>Ga0257114_1002235_pt1 | contig 13096 bp, 4 predicted proteins | sample SI112_10mmetaG_FD_190149 | JGI IMG/M metagenome (GOLD analysis project Ga0257114, IMG submission 190149) | Marine microbial communities from Saanich Inlet, British Columbia, Canada - SI112_10m | ecosystem: Environmental > Aquatic > Marine > Inlet | place: Canada: British Columbia | collected... | reverse complement strand
GCCTTTTGCGTCTAAAAGTTCGACGGTTAAGCCCGCTGCACGGCCTTGAATGATAATCTCATCATGAAGTGTGTCTGAGAAGTCATCAAGAGCGCCGAGAGCAGTAATTCCAGCCACATCAGTTAATTGATCGATGAGATGGTTGAGAACACAGGATACCCCGTAGGCTTGACCAGCACGGAACGCATGGTCAACTCCTCCAACTTCTGGGTCTTCTGCCTTCATTCGAAGCATAACTTGTTGCGAGTATGCTACGAGAGCGCCGTACAAAGCCTCAATGACTTGAGCGGCTTCAAGATCCCCGAGAAGCATTTGGGTCTGTGCAAGTGCTGAACGTACTGCATCGCCATAGATTTTGTGCGCTTCAATCGTGTTCTCTGTTTCTTGCTGCATAGCTCGGTCGATGAGTATCTTCCAGTCTTCCATGATAACTTGAGAGCGCATCCCACCCTTGAAGGTTGGCTAGGCCAATCCTTGTAGGGGTTCGTTCACGCTTCAAATCTTGAAGTCGGTCGATTCGCCATCAACGATTCCTGCTTGACGAGTTGTCCCGTCTGCAGCAACGAATTCTCCGGCCTTGGTTTGCTTATCGTACAAGCCTGTGGCTTCGTATCGCTTCACCAACGAATCTTCGCCTAGAGCGGCTGTGATCGAACTGGTAATTGCTCCAAGTGTTGAAATCGCTTGGTCGCGTTGCATGACCCCGATAGTGTGATCGGAATAACGAGCCTCTTCGAAGATGGTAAGGAATCCATCGAGCTGTTGTGGAGGCACCATGTTGAATGCTGCACGAACTGCTGCTTCAAATTCACGAGTTGTTTCGTAAACCTTCTTCATGAAGCCATACTTACGGAAGTGCTTGACGAGGTTCTTGTAACAATCGAAGATGATCTTGATGTATTCGTTGCTCGCTTCGAGTTGCATCATCGTATCGGTGAGAATACCACGCAGAGATTGAACTTGTCTGCGACTCATTGCTCGACGATAGTAGAGTGCACTAGCAACAAGCAAAGCCATGAGAACAATTCCATAAGCCATCAAATTCTCTGGAGAGAAGAAGCCCGCCTTACTTTCTTCAGTGGCTTCTTTGTAATCTACTGCGAAGGTGATGTTACTCTGAGATGCTTGGAAGTTTGTACTTCCTGCGTATACGGCGATGACTCGCCATTCTCCGCTACATTCCATTCCATCACATGAGCGCCCATCGAAATTCCATTCAAATCGAGCAATTCCTTGTTCATTTGTGATTGAATAGTTTGTTACGCCATTCATTGTTGTCCAGACACCTGTATCGTTTCGGTATTGGCGAATGAATTGAATCTCTTCAGCCTCAATCGCAACATCGATTCGGTCACGCAGCAATGCTACTTCACCAACAATTGGAGTGCCATCAGGGACACCTGCATCGCCGCCTCTAAACCACGTAGTCTCAACTCGCATGTCTATGCGAGAACGTACCAGTACGTCGATCTCTGCAGATGACCCGTTGAGGACATTCTCGATATCCTTGTCACAACCACCTGGGATGTTGAAGTCAGGTTCGAAAGCGACTCGAAGTGTTCTGAACCCTTCCTTCTTTCCACCTGTTAATTCAACACCACGTAGAGTTGGGTTCAGAAGTGGATCTCCACTGAACCATTCTGCAGTACCATCGACATCGCTTGTGCGAATAGTTGCAATTGGTCGAATGTTTTCTTCAGGGTCGAGATAGATGTTCAGACACTTACCGCCAACTGAGCGACCGTTACTCTGAGAGAGTAGGGCGTCAACGTGGAATGATTCCTTCAAGTATAGAACTGGGTAAGGAATTCCATCAACTGTGTATGTATCGACGCTGGACTTGAACGGTCCAACTTCATTGATAGCAAGAGTTGAATTTGAGAATACATCGAATTCAGTTTGTACGGTCTTGTTATCGTAACGGAATGCATCGTTGTTGTCATAGGAAGAGTAGGATACTGTAACCTTGGTCTTACCAGCACTTGCATCGGAAAGCGGACAAGCAATGGAATAGAATCCGTCGCTATCTGTGACACCAGCATTACAATTCACTGGACCACTTTGCCCGTTTACCATCTCATAACTTACACGGATTGTACGATCTGTTAGATTGGTTCCAAGTTCGTCCTTTAGCTGTCCTGTAACAACCATTGGCTTAGGAACTACAAGTCCAGTTACTGGATCAATTTCACTTGTGTAAACAATCTGATCATCGACTGAAAGGTATGTGTTTCCAATCAAAGAGAATCCGTTTGCATTGTACGTCATGACTGTTCTGAAGTGATTGTTACCTGGAACGTTTGCACAAGGATCCCATTGACCTTGGAGTCCGAGATAGCTTGCATCGAGACCTGCACAGCCTTCGTTAGGCAATGATTCTTCAAATCGGAGAATGACGTTAACAGGTCCGAATCCGTCTGGGAGGAAGGATTCCGGATCTTCTCTGAGTTTGAGTGGGCTCAGTGGACTGATGTCCGCCTTCAAACAACCAACGCTTTCCAGACGTTCTAAATCGCCGTTCTGATTGAGATCACGGTCTGCAAATCCATCGCCGTTTCCGTCATAATAGCACAAGTGAGCGTTATCTGGCTGGGTTGACGGTAACGAAATTACACCAGCAGATGGTGAAAGAGTTGCAACAACTTGGCGATGTTGAACATTATCGAAGTCAGTTCCTTCGAAGATAACATCTACGAGACCGCCGTTTGGCGCAGTTGTTCCGTCGAGATCTCGACCACCTGAGTCATATTCGTATGTCTTGTTATCGTCTTTCACTTGAGCCGTAAAGTCCCACAAATCTCCAGATTGGCGTCTATTGTCGTCTGTCGAAATTACTGATACGTAGGTCCGAGAGACAACCCACACCTGCTGAACCGCATTGCTCGGTTTGAGTAATGATGTTCCTTCGTAATCGAATGTTAATGTGAATGAACCAAGATCGTCGTCTGCGGTGATGTTGAAAGGCATAGCAAAGAATCCATTGGTGTCGGTATAACTTGTCTCTGTTCGACCATCGAACGACCAGGTGTAATTGACTGGAGCTTCGCGTACTGGTTGCAACGAGTTGTCAACCAATCGAGCCTGGATCGATGTGTTCGTATTACGATACAAACGTGGGATTGAAGTCAGCTGGAAATCCGTTGTACCGATGACTGTTACGTTGATGTAAGCACCCGTGGTTGCAAGTGATGAAGAGTTACCTGTGAAGTAATACGCTGAATTTGTAAAGTCAACACGCATACCGTAGGTTCCAGATGAGAATTGGCTTTCCCATGTGAAGTTGTAGTCGTAAACAGCTTCAACTCCGCCCTTTGTCTGACATTCTGTTTCATCGCCTTGTGTGGTCATGAGAATGTCGTTTCCGAGAGAATCTCTACACTTTGGTGTTTGAGTGAATTGTGTTTCTCCACCACTGCTGAAGATACCGTTTCGATCTCTGTCGAGTTGAACAGCGATTGGATCGATTGTCCATGGCAATTCTGTTCTGTTTGAAACAGCGCCTGCAAGTCCTAGAGAAGTGCCTGTGTCCATTTCAGGAACGATTTCACATCGTACTGGACTGTCTGGGTCGCTTGGATCAACTTGTCCGCAAGGAGGGAGATTTGAATCGCCACCATTGACGAGGGTGATGAACCAGTGAGTAGCATTTACATCAACGAAGTCGATGATGTTGGTTGCTTCTCCAGTCAAAGAGGCATCGTTACCATCCCACAGCGTACTGTAAGGCTTGTATGCGGACACTTCGTTGTAATCGATACCTGCTGCTGTTAGCGCAGGAGCGTGATACATGAATCTCCAGTTACCGAATGTTCCATCTCCGTTGTTGATGGTTGCATCGAAGAAGGAAATCGGTTGAGTCCCTTCTAGAGTCATTGTACCCGCGATGTTCATCCTGTGCATGACACGCATCGAACGAGGTTCATCCTCGTCGCCGTGTAAGTACGGGAACGGATATTCCGAAGCAAGTTCTGGTTGGACTCGCCCGATATAGCTGTAATCGCCAGCCGGTAAACTCGTGTTGACACGTTCATACTGAGCAGAAAGTCCACTTCCACTTGAGTCTTGAACGACGTCGTGCTGCAACGTGTTACTGTTCCAAATAATCTCTTCGAGTCCGCCAGGCGCTACACCTGCCCCGTTATCCATTGTAGAATTGAATTGTACTTGTTTCCAAACACCAGTCGCCCCTCCAACTTGTTCGAATGAGACTGAGGTCAAACCAAACGAGTTCGCCCGATAGCCAAGTCCGTCAAAGTTGGTGAAGTCGGTTGGCTCTGTAAGGTTACCAAAGAGTCCACCATAGAACGAAAATGTTACTGGAGCATATGGAATAGGGTTTGAGTAAATTCCACGCTGGTAGTCAGCAGTATAGTACGAATAAAATTCTAACCACAATTGTTGTTCGTCGCTTCTGAAGAACTCCCAGTTGTTACTGCTTGGATCAATTGTCATATTCGCCTCAACACCGACCAAGTAGTCAGCTGATGTGGCACCGTTGAAAGCGAACATTTCTGTTACAACAGCATAGACCTTGTACGTCGTGTTGTCGCCTACAATAATGTCCTCAGGATAGAGGAATTGTCCGACTGAGAATCGTCCATCTTGGCCCGTGAGAATGTTTGTTGTTTCGATTGCAGTGGTTCCGTTTGCTGCCCATTCAATGTGAATTTGGACGGGCATATTGCTCGCATTTTCTGAAGCAAGAGTAATTGGATTGACCCATGTAACGACACCGCTGAAGATTGCCGGGCTTTGAGCATCCATCCATAGATTGCTTGGCATGTCTAAAGTAATGAATGTAGGCGCCTTGTCTTCGTCATCGAGTGTACAATCGTTATCCGAATCCCAGTCTGATGAAAGAGGTCCTGCAACACAAGTTGATGAGTAGCCTTCTTCGAAGTGGTCCCAATCAGCGTCAACTCTGGAGTCGTTGTCATCATCTTCGTCAATCACGTCTGGGCCTGTGAATGGGTCGGATGGATTAGCAAGGGCTTCTCCACTGCCAAAGTCATCGTGATCCCATGGATTGGTTGAGTTTCGACCAAATCGCTCTGGCCAAAGCATAACCTCGTCTTCGTCGTGCATTCCATCTTGATCGTCATCAACGTCAATGTCATCTCTTTGGCCGTCGTTATCGTGGTCGAATGCTTGAGTGATCGAAATTTGTAATTCAACGGTGTTGCTGATTCCATCGCCATCCCAATCGTCATCAGCCCAATTGACAATTCCGTCGTTATCGTGGTCCCAAGTCGATTGTTCCTCTCCCCAGAAACATCCAGCAAGAAGTTCTTGATCAACGTCGAGAACTCCGTTGTTATCGTCGTCAACGTCCTCGCCATCTGGTACACCATCGTTGTCATTGTCGACGTCATACACCTTTGGTTGGAGAAGTCCAAGAGTCATGTCACCACGGTCCCAAACTGCTTGATAGAATCCGTCATCGTCTGCATCTGCATCGTTTCCATCATCATCGTTATCGTTACAGTTTGTTCCAGTAAAGAAATTACCATTTTCTTGGCCATCGTCATCATCAAGATCATCGTTTGTATCGATTTCAAAGTAGTCCCAGAGACCGTCGTTATCATCATCGACATCAAACCAGTCATAAACAGAATCGTAATCGTCGTCAAGATCAAGGGTGTTGTTGTAAAAGTCTCCATCGACATCCCCGTCTACTTCATTTTGAAGTAAATCAGCTCCTAGTTCGTCTGGGAAATCGGCTTCTGCTCCATTGTCCGAGTTCCATTGCCAAATACCGGTTGAAAGACCCATCCATGTAACGAAAGAGTCTCGGTTGTTTTGCATTTGGAGGTAGGTTATCGCAGAGTCAGTGTTCCCGTCTCCACCGAAGTCATAATGCCAACAGCCACCTTGAGCACCGGGGGTACAGGACCAGTTTCCTGAGGCGCCACCAGGAGTTGCTCCTTGGTCGACTACTGCATCCGGTCGTGTTGAGTAAGGAAGGCCAAATTGAGCGTTCACTCCGTTTAGTGGCATTTGGTAAGCAACCGCATAAGCGTAGCCGCAGGTGAATCCTTGGCCAAGGTTTCCAACAGTAATACCACATGTGGTCATGTTGAATGAACCGCCCATCTTTACGTCATTTACGTCTTGAATTCCATCGTTTCCTTCGTCTTGGTCCCACCAGTCTGGTAGTCCGTCGCCATCTTGATCGATGTCGAGTCCGTTAACAAGAGAATCCCCGTCACTGTCGATATCCCACTCGTTTCCACCATTGTAAGAAGACCAGCGAGCGAATAAGAACCAGTAAAATTCAGGAATGGTTCCTGGAGTAACTGGGTTTGTTGTTCCATCGTATCCATTGTAGTCGAGCATCATCTCAGAGAATGGATTGTGCAAGAATACCATGCTCCAATACAAATCAGCATTTGTAGCGTAGTCTTGGTTATCTGCTCCACCGTTAAGCGATCCACCATCACCAACTGGGTAAGCTGGTTGCAAGAAAGCGTCGCTCAAATCAGCATCAACAAGTCCACAGTTTCCATCATCTGGATCATACAAGTCAGAAAGACCGTCATTGTCATCATCCCAGTCGATGTCGTTTGCAAGACCGTCTCCGTCGATATCGGAGTCGATAGCGTTTGGACCGTCGTCACGGTACAGTGCACCATTGATGGAGTGAAGGTCAGCGTCGTTATCAAGATCACAGTCCCAATCGATGTCGAGCATATCGATGATTCCGTCATTGTCGTCATCGACGTCTTCCCAGTTGAGAATACCGTCGCCGTCCCAATCATTGAATTGGGAGAAAGATGCACGACGTGTTTGGCATCGTGAATCTGGATTTGTAGGATTTGGGTTTGCTGCTGTCGGGCAGTTCCAAGCGATGACATCAGCTGCTTTGTCGAGAGGGAAACTGTCATTCTCGTTGTCGATGTTATCGTCATCAGTATCATACTCAAAGTTTGTAGCATCTCCACTGACCAAGACATTTCCGAGGTTATCAGGAGAAGTTGTCCCTCCCATGTCTGGGTCTAGCCAGTCATAGACTGCGTTGTAGTTTTGATCGAATGGGCGAAGTCGGTCATCGTCGAGATCTTGATCATAATCAAGTTCGCAATCCATGCCGGCTTTTCCATCGGTGTTGCCACCTGGGGTTTCGTAAGGAGATCTGTCTGTCCAAGTATAATCGCTTAGACCATCATTGTTGAAATCGACGTTTACGCAAACGTCTGGAATGCCGTCGTTGTCGTCGTCAGGATCAAACATGTCAAGGATTCCATCGTTATCGTCATCTGTATCAGCAGAGTCAGGAGTTCCGTCATTATCGTTGTCTGGATCGATGAAGTTTGGAATTCCATCTCCGTCAAGATCTCCGTCAATAATATCGGTAAATGAAGGAGTTCCAGCGGCGCCGTCACCTGTGGCTCCACCAGCCCAATCGAAAGCGTCGTTAGCATCAACTCTAGCTGCTTCTAATGTAACATAATTTACACCGCCAGAGTAATCTCTGTAGTCGATGAAGTCCCATGTTACTGGGGCTACGAAGAGGTTGCCTGCTTGTGTATGTGATGTTGTGACAGATGCGTCGTATGGGTTTGAGTCTTCAACGTCAAGAACGCCATCGTCATCATCGTCTTCGTCAAAGTAATCTCTTACACCATCGCTGTCAAAGTCACATGGCCATGTAAATTGATCAATGCGGCCATCGTTGTCGTCATCTTCGTCGAATCGGCCAGCACCTGAACCGTCTGTATCTTCATCGGTTACACCATCGTTGTCGTGGTCGAAAGGATGCTGGTCAGCGAGATAGAATGCACCGACTGCCGTGGCTGGAGTGATCCATGGGTGGAGAGTTGTCTCGATAACATAGCGATCTGTGGAAACATTGCGAGGATCGAATCCTTGTGCTTCAAGAGCATCGTAGTCAATCGGCCCTTCGAGAATACCATCATTGTCATCATCATAATCATCGATATCGAGGATTCCATCGTTATCGTGATCAAACGGGTCTGTACCAAAGCAACCATCGAATCGTTCCAACAAATCGTAGATTCCATCGTTATCATCATCAAGATCGTACAAATCGCTGATTCCATCGTTGTCGTGGTCATCACGATTTGATTCTTCGATAAGGAAGTTGTTCGAGGACATTATTGCCTCGATAGCTGCAATATCATGTATTACACCGGATGAAATACCGGTATCAGCCCACATAATGTCACGTAGAGAGGGATGGACATTATCGGTATTGAATGTCGTTGCACCGTCGTAGTTGCCTTGGCCGCCTTGATTCATTGACTGCATAGCAGGGCTGCTTTCCATAGGACTGTATTCAACCTCAACTACTGTTTCGGGCTCATCCCATTCAGTTGGTATCATCATTGCAAGTGTTGTACTCATTACCATGAGCATGACTAGGATCACTGAAGTGAGTATGTTCGATTCTGAGTTCTTTTTGTATCGGATTTCTAGCATATGAGCCCCTCTTAACAAGTTGCTGACCAGAGAACTGTATATCAAAACAATGGGTAGTTGGGAATCAAAAGTATCACCCATAACAAAAGGATATCAAAAAGAAAGGAGCCTCAGGGGAGCTGACTCCCCTGAGACCCGGCCGTCCAATACAAGCTGCATTGGAGTTACGACATAAATCCGTTCAACGTATTCAAACTTCGAAGGAATCGAGGATTCCGTCGTTGTCATCGTCGTCATCGAGGTTGTCCTCGAGGCCGTCGTTGTCGTGGTCAAATTGACCAGTGAGATCGTTGCCATCGTTGGTTTCAAACCAGTCTGAAAGACCGTCGTTATCATCATCGGTGTCACTGAGATCCCAGATTCCGTCGTTGTCGTGATCGTAGCGGTAGTTACCGAAGTCGCCGTCTGCTTCATCGACATCAAGAATGTTGTCGTTGTCGTCATCGTCGTCTACTCCATCGTCCATGCCATCGTTATCGTGGTCACGGGATAGATCGGTAACACCATCTTCTGCAACGTCGTTTCTGTTGTCGATTCCGTCGTTGTCGATGTCGAGGTCAACAGCGTCGCTGATTCCATCGTTGTCGTGATCGTAAATGTTCGTATTAGGATCATTGTCGTTCACTTCTTCATCGTCATCGATTCCATCGCCATCGTCGTCGCTGTCTTCAGCGTCGTCAATTCCGTCGTTGTCGTGATCTTGCGGGTTGTCGTCGAGGTCGTCAACCAATCCGTCGTTGTCGTCATCGTTGTCGAGGTCATCAGGGATGCCGTCTCCATCGTTGTCGTTTTCGCCGTTTTGGTCTTGGTTGTCAAGTTGTTGGCCTTGCTGTTGATCGGTTTGCTGGCCTTGTTGACCTTGCTGACCGTTCTGGGTTTGTCCTTGCTGCTGTTGGTTCTGACCGTTTTGGTTCTGACCGTTTTGGTCTTGACTGTCTTGTTGACCTTGTTGGCCTCCTTGGTCTCCACCTTGTTGCTGCTGTCCTTGCCCATTGTCTTGCTGTTGACCTTGCTGTCCTTGCTGACCTTGCTGTCCTTGCTGTCCTTGCTGGCCTTGTTGACCTTGCTGACCTTGCTGACCTTGCTGTCCTTGCTGACCTTGCTGTCCTTGCTGACCTTGTTGACCTTGCTGACCTTGTTGTTGTCCCTGACCTTGACCTTGTCCTTGACCTTGTCCTTGACCCTGTCCTTGACCTTGTCCTTGACCTTGTCCTTGACCTTGTCCTTGACCTTGTCCTTGACCCTGTCCTTGACCTTGTCCTTGACCTTGTCCTTGACCTTGTCCTTGACCCTGTCCTTGACCTTGGTCGTCGGATTCGCCGCCACCTTCAGTGCCGCCATCGCCAGATCCGGCCTGAGACTCCTGGAAGTCTGGGTCGTATGCATCTGGGATACCGTCACCGTCAGAGTCGGAGTATTCTCCGTCGTTAGGGTCGGTCGGGAACGAATCGACGTTGTCGGCCTTTCCGTCACCGTCAGTATCGGCATTGTTTGGGTTTGTACCCATTTGGTACTCTTGTGTGTTGGTTAGACCATCATTGTCAGAGTCCGCATTGCCGTCACCGCCGTTGGTTGGGTTAAGGCCATTGCTGACCTCCCATCCATCAGGTAGTCCGTCGCCATCGCTGTCCGCGTTGTTCATGTTTGTACCTTCAGCTTGTTCCTCAGCGTTGGTTAAACCATCGCCATCCCAGTCTGCACCACCATCATTGGGGTCCAGAGGGTCGGATCCATCACCGCTTACAGCAGATGCTGCTGATAGAGCGAGAAGGAAAGCCAAAAGCATGCTCATTGTCTTTGTCTTCGTTTTCGTGTTCATAATTTTTCACTTCCATTTTTTGTTGTGTTTTACACAGAGAACCCGCTGTTCTCTCTTTCTGAGTAGATCAAATCACTTGGGAGCTGATTAACTTCAGGAGAGATGCAAGGCTTTCGCATTTCTTGTAGGCGTGGGGAGGTGAGAGAAGCATGGCTGTTTGCCCAACGAAACGTATTATGTTCGTCGCAGTGTGTCACTTGTGCTTCTCTTTGATTGTTCGGTTTGTCCTCCAAATTCATCGCTTTTCACGGGTATTTCTTAGGGAACCCAACGTTCCCTCTGCCAATCCTTCAACGCCGAGACTATATGAAACCAGCGTCTAATGGTTCAGTCGCGTGATGGCGGTAAAAGTAACGACGCAGGATGAGATAGAACATACCGTTCAATGCTCTCAGCTAATTTTGCGTTTTCAATACGATGAACACGTTCTACGCCGTTGCCTGTCGCTTTTGCAAAGAGATCGGCTTTGTTGTCCTTTGCCAGACGTGCGAGAGCGATTTTTGCTGCACGGATTACATTCGATCCTTTCAATCTCACTTCGCCAGAGCCGAGGCCTAAACGGTTGACTAGCCGCCCTTGGTACTCTCCTTTCTCCCCCCCCATTGCGATCATTCCCAATATTATGAACTGGTTTCGAATCGTTGCGTCCCACTGATTATAATCGGTTGGAAATCGTTCTTCGAGTGCTTGAAGGAGAGATTTAATTGCTCCGCTGTACATTTTTATGTCAAATGCATTATCTTCTATGCGTTTTGTAATATGGGCATCTTTTGGAATAATATCTGTAAACGGAGTCCACATCATATCGAGGTTCAGCCATTCATTCAATGAATTCGCAAAGAAAGGATCTGACCCCCTCCAATTTAGAGTGCTGCGTTGTATAAGTTCGGGCGCAATTTCTGCGAAGGAGTCGGGGTCCTGTTGGCTAACAGCCTTCAGGGCCTCTAAATAGCGTTCTATGCGTTTCTTAACTTCAGTTTTACTGGCGGAATTACTTTGCATTGTATCAACCTCGTGAATCAAATATAATAAGAATCGTTCTTGTTTCTTTCGCAGAGTGGATTCAATATATAACCTCAAACAATTCCTTTCTCAGTCAACCGTTTGTAAAGATTCAATTGCTCATTGGGAAGGGTTTTACAATCAAAGAACTTTCATCATAGAGCGATGGGGACCTACATTTGGAATCGAATATGATTGATCGATAATGGTCCAACCAGCCGATTCATAGAATTGAATTGCTTCTTCCCTAGCTTGTAGCAAACCAATTTTGGCTGAAAAAACCTCTTTTGCTTTTTCTTCAAGAGTATGCAAAACCTTTGCAGCGAGTCCCATTCGGCGAGAAGATTGGAGCGTTCCCATTTGCCGAATTTGAATTGCAGGTCTGTTTTTATCTTCTGATAACGGACTGAAAGCAGGAGTCTTTGGCCCGCTTGCCCCTGGAAAGTCTGATTGTGAACCATCGCTTTCATCGCCAATAAGATGGGCTCTTCCAACGCATACAATAGTCTCATGTTCATCTTCTACATATGCATGAAGCGCATCAACGTCATCTGCGAGTATTTCCGCCCCTCGAGCGAAACCAAGCGGCTGACGTAAGACCGCAAACCTGCATTGATAATACGCCTCACTCGGCAACCACCCGGGACCTTTGGCTTGCACCATGCCAACTGGAAATCCTGATTCAACATAAGTGTGTTTAGTAGGACGCGTTGAAATACAACTTCTTGCTGGAACGGTTGCTGCACGGATGTCGGAGCGGTTACGTCGGGGATTGCAAATCCTCTTACCTGGGTTCAAATCCCAGTCCGTGCTCCTTCTGTAAAAGAGCACTCTCTACCTAAAATTACGCGCAGTCTTGATATTCGATGGCTGATTCGTTAGAGTGTTGAATACCCCTATTCATCAAGTGAGGAGTCATTTTGCCAAATCTAAATTCTGCATTTACTCAGATTGGAAGGGGTTTTGCTGCATTCTTAGCGCCGCCTTCTCCAGACGTAATTCGATTTACTGTTGGGCAACCAGATTTCGACACGCCATTACCAGTGGTTAATGCTGCTATTGAATCCCTCAAGAGAGGTGAAACAACCTACACGAGATCCCAAGGGAGCGAAACTCTTTGTCAAGCTGTCTCAGAACACTTATCAAAATTTGACATAGATGTTGACGGAAATGATGTCGTCATTGCCCCAGGTTGTAAGCAAGCACTGCTTTATTCGATGATGGCAGTCATAGAGCCTGGGGATGAAGTGCTCCTCTTAGCGCCCGCATGGCCGTCCTATGATGGAATGATCAAACTTCTTGGTGGCGTGCCTATTCATGTTCCAGTTCATCGACCGAACTACCACCCTGATATTGAAGCGTTGAGAAATGCTGTTACATCCAAAACGAAGGCCATTGTTATCAATTCTCCAAATAATCCAACAGGAGCAGTATATACGTCTGATGAAATCCAACAACTGGTAAATTTAGCCATAGATTCTGATCTATGGATTTTGGATGATATGATTTACTCGACACTTGTTTGGGGAGATAACAAGTACACATCACCGAATTCATTTGAAGGCGGACCTGAACGAACTCTTACTATTGGAGGTTGGTCAAAAGGTTGGGCAATGACGGGATGGAGACTTGGATGGGTCGCAGGCCCAACTGAAGCAATAGAAGCTGTGAAGACTTGTCAGGCGTCGTCTGCAACACACGTCGCGACGTTCCTCATGCCTGCTGCAGAGGTGGCGCTTACGCTTGAAAAGGAGATTGATGCAATGGCTGATTCGTTTGCTAATCGGCGATTGATGTTCCATGAAGGAATCAATTCCCTCCCTGGGGTTTCTGCAC
>Ga0257114_1002227_pt1 | contig 13113 bp, 8 predicted proteins | sample SI112_10mmetaG_FD_190149 | JGI IMG/M metagenome (GOLD analysis project Ga0257114, IMG submission 190149) | Marine microbial communities from Saanich Inlet, British Columbia, Canada - SI112_10m | ecosystem: Environmental > Aquatic > Marine > Inlet | place: Canada: British Columbia | collected... | reverse complement strand
AAATCTAGTACACCTGTAATACCCGCGCCTGTAGATTTAGTTTCAAACTTCTTAGCATTATCATGATACAAATCGACAGAACCACCAGCATTAAACACTGCCATGTTTTCATCGGGGTCTGCGTCTCTATTTTGTATGTTTACATTTGTTGCACGAACAAATAAATTACCTGTTCCAGTTTCATCTATAATACTATTATTACCGTCGTGATAGATTTGTAAATCTGCGCCTGTACCTAGTTTGATTTTTTCTCCGTCAACAAGAGTTAGGTCTCCTGTCAAAGCAACCACTGGTGCAGCAAGAGATATACCACTCGCGTTAGTAGTTGTTATATCGAATGCGGTTGAACCCGCACTAATTCCAAATGCGGAGGCATCAAAGACACCTTCTATTTCATTGATTGCTCCAACCAAATCGTTTGCAGATGTAGTTAAGTCTGATGCAGATGAACCACCACCAGAACCATGAATATCCACATCTAGTTCTATTAGTGCAGACACCACATTATTTGCAGTGAACATTGATAAATCAGTTGCGACCAAGTTATTGGATGTACCACGAAGACCTAATTCGAGTTCGTTTATCCCTCCAAGAAAGTCAGTAGCATTAGTTGTTAAAGTATAGTTTGCAGTACTACCTCGCAACGCAGTTTCTATTTCTGCAATCGCACCTGTTATTGTGGATGCATCTGTTCCCAGTGTTATATTACCCTGTAACGTATCAAGTTCGTTTATAGCATCTACAATACAAGTTTTGTCGGTAGTTGTAAGCGAAGAAAGAGTTCTTTTAGTACCACCTTCTGCATTAAACAAGTCTGATTCAAGTTCATTTATTGCTCCAACCAAATCGTTTGCAGATGTAGTTAAGTCTGTTGCAACTAAGTTATTTGAGGTTCCTCTTATTCCAACTTCTAATTCATTAATTGCTCCTACTACGTCTGAGTCTTGTGATGTATTAAGTTCTCCTGTCGCTCCTAAGTCAATAGAGACAGTATTAAATTTAGTCACCAAATCCGAGAAGGTATTGGTAATAACAAGTTTCGGTTTATTTGCTGCTGTGGTCATTATAGTTTCTCTATTATAGTGTTTAAGAGTTGTTTCATCTCAGAGACATCTGTCTTGAGTTGTTCGAACTCGTTTTCCTTTTGTTTTCTTAGTTTTTTTCTTTCGCGTGCTTGTCTTATTTCTTCTTTATTTATATTAATAACGCTACCTGTTTGTTTATCTCTTGCAAGACCAACACCATTTTCTACCATTATTAAACGTGAACTCATTAAACTGCCAATGCTATAGACCTAAAGTCTTTTATTATTGGTACAGAAGAAGAGTTTGTACCCAAGAAAACAATCTTATATTGATATGAAGTAAAGTCATCAAGTGTACCACCAACTCCTCCTATGAGATAACGATACTCCCTAAAGTTTGAAGTATCCGGAGCAACATCTATTTCTTTTGTTGCAAGAGTCCAGTCTTTATCTAATATATCATCTCCGTCATTTGAAGTTCTGAAGTATAACTCGAAATCTGATTCACTAGGTCTAAGAGCAGCAAGAATAACCTTTAATCCAACTGCTGGTTCTTCAAGAGAAGATACTGCAGTGTGATGCTTAGCAAGAGCAGAACCACCAAATCCATTTGTTTCTGCAACATAATTTATTGGAACATTAAATCCAGTAGTTGTAGTTGATGCTTGCTTATCAATAAGATTAGATATAGTTGTTATAGATGTTCTTTGTGTATCTAATATAGGGGATACGTCCGCAGAAGATGTAGATAAACTCATATTGAAAGTTGTAGAGCGAACTAGACTTCCCGCAGCACCGATTGAAGCAAGTTCATTTACTCTGTTCGCAATTATTTTAGGAACAGTAAAGAAGTTTTCTTCACCGATACTGATTCCTGTAACTTGTGCTTTACCATATGGAGTTTCTGAACCTGCTAGTGATTTTCCGTTAGTAAACTGAGAAGTAAAAGAAATAGTAGTACTATCTGGAATAAGAGAACTAAAGTTTGGAACTACACCATCAACTTGTGTTTGTTTAGGGAACTTAACTGATGCTCCACCAAATCTACCTGTTGTATCAGCATTACTTCCTGCCTCAAACTGGAATCCAAATCCATCTGCTGCTGTTATGGTTCTATCACCATTAATATTTGCAGCAGTTATACCATTATTGTCACTTCCTGTTAATCCTGCAATCGTAACAACATCACCTAATCTATATCCATGTTTAGGTGCAAGTACACTTATTGTAGCATCACCACTTACAGAGTAAAGGGGATTACTACTAAGTAACATATTCGGTGTATCTGTATTTTCAAATACCGCAGTACCACCTGCCGTATCAAAAACAGCATTATGCATTTTAAACATTAAGTCTTTAGTTTGGTCAGGAGACCAAGTTGAACCATTTTGTGATTTAAACAATGAACCCATAGAAGGTTGACTACTAATTTTTGCTTCAGTAGAACCAAGTTCAAAAGCATAAGTTTCTGCAACATATGCTTCATAGTTTGTTGAATCAGCAAGAAGAACAATCGCATATTCAGTATTGGGGTTCAAGAAGATTGGTTCATCAAACTCAAAGGTTGTCGGTGCAGCAAGTACTGCTGTTGCAGTTTGTTCTGATGGTAACACAACACTTCCAGCATTTACAAACTTAATTGCGTTTCCAAGAATTTCTGATGATGACGGAACACCGTTTACCATAGGTCTTATTTGTAATTGAATAGGAACAGAAGCATCTTTCGTTTTAAAGTAACAATCTACTTTAGTTACGAACATACCATTTTCTTTTGTTACACGGAATGATTGTGCAAGAGGGTCTATCTGAGTTCTTATAGGTCTTGGTGGTCGAGTCGCAACCATAGTTTGTACACGAGTAGAAAGTGTTCCGGAAGCAACATAAATAAATGACGCGGTGCTTGTAGCAACATCATTATCGTTCGAAGATATATCAAGGAGTTTAAACTCACGTTCCCCTGTTCTAAACCTTACACCTGTATCTGTCGCATCTTCGTCTTCGGGAATAGCATTACAAGGAATAAAGAAAGAACCTTGAACTGTTCCGTTTGCATCTGATTCTAAAGTTGATTTAGTTTGCGGATGCTCTGTTGAGTTTCTAAATTCATCTCCATACTCAACTCCACCTGCAGTTGAATCAGAGAAGTTTTGGAAAGTTTCTGACTTTACGAAGTTATCTACAGCAACTCCATCAAAGAATGGATAGAACCTTGTATTTGGTCTCAGTCCTTCTGCTTTGAAGAATACTTTACGAGGTCTTATGAAAGGTAAGAATGTTAATGACACTTCTCTTTCGTCTACAACCTCACGTATAGTTCTATTACCTACAACAATTCTTCCTGTGAATTCATCTACGCCTCTTCTCACTTGATTAGAAGCAGGAGTTCCTGTTGGTATTTGTTGCGGAGGTCTTGACGTAACGCCATTCCAGTTCCACATTTGGTCACCATTCCAACCATTAAAGAAGTTTTGTGTTATCTCACCCCAACCTGCCATTGGAACGAAGTTATTAGTAGACCAATCAAAAGATGCGCCAGCAAACCCAACCGCGTCAGTTTGTTCTATAATATTAGCAGGATTAAATGTTATGTCTTGCCATTCATCTGAGGCAGGAGACATTGTTATACTACCTGTTCCTGTTATTACTGCGAACGGATTTACATTTTCTGTACCTGTAACTTTCGTTTGTTTTATGGCAGAGTCATGACTGTAGTTGATATATACAATATCACCTTTCAGTACAGTATTAGTTGACTTGTCGGAATCATATCTTAATGTATAGTTATCTGTTACTTGTTGTGGTTGTAATGTTCCAAGTGATGGGTCAATCGCCGCACGATTTTCTATATTTTGTGTATCTGTAAAGGCACGATTTCTAAAGTTATCTACAAAGAAACCTGACTTAGTACGAACTGCTCCAGAACCATCTAGTACAAGTAACGAACTAGTATCAACCTCTAGTAGTGATAATGAAGTAACCTCTTCAAGTTTGTCGATACGTTTCTCTAACTTAGAGATATCCTTCATAGTAAATCTTTTTGCTTCCACGGGTCTTATAACTAAATCTTTTTCATTTAAACCATAAGCATTATGTTCTATCTCAAACAAAGGAAGAGTATTTTCTGGTGTTGGAGGAACTGATGGTGAAAGAGCAGGAGTACCTGTGATATTCTTAATAATACCATCTTCGGTTACAACTATTTTATCTGAACGTTTTAGATAGTTTGTTACATCTCCACTAAAGAAATTACCACTTTTTGGAAGTTCGTTAATAACAGCATCTCTACCGCCATTACTAAATGCTCCTGCAGAGTCTACTGAAGAACGGAAGTCAATAACGTCTCTTAAGTTTATAGTACTTCTTGAGTTTTCTTTAAGGTTCGGTATTTTCTCATAAGTAATTTCGCCAGTATAAGAATCAGGGGAGAAGAAGTCTCCTGCCTGATGTTCAAAGTGTTTATATTTTACGTGAAGAGTTCCTGTTGGGTCAGAAGCACCTGCATCTAATACGAGTCTTCCGTTTGCGTAATGACTTGCTCTTTGACCATTATCAACAGTAAACAAATATGATAAGTCTACTCCATTAGTGTTAGTTTGTTTTATTTCTGATACTGATACAATATCTACGTTATGTAAGTCAACATATTTTACTCCAGTTCTACTATCTGTTAATAGACCTTGTGCTAAATCTACTAATAAAGTTTTCTCATTTAGTTGCTTAGGACGTACTATTGGAGTTGCTTTATTAACCTTTGCTAATACTGTTACTGCTCTACCACTAGCAAGAGAAGTATTGATTGTAGCAGAAGTAAAAGGAGAAGTTATTGTAAACGTTGATGACGCAACATCTCCTGTTAAATCATCTGTTACTATCCATTGGTCTGAGTTTACGAAAGTTTCACCTTTATCCGAATTTAATCCAGATATTGTAAAGTCGCCATTAGTGCCTGTTGTAGCAGCAATTAACCTTTGTACTTCGAATGAAGGACTCGCTATACTTTTAATACGAGGATATGAAGTAGAGTAAACGAGTGTTTGATTAGCAGGTTCTTTTAAAACTGCTTTAGAATTTTCTAATACGACGTTAGCAAATCTTTCAGTGTTTATACCAATACTTTTTACGTCACCAATGCTTTTACCTGATGTCATTTTAATATCAAATAGATAAACGTTAAAATTACTTCCGTCTTTCTCTACATACCTAACTCTTGCAGTACCTAATGTTAAAGTTGTACTATCTGTATATCCTGTTTTGTCTCTTAGGTTGATCACCTCAAATGAATCTATACCAAACTTACCTTCAAAGGTATCACATACAAAGAATGAACCATATGAAACTGGAGCAATATCATTATCTTTTACGATAGTTGTTTGTGATTTTGCTATAGTGAGGTCAGTTGGTTTTTCTGTTGATGCTCTGTATCCATTTACATAAGCAATTCCTGGAGAAACATTAACATTAACATTAACCCCAGCATCAGATACAGTTGACTTAAATCTTTTTGCTATATAGTTACCTGACTCTTCTTTCGTTCTTTCTGCAAGAAGGTCATTTATTTTATTATAATCATCTTTACCATCTACTTGATCAACAATTTTACCTTCAAATACATCACAATAATAAACGAAGTTTTCGGACGAAGCAACTAAATCTTCTGTTGTTAAAACAAGTTGTATACGATACCTATCTGCTCCGGGCGATGTGGTGTTTGGTGTTGCCCCTTGATTATCGAATAACGCATTATTATCTGTTGAAGTAACAATATCTTCTGTTACTTTAAAACCAATAACTTTACTTGGATTGTTTGAATATTTGGAAAGTATAAGTCCTTGTGGTTTTACGAATACGAAATGACCTCTTACAAAGAAATCTCCTGCTGCATTATTTATTTTACAACCACGACCTGTAACAGGTTGTTGTGCTATATTAGCAGTTGTTAAAGTTATGTCTCCGCTAGTGATGCTTACATTCTCACCGAAACGAACTGGAGTTGTTCCTACCGCACCATCTTTTGTATATGTGTATTGAATATAAAGAGTGTCTGGGTCTGAACCTGTTGCTTCAACAACCTCAAGAACACGTGCCTTTGCACCATTTGCCTGAGTAAACTCTAATCCTACAAGACTTGAACTTGTTATTCCACTAAGAGCATTGGCAGCAAGTTTAACAAACTCATAGTCATTATTAATACTTGGTCCGCCAGGATTTACGGCAGAACCTTCTTTGAATATATTACGACCAAATCTTGCAATCTCCTCTTGGATGATTGTTTGCATCTGGGTAAGTTCGCGTGCCTGTAATGCACGTCCACTATTAAATAGTATACGATGATAGTTGTCACTATCAAGGAAATCGTCTTTATATGTTGACGAAAAGACATTTGAGGTAAATGTATTTGGCATTATTCTATTATCCTAAAGTTGTATTACTATTTTAATATCTTCTGTTTGGTCTGCTGAACGAGTTACTGCCGCTCTATTATCTATATATAGTACGTCCCCAGTTGAGGTATCTACCTCTGCTGCAGTTATATGAGAACTACTAGCAATTACTCCTGAACCACCTTCACTCCCTAGGAGTGTATTTCCTGCACCAAAAGTTCCATATCCTGTAGTGTCATTTTGATGGAATGTTAGTGTATTTCCATCTGTAGATACAGCATCTACAACTGCCTTTGCGCCTGAAGTTTGGTCTGTTATAGTTGAATCAACAGAAAATGATGCAGTCTTAGATACTAATACTAATTTTCTTAAAGCAAGACCTGTTGAAGCAGTAAAGAGTGTACTACCATTTGTTGTTATGTTTTTAATTAACCCTACTTGACGGAAGTCGTTTCCTATAATAAAGTCTCCACTACCATCTGCTCCATCTGGTTTTACTACAAACATAATAGAACTTGAACGTAAATCAACCCTTGGGTCTTTTCCGAAACCACCCTTCGATGCAAATACAGGTCTAATGACCGCAGCAGTCGTTGGCGAACCTCCACTTAAACTTACAGTAGCATTAGTATATCCTGTACCTAAGTTTGAAGCAGTTCCTATACTTGTAACTTCTACTTTAGAAACTTGACCGCCACTTATAAATGCTGTTGCTGCAGCACCTGAACCATCGCCTGATATAGTAACTGTAGGTATACTTGAGTATCCTGAACCTTTTTGTAGGTTTCCATTCGCGTCTGGAACGAACTCATATCCGACTATTTGACCATCTATCGCAGCATCTTGTACTGCCTTTTGTTCTATTTCTGTAGCACCTGTACCTGAACCAGTAATTACTTTTACAGGAAGGAAGTTCGCGGAAGTAAATTTAGTTGCTACTGCTGCAGATATAGTATATAAAAACTTCCAAGCATAGTCATCTCCTGTTACAAAAGTTGCGGCAGGAGAAGCAGTATTCCCAGTAGGTTGAGATGTTGAAGGTAGAATATCACCATCATTATTTTTAGCACTTCTGACGCAAAGATATACTCCGTTTTGATCATTCATAACATAATAAGGTTGTGAGGGATATCCTACTTGGGCATCATTATATGAAGAATATTTTGTGCCTGAACTCCAGTTATTTCTAGGAATAACGAACGATGCGTCTGCATCTGCTACCTTTTTAATAGACTGAAGCGCATTTCTAAATAACCTTTCTTCATAATCTGAGTTTTGAGCAGCAACAAATGTGTCTGTTGAGTTCCATTCTTCTGACCTACCTATACCAATATAGTAATGATTTGATGCGCCATCAAAATCAGTTTTGATATTCCCTATAACATCTCTTTTAAATTTATTTGTTACTATTGCCATTTTTATTCTTTCTATTCTTTATGCGAGTGTCGCACCTTGATTTGAAGTGACGACCCAACCGAGTGTTGTAGTGTAAAGTAATATAACACTATCACCTACATCACTAAAAGCAATTGTAAGACCACCTGCTAATGTACTTGGTGTTAGTGTTGCAGTACCGCCATCTACAACCATTGTAATAATTTTAATTTGACCTGAAGTTCCGTTTGCTAGAGTTAATGCGTTCGTTCCTGTTGACGATACTTCAGTAACTGTATGTGTAAGGTTTACTGCTCCTGCACCCACAAGGGATTGAACTGAAACTTTTAAACCCCCAGCGATTGTTTTATTAGAAATCGTTTCAGAACCAGCAAGTGTTGCGAAAGAACCATCAGATAATGCAGTATTAAATTCAGCAGTTGTTCCTGATAATGTATTATCTGTTAAATCAATAGTTTTGTTTGTTAATGTTTGAGGATGAGCATTAAATGTAAACTCATCGTTACCTGTAAGTAAAGGTAATGTGATATTCCTATCTGCTACAAGTTCTGATGCTACAAAAACGTATTTATGATTTGAACTTGTATCGTTTATTTTTGGTGTTGTCAATATTGGACTTGTAAGTGTTTTATTAGTAAGTGTTTGAGTTGTACTATCAAGAATAACTGTACCTGTAGCATTAGGGAGAGTAATCGTTCTATCTGCAGTTGGATTCACTACAGTAAGTATTGTCTCATGAGCATCTGAATCACCCTCAAACTCTAAACCATCTGAAGTAAACGCGACCTTAGTTTGTAAAGTATCTCCACCTAATATAGCATAGAGTTCGGTAAAGTTATCATTAATCTTAGTTGCACCCTGACGAAGTGTATCACCTGTACCGTCGTTCGCAGAACTTCCCTTATTTAATGTTTGTTTTGTCATTTAAAATATTCCTAATTCTTTATTCTATTTATATACTTTTTTAACTCGTATTTTCAATTATTCGTGTCTATCTTGGTCTAATGTTTCGAAAGCAAAGTCGTTTGTAAAGTCAATACTATCATCATCAAAGGTTGGTGATGATGCGAGTTGTGCTTCACGCATACTGCTGTACTGGTTATTCATCTGTTCAATAGTAATACCACTTGTTCTGTCGAATATCATACTGGCAATTTCTGGTCGTATTCTACTGAGTACTCCAACCGAGTCAGTATCAAAATCATCTACGAGTGATGTATGGTCTATAAATGCAGCGGTAGCGAATGATGCTTGACTATGAACAGCAAATGGTGGTGGAGGGAGTATTTCTACTTCTGGAGCGAGTATAGTATCTGTTACTGTACTTACTATCTGAATTTGAGAACCTAAAAACGTTCCAGCAGGATGAACAAAGAGTTTATATGCATCTTTCCATTTATCTTGAGTAAGTTCTGACTTAATCAGTATAGCATGTTTTTGATACAACTTATTATCTGTAATAAACTTTTGACTTCCTGTTCCAATAACATCTCCCACATTAAATATGTTTTTCTTTGTGTATATGATGTCTGGGTCTATACCAAAGAATGTTCTGAAGAACTGTTGTATAGAATACTTTGTACCCTTTGACCTAAACAATACATTAGAGTATTTTGATGCTGCACGTTTGTCTTGGAAACCTTCAAAGAAAGACTGACCCAATAACAACTCATCTTCAATAAAAGAAAGAAGGGATAAATCAGTTTGAGATATATCCCTACTAATAAATAATTCATTAACAAGTTTAGAGGGAGAGGAATCAGTGTCCTCGAAGTGATAATATTGATCAAGTAAAGTAATTAACTTAGGATACTCTTCACGAAAAAACTCTGGAAGAATTTCCTTGACCTGATATTTAGGAAAAGAAAGTTCTCTTCGATTATAATCTACAAGTGTTATGTCAGAGTTTGATGACATTAGGTATTAACCCCTTCGGCAACATCTACTATTTTAGTAAAAGTCTTATCTGCATCTAGAACTATTACATCTTGTCTTAAAGGGGATATAGCACTTTGGTTTGCAGGAACTGCACTTAATTTTATAAAAGAATTACCAGTTAAAAAAGCATCAACCTGAAGACCAACTAATCTAACTGTGTCTCCTGTATATTCTCCAATATTATCAATAATTACTGTACCAGAATTAGTATTAAATATTTCAAGAATATTTGATTTTAATCTGTTTCGTATTATACAAGTTGAATTTTTAAAGGTAAATGCTTCAGAAGTTATCCTATAAAATTCATCGTCTGTTGATGCTATAGGAGCAGCATATCTAAGTGTATGATTTTGTTTTGCGGTAAGAGTGGGAGTAAACCTTCTTTGCATTTTTATTTCTTGTCTTGATGATAATACTGCGGCACTTGTAGCATCTATCAAAGATAATAGGTTTGACCTTCTAAATGATTGACCAAATCTACCAGTATTGGCAGTAAAGTAATTGTCTATGACTGTATTAACATTCCCTTCTATTGTATTTCTTGAAAGGGTTGTGAGGTTATCATTAAACTGGAAAAAAGTTGTAACTTCAATAAAAGTCTTTATGGGGTCTTCGAACTTAACGTCAAAAGAAGCAACAGATAATTGGTCTGCTAAAACTAGGATATCTTCTTTAACTGATGCTTGAGTTGGAGGAAGAACATCATCGTTAAATAGTATTGATATGAAAACAACACCAAAGTCTGGTTCAAGAGCATCTTCTCCACCAAAGGATTGTATATCACTAATGAATGTTGAGAAGTTTTTAAGTACAAGAGAAGAATAGTCACTCGCAGTTACCATTCTGTTCTGTGACGCATATTGGAATGGAGCATTCTTTCGAATACTCTCTATAGTTTCTTTTTCACCTCCACCTACTGCTTTAGAATCAGTGGTTACGTTTAATGTATATCCAGTACCATCAATAAATATTTGTTGCGCTGCAGTAAATGTTTTTGCGGTATTCGCTGCAGTACCTGATGTAGAAATATAATCAATTTCTATTTTTGCTCCAACATTAGGTGCTTTACCAAGTGTTGAACCATTACCAAAAGATAAATCAAAGTTCCCGTTAGGTGCTTCACGTAATATGAAAAGAGTTGAGTTTTCATTTATTGTACGCGCATTTATTAAATTAGAATATGTTACGAATGTAGATGAAGTTGCTGAATCATAAACTCTTACTATCACGGTTGATGTATCTATGTTCTTATCTGGTATAACATATATTGGATTGTCTGTTGCTTTTAAAGCAATAAAATTCTTAGTACGTTGAATACCTTCTATAATCTTTATTTTATCTTCTCCGCCAATGTCAGTAAAATTATAACTTCCGTTTGAGTTTATAGCAGATATATCTTCTCTTGTTTGAAACACATAATTAATATCATCTACTGTAGTATTAAATTTAAAGTTTTCGTTTATTTGTATTGTTGCTGGACCACCACCTCCGCTTATTGTGAGAGACATTTTTATAGTTGCTTGCGGAGCAGTTTTTGAGTCAGCAACATAACCAATACCTTCTGCTAAAGATAACACTGAACTTCTAAGTTGCGCAGTACTTAGGAATGATTCATTCAAAGCAAAGTTTGCGGTAAGACCATTGTAATGTGTGTTGTAGGCAAGTACGTCAAGAATACTTGATAACCCAGACGCATCAAAATCAAAGTCTCCAAACTCTCCAGAGTTTCTGAGGGAATCCTTTAAATTTTGCTTTATACTATTAATATCTAAAGAAGTTGAACTTATTGTAGTTGCCATTTTATCTTAACCTTACGAGATTTGTAGTTAATTGAACCAATTCTGATGTATTCCTTATTCTAAAAATTATTGTAACGTCAACAGAGTTTTTATAGTCGTCTGTTGTTGTTGTGATAATTTTAACAACCTTTGCTCTTGGTTCATTTCTTTGTATTGTAGAAGTTATTTGTTCAGTCAATATGAAGTTTTCTCCATAATCTGCTAATTCAAATAAAGCACTCCTTATATTACCGCCAAAGTTTGGTCTGAAAGGTTTTTCCAATCGGTTAGTCATAATGAGATTTTTAACTGCTTGTTTAACTGCCGCAGCATCATTCTTTTTATATATGTCACCGCTCGTAGGTTTTACTGCAAGTGTCAAGTCTATATCGACATACCTGCGAGTTCGACTAATCTCTACTGAGTTAGTTCCTAAGTTTATATCTTCTTGTGCGAATGCTCTTCTTGTCATACTGTTATTTATATGTTTTTGTTACTATTATTTTAAAAAATATTATTCTATTTTGCTTTACTTGGAGCAACAGGTTTTATTATATTCTTGTCAGTAAATTCAACTAATGCTCCAATTTGTTGAATTGATCCATTAAACATAGTTAATAATGAATTGTCATTAAAAGTTTCGTTTTGTCCTTGACTTTTATATGTCACGTTATAGTTTGTAGGAACGTTTGGCATTAATAATCCAATTTGAGATGTTAAACTTCCATCCGGATTATACTCATCATAATCTAATATTAACTCGTCAAATTCTAAATGTTGAGACCAAAACTTAGCAACATCATAAGTTCTTTCTAAATCTATTGTTCCATTATCACCAATAACTTGATAATAGACTAGATTACCTAGTGCTTTTTGTTTCATAGTTTCATTTGATAGGTCTGGTATATTACGGTCATAAAGACCTTCACTTACAATAAGTCTAATATCATTAAATCTATCTGTGTTTCCGTTTATAAGTGTAATCGCTCTTGCGTGCAAAGTTAGGTTTCTTGCTATCTGAACTCTTGCTTGTTCGTTCGCGATATTATAAAAACTCATTTTATCTCCATAAGCACCAAGAAACTTTGCTAGAGTAACACCCTTAGCAAGTTTAGTTCTAGAACTTATAGGTGATAAAATATTTGGGTCATATATAAAGTCTGGAATCAATTGTGGCATTCTAAAATCTCTTTCCTCTATTATCTAATGAATTACCAATAGGTGTATATCCATATCTACCTTCTTTATTGGTAACTGCTGATGTTATCCTACCTGTCATTGAAGGAGGAGTCATATTAAGGTAATTTTTATTTAATTTGCCTTCAACAATAAGTTTCGCGCCAAGAGTAGTTTTAAGTCGAGAATCATCATTTCTAAATGCTGACCTTATTTCTTGTGTTGTAGGTTGTGTCTTAAATACTTCTTCATAGTGATCAAGACCTTTTATATCGGTTAACATATAGTCATTAGCATCAATCGCTACATGTTTCTCTCCTTTTGCATATGCAAACTTAGCGAGTAATAATTTATTCTTTTGATTATTATTAGTTGCAGTATCTGTCAATTCATAATTGTTCGTAAAGATATTATCAACATC
>Ga0257114_1002224_pt1 | contig 13116 bp, 14 predicted proteins | sample SI112_10mmetaG_FD_190149 | JGI IMG/M metagenome (GOLD analysis project Ga0257114, IMG submission 190149) | Marine microbial communities from Saanich Inlet, British Columbia, Canada - SI112_10m | ecosystem: Environmental > Aquatic > Marine > Inlet | place: Canada: British Columbia | collected... | reverse complement strand
AAGGCAGATAGCGCGATTCTGCCTGTCGTACCGCGGGATAAATACCCTGAGCTTGCTGCAACTGAATATCATTCGGCAGGTTGGCTGTGAATGTTTTGATACTGACATCGAGCAGTGGTTTATTGTTAACGCTTTGGGCGTTTACATGGCTCAAGGCAGTGCATGCAAAAATCAGCAAACTAAAAATCAGGTGTTTCAATTGTTTGCCCTCCGACACACGTTATTGCGGGTGAGTGTAAGGATGCAATCAAATTCATTTTCCGGAATGTCATAGCGCCGATAATAATTACTGATGGTCATTGGTGTGGATACACTGGCAGAGCTTACTGTGGTGGTGATGTTTAACTGCTGGCCATTAGGGGAAAGCGTGATCTGATAAAAAATTCTGAGCCCGTCATCCAGGATAAGCTGGAATAACAACTGCTCGCCATTCCAACCGCATTCTTCTGAGCCAAATGGCGTCTGTGTAATGGCTGTTTGTTCATTGAAAAACTCGCATAGCAGGGAAAAGTCATCTTCCCGGTCGATACGCATGCGGGAGCGGTCCTGTTCAATCTGCAGTAGGGGCATACGGGTAATCTCCTCGGTAAAACGCGCCAGACCAATAATGGTTTCTCTTGATCCGGATGCCTGCCCGACGCTCAGAGAAGGACTTCGGTTCAGGTTGTCGCTTTGGGGGTTGAGTCGCCGTTGAATATCAAAAATGAAAAGATTGAATTCAGTATCGAAATCATCACTGAGTTGGTAATCCTTTTCCCAGTTACCTGACATATCAACCACTTCATAACTGACTTCTTCAGATATCCTCGTGGTTTCTTCCGTGGCGCAAGCGACTAATAGTCCACACAGCAGCCCACACAGCAAACCAGGCAGAAAACGCCGAAAGGATAAGAAATTGATAAATGTCAGGTTGCTCAATGGGGTAGCTGATATTATCTAAGGATGAATGGAGTGTTTGTGGGCTAATGGTAACAAAGATTAGTGCCTTGAATTAGAGTTCTCAGACGCAATATTATGTAAAAGTAGCGGTCCAATGTAGTGGATAGCAAAAAATACTAAGTAACTGATAAATATGCAAATTTCATCTGAGCACAGGCTCAATCCCGAGAGTATTCGGGTATTAAGCTGGAACGTGAAGAAACAATCCCGGCCTCAGCTCAATGCTGATCTGGCTGGTTTTAGTCAGTCTGTGGATCTTGCGCTACTGCAGGAAGTCCATAAAGAAGGGGAATATCTTCAGCATTTTTGTGATAAATGGCATCGCAGCTTTGCGCCGGGCTTTACCCTGCCGGGCAGAACAACAGGAGTGATGAACGTATCCAATGTATGTCATCGCTCGCAAAATCCCCTGCGCCATAGTGAGCCACTTTTTCGCACCAGCAAAGCTGCCAACATGACTACCTATGATTTAACGGGTGAGACAGAATCATTATTGGCTGTGAATCTTCATGCGGTTAATTTTAGTTTGGGGATGAATGCATACACCAGACAACTGCGGGATATGTTGCAGCATATAGATGAGCATCGCGGGCCGGTAATTTTTGCTGGTGACTTTAATGCCTGGCGTGACCAGCGCAAACAGCTACTGGATGAAATTGCGCACCGTCACGGACTCACAGAAGTGGGCTTTGAAAAAGATAATCGATCCCGGGTATTCGGCCGGCATCTGGATTATATTTTTGTGCGTGGCCTCAGGGTTCATGATGCCCACACCCTGCACTCGGATGCTTCAGATCATAATCCCCTGTTGGCCACTCTTGGCTTGTAATAGCTTGTAATGGATTGTAATGGATTAAAAGACGCCGGGTTTACAAATCATTGGCAGCGTTAATCACATCTGACCAATCTGGTCTTACCCTGAAATTTTCTTCGGCAAACTTGCCCAGGATAACCCCTTGTGGGCTTACCAGCATAATGCCTGGTTGCGGCACACCATAGGCAAAATCACCCGGGTTGTAATCCATATTACGGATATTGAAGGCATTGACGTGTTTGATTTCCTCGTCATGTAACAGGGCGAAGGTGAGGCTCAGGTCCTCTTCCACCAGTTTCAGGGTTTCCACGGGATCGTAGGTAATGGTGGCTATTTTGAGTCCAGCAGCTTCGAGACCAGCGCTGGCTTGCTCCAGGCCTGCCAGTTGCGCCTTGCAGTATGGACACCAGTCGAAGGAACGATTGAAAACCAGCACCAGGCCTTTTTCCCCGCTCAGGCTCGCCAGGTTCTGTACTATGCCATTTTGATCCGGTGCTTCCAGCATTGGGATGCTGGCACCCACGGGGAAGTCAGGAGCCCAATTAAATTCCTGTGCGCTACTGCTATTGGCAAAGGCTGATAGCAGGATAAAAGTGGACAGACTCAGGGTTAGTTTTTTGAGAATTTTCATTATTTATTTTCCTGGATTGATAAGCAATTTAGTGAGCAGACACAACAGAAGATCAGCGCTGTCATGATTTTCTTTCAATAGTAACTGAAATCAAACAAGTAAAGGCTAAACAAGCAGTTAAAGCGCTTATTCATGCAGGCAGCAGAGTAGGGTAATTACAGATTTATTTAGGCTCTGGAGCAATAATCCCAATAGTTTTATGCACATAGCGAATCCTTGTGATAATTCTGATTAAGAAATTTGATTAACTTATCGAAATCACTATGACGAATTTATAACTAATTGATAAATAAGGGAAAGCATATATATTCATTTAAAACCATTGGTCTGGAATATTTGCATGAAAAATTGCGTTTTCTCGATGCACTAAAATATTGCACAGAATTATCCACAGAAATCACCTATTCCCGGGCCTGTGGATAACTTTGTTGAGACGGCAATTTTCCTGGCATGGGGCTGTGTAAAAAAACATTGATTATTTTTTCCATGATGATTGGGCTATGAGGCCATATCCAATAGAATGGAATTGAGTTTCCCTGTTTGAAAAGGATGAGCTGCAGTATGACAAAGCATCATGAAATTACTCTCCTGGTGAGAGATTATGAATGTGACCTCCAGGGTGTAGTGAATAATGCCGTGTACATGAATTATCTGGAGCATGCCCGGCATGAATTTTTGAAATCACGGGGCATCGATTTTGCTGAAGTGACGGCCAGCGGAATACATCTGGTTATCGTGAAAGCTGAAATGGAGTACAAGGCCTCACTCACCAGCGGAGATGATTTTTCTATCCGCACCCACTTTGAGCAGGAAGGCCGTCTGAAAATAATCTTCCACCAGGAAGTTGTCAGGTGCCATGATCAGGCACTGATGCTGAAGGCAAAAATGACGGCCACGGCGCTTAATGGGCGCGGCAGACCCTTTGTCCCTGAAAAATTATTAGAGAAAATGCTCTGATCCAGTCATCCTGATTTTCTGGTTTACCTATAAACGCAGTAACTCAGCACTAGCCAGCAATTTCCCACTCGCAACTTATTGTTTTATATTGAGAAAATAACTTGTGCCAAAAAGAAAATTTTCCTTATTGACGGGAAAGATTTTGTGGCAATATTCGCTGGCAATACCTGGCTGCCTACCCTTGGCTGACAACATTAAAGAGAACCCTGGTTTGGAGACATTCATGGCATTACCCAAAATTGGCAACAAAGCCCCCGCATTTACCCTTCAGGATCAAAATGGTGAAAAGTGCTCCCTGAAGGATTATCAGGGCAGTATTGTAGTGTTGTATTTTTATCCCAAGGCAATGACGCCAGGGTGCACTGTTCAGGCTTGCGGTTTACGCGATAGTGAAAAGACACTGAAGAAAATGGGAGTGAAAGTATTGGGCGTCAGCATTGATGCTTTTCCGCGCTTATTAAAATTTGCCGACCGCGATAAACTCAACTTCACTTTATTGTCTGATGAAGATCATGCTGTAGCAGATAAATATGGCGTTTGGGGTTTGAAGAAATTTATGGGCCGGGAATATATGGGACTAAAAAGAACCACTTTTATTATCGATAAGGAAGGCAGGTTGCAGTACATCATGGAGAAAGTGAACACCAAGAAGCACCATGATGATGTGATTAACTGGATCGAGGAAAATCTTTCCTGATAGTTTTTAAATAGGCTAAAGCCTTAAAAGCACAGAAGCAGGCAGGTGTGTTATGAAGCTATTTTGTAAACAGTATTCTGAAAACGGCGTGCCGTTAATTATTCTCCACGGATTATTTGGCAACCAGGGTAACTGGGGTCAGCATGCCAAATTTTTTGCCGAAACCTATAAAGTGTATGGCTTTGATCATCGTAATCATGGTCGCTCTGAATGGGATAATTCAATGGCCTATGAAGAAATGGCCAATGATGTGCGCGAAACCATGCAGCTCTACGGTATTGAAAAAGCTCATTTTATCGGTCATTCCATGGGCGGAAAAACCGCGATGCAAATGGCCCTAAACTGGCCTCATCTGGTTGAAAAACTTATTCTTGTGGATATCGCGCCGGTGCAATATACCGGGCATCATACAGCAGTATTTGCCGGCCTAGACATATTGAACCTGGACTTGATTGAGAACAGGGCAGATGCTGATGAAATTCTTGCAGAATTTATTCAAGAAAAGGGCGTGCGCGACTTTTTGCTGGCCAACTTGATGAAGGATGAGGAAGGTAACTACAGCTGGCGCATGAATCTGGACGTTATTCGAAAGGACTATGCCAAATTGAGTGACGCTCTGCATTCTGAAAAGACCTTTGATAAAAGAGTCTTGTTTGTAAAAGGTGAAAAGTCGGATTACCTGCTGAAGAAATATGAGAAAGCCATTTTTGGACTGTTCCCCAAAGCTGAAATTCAGGAAGTGAAAGATGCCGGTCACTGGCTGCACGCTGAGCAACCAGAAGTTTTTCAAAGTATGGTGTATAAATTTCTTAAGCAGTAGCTAAGAATTTTTTTACTGAAGCCTGCAGTTCTTCGAAAACTGTGATTTCAAAAATTCCATTTGATCCGATCGAATGCGCTTGTTATTCACCAGGGCCAGATACTCGGCAGAATTCGGTTCAAAGGGGAGAGCGAGTAATTCCATGTGCGCCTCTTCCGGTGTTCTGTTTTTCTTGAAGTGGTTGCAGCGCTTGCAGGCAGCTACCACATTCACCCAGGTGTTGGCGCCACCGCGTGAGGTGGGCAGAATATGGTCGCAGCTTAATTCCCTGTCACTAAATTCTTTGCCACAGTACATACAAAGATTCTGATCCCGACGAAATAACACGCGATTGTTCAGGGTAGGTTTTTTGGCCTGGCCATGATGAAGCTCACCCGCGCAGGCAACGATGCTGTGTAAAACAATAGTGGAGCGTTCACCAGAGAGTCGGGAAATGCCACCCGTGACAGTGCGGATGGTGTCGCCAAGAGTCCAGGTAACAAGGTCTCTGGCGTAGAGGGTAGTAGCTTCCTGCCAGGTCAACCATTCAACGGGGAGACCAGCAACATTAAGTCGTAGAATATGGGAGTGACTGTTGTCTAAATCCATAAATCCATAAATCTGTATCAGACCTGTCAGAAACAGGCCTGACTTTAGCCGTAAATAAAATTGGCGTCAACAGACTGATTAAAAATTAACCGAAGGTTTTAAACTCAAATGTATTGCTTATGCCTTACTTTTCCAAACGCGCAATCAGAGACGACGTATCCCAGCGATTGCCACCTGATTGCTGAAGCTCTGAATAATAGCCATCAACAATTTTAGTGACTGGTAATGAAGCGCCATTTTTTGTTGCTTCTTCCATGGCAATGCCGAGATCTTTACGCATCCAGTCAACGGCAAAGCCAAAGTCGAATTCATTGTTCATCATGGTTTGGTAACGATTTTCCATTTGCCAGGACTGTGCTGCTCCCTTGCTGATGACACCGATCACTTTTTCAACATCCAGACCTGCATGTTTGGCAAAATGAATGCCCTCCGATAATGCCTGTACCAGACCGGCGATGCATATCTGATTGACCATCTTGGTAAGCTGGCCATAACCGGAAGGGCCGAGTAGTTTGATGCTGGCGGCAAAACTGGCAATGACAGGTTCGGCTTTTTCAAAAGCACTCTCATCCCCACCAATCATCACGGTTAATTTTCCATTTTCTGCCCCTGCCTGACCGCCGGAGACCGGCGCATCGAGAAAGGAAAATCCTTTTTCTTCAGCGATAGCAGAGAGTTCTCTGGCAACGATGGCTGAGGTTGTGGTGTTATCAATAAATATAGCGCCGGCTTTTGCGGCTTCAAATGCTCCATCGGCACCGATAGTTACTTCGCGAAGATCATCATCATTACCCACGCAGGTAAAAATATAGTCGGCGTCTGTAGCCGCTAATGCCGGTGTCGCCGCCGTTTCACCCTGGTAAGACTCTACCCAAAGCTGTGCTTTTTCGGCAGTACGGTTAAAAACGGTCACTGAATGTCCAGCATTGGCAAGATGTCCGGCCATGGGAAAACCCATGACACCTAATCCGATGAAAGCGACTTTACAACTCATAATAAATTCCTGATTAAATTGATTTACCAGGCAAGAATACTAAATCAGCGGAAAGAAACACAGGGACAAAAAACTAGAGACAAGGGGTAGGGTAAAAGCTGAAGGGTAAAAGCTAAAAGTATTGTAGGTCGGATAAGCGAAGCGCCATCCGACAGAGTCACAAGTCGCAAGTCACAAGTAAAAGTATATTTTCAGAACTTACTTGATCTTTGAGACAGGCAAAGCAATATTGTTCAGCCTTCAGCCTCTAGTTTTTCCCCTGCCCCTTCTCTGGTAAGCTTGCAAAACAACAAGACAGAAAGGGGAAGGTTGATGTCAGAGTGGCTTGAAGGGAAGGTAGTGGAAAACATTCACTGGACTGACAGTCTGTTCTCGTTAAAGGTCGATGCAGATATAGCGCCTTATAGTGCTGGGCAATTTGCTTCTCTGGCATTGGAAATCGATGGTGAACGAGTCGCCAGACCCTATTCTTTCCTTAGTCCTCCGCAGGACAAGACACTGGAATTCTTCTTTTATACCGCTACTGACGGTGTGCTCTCCAATGCACTTTATGATCTGAAAGTGGGGGACACGATTCTGGTTAAAAACCCTGCCAACGGTTTTTTTACCCTTGATGAGGTGCCAGCATCGCGTGATTTATGGCTGATTGGTACTGGAACCGGTATAGCCCCGTTTTTGTCTATCCTGAAAACAGACCAGCCCTGGGAGACCTATGAAAGTATCATTTTGGTGCAGGGCGTCAGAACCCAGAGCGATATGCAATATCTGGATTTGATAACCGGCTTAAGAGAACAATATGGCGAACGCTTTGGTTTTCAGGCATTTGTTAGCCGTGAACAGGTGGAAGGTACTATTCAAGGCCGTATTCCGGCCTCTATAGAAGATGGCAGTCTGGAACAGAGGGTTAATCTGAAGCTGGATGTGGCGCACTCCCAGGTGATGTTATGTGGCAATCCGGACATGGTAAAAGATGTGGTGGAATTGCTTAAGGCACGAGGCTTTGCCAAAAATTTGCGTCGCAAACCCGGGCACATCACCACGGAAAATTATTGGTAAGCGATAGATAAACCTTTTAATATATTTTGCGTCTAAATTAGATAATAAGGTTTACCCAAGCTTTGTAGGAGGGACTTCAGTCCCGAAGAAAGGCGCTGCGTTCTTCGCGGTTGAAACCGCTCCTACAATAGATAGCGGCTTTTTGTAGGAGGGACTTCAGTCCCGAAGTAAAGGTGCTGCGTTCTTCGCGGTTGAAACCGCTCCTACAATAGATAGCGGCTTTTTGTAGGAGGGACTTCAGTCCCGAAGAAAGGCGCTGCGTTCTTCGCGGTTGAAACCGCTCCTACAGGGGATGGCGGTTTTTTGTAGGAGGGACTTCAGTCCCGAAGTAAAGGTGCTACGTTCTTCGCGGTTGAAACCGCTCCTACAGGGGGATGGTGGTTTTTTGTAGGAGGGACTTCAGTCCCGAAGAAAGGTGCGACGTTCTTCGCGGTTGAAACCACTCCTACAGGGGATGGCGGTTTTTTGTAGGAGGGACTTCAGTCCCGAAGAAAGATGCCGGGTTAGGCCTCGATTAAAAAATTCGCTACAATTCCCGTTCTATTTACGAAACAATCCAAAATCATGAACAATTCAGGAGCAGGCATGTACACCTTACCCCGTTGGGCACTTTTGCTACTTGGTGTTTATCTGAGCAGTACAGTATTGGCTGCCAAAGATGACGAGCTGGGCTGTATCAGTGGTGATTGTGTTAATGGTAATGGCACCCTTGTGGAAGAAACAGAAAGGGGTTTGCGTACCTATCGCGGCGATTTTCTTAATGAAAAGTTTTTTGGTTTTGGTCGTCTGACCCTTAATGATGAGGGTGAAGTGTATGAGGGCCGTTTCATGAATGGCAAAAAACATGGCCGCGGAACCCTGTGGACCAAGAAAGGTGACGTCTACATGGGTAACTGGCGCAATGATCGGCGCAATGGCATGGGCATGCAGGCCTTTCATGTAGAAAACTTTAAAGAAGGCCGCTTCACTGAAGACACCCTGAAGAAAAATACAGAAAATTATTATGGCGAATTCAAAAATGATGTATTTTTTGGTGAAGGTACTTACCGCTGGGAAGACGGCACGCAATATGTAGGTAAATGGGCTGCGAACAAGAAACATGGTCGCGGCTATTTTGATTATGGCACTGGCCACAAAGCCTGGCGTACATTTGAGTTCGATAAGCGGGTCTATGACGAGCGCTTCCAGTTCTGATACGGAAAATTTCCTGAATGGATATTGAAAATTTCAGGCGTGAATACCTGCAAGGGGGACTACGCCGCGAAGACCTGGATGAAAATCCTACACAACAATTTCAGACATGGCTTGATCAGGTTATTGGGTCTGGTCTGAAAGATCCTACCGCTATGGTTATCAGTACTGTCTCTGATGATGGCCAGCCTTCCCAACGCATTGTTCTGCTGAAGCATTTCGATGAAACCGGTTTTATTTTCTACACCAATTACGGCAGTCGTAAAGTTAAAGAAATTGCAGAAAATGATCGCGTCAGTCTGCTTTTTGCCTGGAACGCTCTGGATCGTCAGGTAAAAATTTGCGGCAGGGCAGAAAAAATATCTGCTGCAGAGTCGGTTAAATATTTTCTTTCCCGTCCCCGTGACAGTCAGTTGGCTGCGTGGGCTTCGGATCAAAGCCGCAAAATTACTTCTCGGGATTTTCTGATGACGCAACTGGCCCACATGAAAGAAAAGTTTGCCGAGGGAGAAGTCCCCCTACCGGATTTCTGGGGAGGTATTCGCGTTGTCCCCTTTGAAATGGAATTCTGGCAAGGCGGTGAACACCGCTTGCATGATAGATTTGAATATACGCTGCAGGGTGATCGTACCTGGGAGATACAGCGGCTGGCGCCTTAAAAATAGATACAAAATTTAAGGTGCAAAGTGGAAGGTGGAAGGTGCAAGGTGCAAGGTGCAAGGTAGAAGGCTCAAGGTACAAGGTACAAGGCACAAGAGTATTGTAGGTTGGATAAGCGCAGTGCCATCCGACAGAATTCATAGTCTAAAAGCTAAAAGCTGAAAAATATTATTAGAAACTATTTGGCCTCTGATGGGCTAAAAACATAATTGTTCAGCCTTCAGCCTTCAGCCCTCCACTACGCAGACCTGGCAAGAACTCCTTTCTCTTCTGACAATAAAGAGTGCGCTGCATCTGCTGCTTCCCGTCCCTTGATCAGCATATGATCAAAGAAAAATTTCTGGTGAGAGGCGTTTTTTTCATCAAATTCCTTGGGTGTCAGCACTGCAGATAAGACTGGTAAGCCAAGTTCCAGCTGAACTTGCATTAGCGCATTGACCACACTTTGGGCAACAAACTCATGGCGGTATATGCCTCCATCGACAACAAATCCTGCCGCTATAGTTATGGCATAGTCACCTGAGTCGAGCAGCTGCTTGCATTTAAGCGGAAGCTCAAAAGCACCAGGCATTTTGAAATAATCAATTTGGTTTTCAGCTAAACCCAGCTCAGATAATCTGGCCGCAAAACCTTCGCGGCAACGATCTACGATCTCGCCATGCCAGCCGGCCTGAATGAACGCGATTTTACCTGAGTTAAAATTTTTCATTATTTGCTCCACGTACCACTACTATAAAAATGCGGAGCATGAAAAAAGGAAATGCATAGTGTACTCAGCAGGACGCTGCATACAGCTTGAAGACCATTTATAGACAGCTAAAAAACAGTCATAAACAGAACTTGCTTGCATTCTCTCTCATCCGGACTTTAACCGTCGGCTTCGGAATTACACCGAATCTGCTGACCTTCGACCAGGGTCGAAGCGCTCGCGGGCTTAACAGTTTTGGTTAAATATCTGTTTCACCGCCGGTAGGGAATTGCACCCTGCCCCGAGAATTGGTGTCATTCTACAATAAGAGAAGGAGCAGGTCACGGGGAGGAAGAGATACAAGTTGCAAACAAACTGCTCAGTTGAATACATTGATATCCAGTATATGTAGGAGCGGTTTCAACCGCGAAAGGTTAAAAAGCAATACACCAAAAATTACTTGTTCCCTGGAACCTCGCAAATCATCATTGTCTTGTAACTTGTAACTGCTTTAAGGCAACACATACCACAACAGCGCTGGCAGCAGCAGGAATGACATCACTGTTGAAATAACAACCGTGGCAGCCACTTCTTCGGGTTGGCGGTCATAGCGCATGGCAAACAGGTAGGCGAATACTGCCACCGGCATTGAGCACTGCATAATCAAAATTCCCCGCGCTGCACCTTCCAGTCCCATTAAAGAGGCGATGACATTGCCTGTGATAAAGCCCAGCCCCAGACGCATCACCGATAAGGAAATGCTGCGAGTCAGGCTGGTGATTCTGAATTGCGCCAGTGAAACGCCCAATGCAATCAGCATCATCGGAATGGTGAGCCCGCCAATTAGATTAGTCGTGTTGTAAAGCCAGGCCGGGGATTTAACACCGGCGAAAACCAGTGAGACAGTCACTACCACAGTCCAGAACATGGGGTTGCGCAATAGCTCCTTACCAGACAGAACACCCGAGGAAATAGACATGCCAACGGTGAAGCCAAACACAATATTTACAGTGAAATAAGTCAGCCCGAGGGCCAGACCTTCATCTCCAAAAGCCAGCAGGCATAAGGGCAGACCCATGTTGCCGACATTGGGGAAGATTTGTCCTGGCAGATAAGCGCGTTGATCGAGTTTGGCTATGCGCAGCACAACCCAGCCGATCACTCCGAAAATCATCATGGTAATAAAGGCGGCCCCGGCCATGGAAATAAACGCTTCCTGCTCCATTTCAATATCCATGAAGGTGGAAAAAATCAGGCAGGGCGCACCTACGTTCATCACCAGTTTCGAGACAAAGGGGGTTTCAAAAACATGCCCGCGTTTGACCCAGGTATAACCGATCATGGCACAGATGAAGACTGGCGAGATGATGGCAAAGATGTCGAGGAGCATAGTTTCTTTCCGTCTGGTTAATCAGACTGTTATGTAAAATTTATTATTCAGGCCAGTCCGGCAGTTTTTTGTCTGCCAGAATTTTTTGTAGACGCGCATAATCCGGCAGTCCGTTTTTATAAGGCGGATAATCTTCACCAAGAATTAAAGGCGCAAAATATTCTTTGGCAGCGGCAGTAATACCAAAGCCGTCTTCAGTAATAAAATCGCGTGGCATCATTTTTTCTACATTGGCCACATCTGCGAGATTGGCTTCACCAATATGCCATCTATAGGGGCTAGAACTGTCTCTGACCACAGTAGGCATCACTGCATTTTTACCTGCCAGGGCGAACTCCACAGCAGCCTTACCCATGGCATAGGCCTGCTCCACATCAGTGCCTGAGGCAATGTGGCGTGCAGCACGCTGCAAGTAATCGGATACCGCCCAGTGATATTTATAGCCCAGTGCGTCTTTCAGCATATTTGCCAGGGTGGGGGCAACGCCGCCAAGTTGAGCGTGACCAAAGGCATCGGTTGTGCCCTGATCGGCGAGGAAAGTGCCGTCTTCATAATGGGCGCCTTCAGAAACAACAATGGCACAATAGCCGTACTGATCAACACAGCTTTTGGCTTTGGCAAGAAAAGCCTCTTTATCAAATGCAATCTCGGGAAACACGATGATGTGTGGTGCATCGCCGTCCTGTTCTGCAGCAAGTCCTGCAGCACCGGCAATCCAGCCCGCATGGCGTCCCATGACTTCCATGACAAACACCTTGGTTGAGCTTTCACACATAGAAGCTACATCCAGTCCTGCTTCACGAATAGATACGGCTACATATTTGGCAACAGAACCAAAACCGGGACAGTTGTCGGTGATGGGCAGATCGTTATCAACGGTTTTGGGAATCCCGATGCAGGTAATTGGGTAATTTATTTCCTGGCTGAGCTGGCTTACCTTATGGGCAGTATCCTGGGAATCACCACCGCCATTGTAAAAAAAGTAACCAATATCGTGCGCTTTAAAAACCTCTATCAAGCGTTCATATTCCGCACGGTTTTCATCCACGCTTTTTAATTTGTAGCGGCACGAACCAAAAGCGCCTGCAGGTGTATGGCGCAGCGCTGCGATTGTGCTTTTTTTTTCAAAGCTGGTATCGATGAGCTCTTCACGCAGGGCCCCAATGATGCCATTACGACCCGCATAGACTTTACCGAGTTCGGGATGGGCTCTGGCAGTCTCGATTACGCCACAGGCGCTGGCATTGATTACTGCGGTCACACCACCAGACTGGGCATAAAAGATATTGTTTCCAGACATAGATAACTCCAAATTATGAAGCCGCTATTCTACTTAATTGTTTGGGTGTAAGACAGGTTTGATGGTCTGCAGTAGCTACTGCGCTACCGGGATTTGAGCTTTTTTGGGAAGGCTGCGCCTTCCATCGGCGGATGACGGCCTGCGGCCTTTTCCGCCCTACAGAGCTTCGAGATGACGCTGCGCCTTCCGGGTTACACTTCTTCGAGATATATGTAGGGCGGAAAAGCGCAGCGTCATCCGCCAATGGCGAACGCAGTTCGCCCAAAAATATCTAAAAGTGCAATGTTCCTCATGATCTCTACAATCTTTAAAAAGATTCCCTGCATTTTGTAGCTAGCTTCATGGTCATTTGAGACAATCAGTACATGCATATACATATCTTGGGAATCTG
>Ga0257114_1002211_pt1 | contig 13157 bp, 33 predicted proteins | sample SI112_10mmetaG_FD_190149 | JGI IMG/M metagenome (GOLD analysis project Ga0257114, IMG submission 190149) | Marine microbial communities from Saanich Inlet, British Columbia, Canada - SI112_10m | ecosystem: Environmental > Aquatic > Marine > Inlet | place: Canada: British Columbia | collected... | reverse complement strand
TCGACACATCCACCACGAGACAGGCAGGATGATGTCACTCGGAACTGAGGGGCCGGACGATCCTTTCTGGGCTGAAACTCATGATGGACGATTTGGTCATGTGGTCTTCGGACACGAGCCCTTCCTCAACGGTGTGGCTCACTTCGATCACGCCACTGGAATCGACACAGGTGCTGTGTTTGGCGGAAGACTGACTGCCATGATTGTTGAAGAAGATGGATCGAGAGACTTCGTGTCTGTGCTCTGTCGAAAGTTTGCGAACCCAAGGGAGTGCTAAATGGAAGATTACATTGAAGTCAGAATGCCTAGTGGTAACCCGTGGATCAAGGGTCCACTCGTCAAGGCTGATCGTGCTCAAGCAACTCATATTGCTAATGTTGCTGAAGAAGTAGCTGAATCTTTTCGAGGAAAGTTTAAGACTAGTTATCAGTACGATGTTCCTGTCTTTGATGCAGTCAAAGACATGTGGCCCGAAGATAGCATCGAGAAAGAAGCAATGTTTCGAGCTGTTGAATCAGTTCTTTGTGGAAGAGTAAACTACGCTGATTGGTATAACGGAAACTATGCTGCTTATCGTTGTTTCAAGACGAGAAACGCTTATGCTACTCCTGGTTTTACTGAAGCAAAACGATATTCTGAGATGTTCGGAACGTAATTGTTGAGTGCAAAATCTCATTCACTGTGATAAGATAAAGAAGTAAGGAAGAAAAAATGACCATTCACAGCGATATGTTTGACGATTCAAAGGAGTCAAAAATGCGTGGCGTGCTGCAGCCCTACACTGCCAAGAACCTCACAATCCCAGTGAATCTTGAACTCATGAATAAGGTTGCCCAGATCTGGGATGATTGTGTCGGGACCGAATACCTGCGACGCGATAATGTCTTGCTAGAGAGCGTAGGCGGATGGCTCAGTCAAGAGTCCTGGTCTGATCGCACCGGGTTTCATCTTAAGTTTCGAATGCACCCTCTGTACTCGCACGGTGATGTCACTCAGGCATCGGCCAGGGCTGTGTTGGATGCTTTCATCGGTTTATTTCCCAAGGGGACTGTCGTCTTTACTGAGAACACTCAGATTCTAGACACAGGCGACATCAACTGGCAAGAGAAGGAAACGCTCGGTCTGAATAAGACAATCACTGTGGTTGTAGAAACTGACCAGCGCTCAATCGGAGACTAAAATGTTTGATATCAACGATCGCGTAAGTCACTGGAACTACGGAGACGGCACTGTTCTGGGCACAGGAATCGATGGTGTAACGGTTACGTACACGCTTGTTCGGTTCGATGATGAAGGCGAGATGCAAGTCTACGAACACGACCTGGAACTCATCGACAGACGCGACGCGGAGTGACTACCAGGAGCGGCAGTGGGAACGGCGGCAGATGGGACTTTGCAGATTTTGATTGAGTGCAAACTTACCCTCAACATGGTAAAATAAGAAAGTCCCAAGCATGGAGTTTACAATGCTTACTGGAATTGCTCCTCAACTTACTGAAACTGAGTTCAAGGCTTTTTGCAAGACTGTCAAGGGTCATGCCACTGTGATCCGAAGAATCGGAAGAAAGCACGGTCTTGATAAGCGCATCGACGATCCACTCAGCATCCACTTTGGCTACGGACGTGAGTTCTCTGGACATGTGTTCCCTTCATTGCATGAACAGAAGCGTTGGTCGAGCCACAACTGCAACGAGCTTCACAAGACAAATGGATTCTCGGGAGCTGAACCCGAAGACTTTGGCGCAACTTATCACGAGATTCTGCCCTTCTACGCGCCTCGGATCGAGGCAGCCAACAAGGAAGTCGCCCTGACTCTGTCCGCGGAAGAGATGGCGTGGGTCATGGCACTCTGTGTGGACGACGGCATACCCGTGCATCGCGATCCAAAATACCGACACAGTGCCTACTACCAGCTCTTGGAAAACTGCAGTTGCTTTCCATACTGGTCTCGTGGATCAACTCGGGACACCCATCGTCAAATCAAATCTACGTTGGAAAAGTTCGGTCATCAGATTATTCCGACAGCAGGCGAGGTAGCTGCTCAGCTCGATAAGCGCAAGCAGAAGGCGAAGAAGGCGCTGGACAAGCAAGTTCGAAGTGCCGCTGGGGCTGTCGAAAACCTTCAGAAGCAGATCGTTGAATGGAAGAAAGCACATCAAGAGCTTGTTGCTGCTGCTTCTCGATTCGAAGACGAGTGGTGTGAGGACTACAAAGTTCCTCGTGCAAGCATGTACTGAGGAGATGATCATGGGAAAGAAGTGGATTCGAATGGTCAAGGACTTTGAGTACGAAGCGTACGGAAATCACGTCATTGAGAGGAATGTCGAACAGTTCATGGCCATTGACAGCAGCAATCAGGCAGTTATCACTATCGGTCATGGTCATGTCGTCAAGGTGCCTCAAGAGTTCTACGTCTTGTGTGATGAGTAGAGTGCAAACTCACCCTCACTGTAATAAAATAAGCAAGTACCAAGCAAAGGAATGAAAACATGTTCGGAATCAACAGCTACTCAGACATTGTCAACCACGTCCAGACCGCAGTCGGCGAGATGGGATACTGCGAGTTTATGCAGGAAGAATACGCTAGCAAGATCAAGAAGGCAAAGCGAAGCGGTGTCCGAGATATCGGTGGATGGTTGGCAGATGAACTCTACAATGATGCAGAAACTGTCAACGACATTGTCGGAGATCAGCTATGTAACTTGATCAGTAACAAGTACGGCGAGGATCCGATGGACAAGGCAGTCTGGGCGAAGCATATCGCTGAGGTCAACAAGCTTATGCCTCACGTAACCCTAGGATAGGAGATAGAAATGACTCCCGATGAACAGAACCTCTACATCGACAGCTGCATCCTCAAGGCTCTGGATGACAATCCTGGTCTGGGTGGCGATGACCTGATTCGATACTCGAACGGGATCGCGTTGGTTGACTGCAAAGAAATGGCCGATGATGAAAACGATCTGGTCTCGCTCGAAATGTTTGTCGTGTCCACAATGTCCCGAGACAACATCTTTCGTCGGTGTGACGACCTTCTCGAGAGCGGAGACATTCGGTTCAACGTCGAAGAAGACGCATGGTTTTCATGCTGAGTGCAAACTCAATCAACTTGTAGTAAGATATTCTCGCAAGGAGATAGAACAATGATTTTTTCTAAAGTAACAGGTGAAGATTCTTATCGAGCTGCATATAAAAAGTTTAAGTCTGAATCCGACTCAGTAAAAAATGCTTTGCTTGAATATTCAAAAGGAAAACTGTTTACAACAAGTTACGCTTTTAAGTCGTACAACAATCAGAGAACCAATGCGCTCAAGCGCCGTCCTTCGAGGGCGCAGGGGATGAAGATCGATCCGCTGTGGTGTCTTATTAAGATTGATTCGATCAACCACGACGAGTTTGGGCCGGTGGAAATCGAAGGGTTCTACAAAGATTATGATGACGCAGAGATCGATCTCCCGGAGTTTTTTCCAGTATTAAACAGAGTAGTTCTGTTCGGAGAAAATATCGGTGGGAGCAGAAGCGCTTCAGGATCGTTGTGCTGGGAACTTGATAAGTATGACGGCGGGATCGTTGAGATCGTTGACCCAAGTGTAATCGATCTAACAGTCGAAGCCGCAGAAGCTACTCGACTTCGACTCGCAGCAGAAAGGAAAGAAATCTTAAGAGTGCAAAGACTCAAAAACTAAGATAAGATATTCTCACAAGGAGGCCAACATGGCTGAAATCAACGACCCCTCTTCGCGCTTCTCTCACGGCCCCTACGTAGTCTTCGACGACGACTCCACTTACGCTTGGGCTGAAGACACAGTCATCGCTCTTCTCACTCAGGACGGCGAAGATCACCTGAACGAGGCAATGGACTTCAAGGCTGTTCATGAAGACGATGTTGTCTACATCTCTATGGGTGACCTGATTGCAGCGTACAGTCAGGTTCACGGAACCACGCTCTAGGGAATACAATGACAGATCAAGAGATTGCAAAGCTTGCGGAAGACCTTGAGGCAGCTGTAGTCCAGCTAGTCCTTGATGAAGCCAACCACGGGGCAATCAACCTCGCTGACAGCCGTGTTCGATCTGCAGTTGCTGCGGCACTTGCTAAGGCAGCATGGTTTTTCGCATGTGACGATGAAGAGTGGGGTCAGTGATGTTGGTCGTCATTCACTGGAAGATTGGAAATGCATCTGGTCACGGCCAGCTGATCGATGTCGACGTTGCCACTGGGATGATCGAGCGACTCAACAAGGTGTACAGCCCCGGGACACACTGGGTCGTGTTCGACGGAGGAAAACAATCATGACACCTGAACAAGTACAAGAGATGAAAGAAGCGCAGCACCAGATCCTCTCAAACCGGGTCGAGAATGTCCTGAACGATTTCGTGGACTCCTTCGGCCTGAACAACGACGATCTAAAAAAGATCCTTCAACAGGTCATTGTAGACATTGATCGCGGGTTTGTTGGAGAACCCTGCTGAGTGCAAGTCCTCAAAAACTGAGATAAGATATTCTCAACAAGGAAGGAAACGCTATGTCAATCTCAGAAACAATCCCTATGGAAGCACTTGTCCTGGAAGTCACAGACCACTTCGACTTGCAAATGCGAAAGCTCTTCGAGGAAACTCCGGAAATGCACGCCGGGCAGACAGAGGCGATGTGGCGAGCACAGTGCTCAAACGCTTCGATGGACCTCATGACTCAGATCCACGTGCTTATCGAGCAGATCGAACTCAAGCTGGTCGCCCGCGGCGAGTACTTTAACGAATCAGTTCTCGGGTAGCTATTGTTATGATAAAATATCAAGTACATTTTGAAACAGCTTCCAACGACCGAGGCGTTCGTCGAGGCATCCGCACAATCAGGGCGCGCAACGAAGCTGAAGCTATCATCAAGGTGAAAAGTGTGGTCGAAGGAAGTTTTGGTCACTGGGTCAACCGTCTAGCAAATGAGGAAGCAATATGAGCTGCATTGAAGAAGTCAGTTATTATCGTGACAAGAAGGGTAATCTGTTAAGAAGTGATCAGCTTGAGGCACCCGACCTAAAGGTAGGAGACAGATTCTTTGACTGTGCATACGGCCGGTGGGCGACACTGATTCGCATTCGAGAAGATTTTAGTGCACCGTTCGAATCACTCTACAACGGATGCGAAAGGTTCGCACCATTTGTGGCGTATGCCATGTATTCTGATATCGGTGAGATAGAAAAAAGCCGCGGCTAAACTAGAATATTGCATTGAGTGCAAAACTTCAAGAACAGAGATAAGATACTCTTATAAGGAAGGAATCATGGATACACTAAGCTTCACTGATGTATGCAGACTCGAACGAAACAGGAGTCTCACAAAGCAGACAGAGTCCCTCAGAGGACTCACCTTTACTATGCTGGGAAACACCGCACCTCAGTTTGTCATCTTTACAACGGAGATTACGATTCGAGGCGATACACAGATCGGAGGCATCTGTACTCACATCGAAAACGGAGAGTTCGTCTCTGTCTCGGGTTTGGGTTCTGGATTCGACTTCATCCCTGGGCAGATCTACAAGTTTGCGCTTGAACAGATTTCGATTGATGTTGAACAAGTCGCTGATCGCAAAGCCCTCGCCACCCGGTTCAGCCCTCTAAGGTAGTCATGACTAACTAAAACGGCGGCTAAACCAGAATATTACATGGAGAACGAAATGACTGGTGACTTCAAGCTAAGCGACGTATTTCTCAGTCTGTATCGATCAAACACAAAGCTACTTCAAGAAGGACCTAACCACGACGGATCTGAGTCAGTTGGTGAACAGCTTCGGGATTGGGTCCTCTTCGAGATGGCGCAACAAGGGTTTACCGGCGATTTTGGGATCCCCAAAGTCATGGAAGCAGTAATTGAAGCGCAAAATCTTACTCTTGAAGAGGCAGCAATATTACCAGACATGATCTCCCAGTTTACAGGCGAGATAGCTCGTTCATGGTTAGCAGGGCAGTCAAAGAGAAGCTGAGAGACATAATTTAAAACGACTCAATGTAAGCAAAGGCAACAAACGACTCATAGTCTAATCTGATCATGAGTCGTTTGTTGTTTGTGCAATGTATTTTTCATGCAAATCGAATGTTGGTGTGGTATAATATAGACAAGGAAGGAAGAACTATGAAGTTTGAAGGAAAGGTTACCTACCGCGGCTGGGAAAGGCTGCGCATCCGCGGATCAGTCAAGGAAATCGAGTTGACGCTGTCAAACGAGTCTTCATCGGCAAAGTTCAACAACGTAAGCGCTGCTGATCTGTCTAATCTTATCGAGGAGTTGGAAAAAATCAAGAAAGAGCTCGAGAACGCACCCATGAAGAACACTTGGGCTGAGCTTAGTGCAAATCGAATACCGGCGGGGTATAATATAGACAAGGAAGGGGAACAGACCCCTTCAAGAGAAAAAGAGATCAAAATGCTTAAGTTTAACGCTAAAATTTCATTCTTCCTAAAGAACGGCTATGGAAAGGGTGCAATTATTTCCTTCAATGTTCCATACAGCGACCGCCACGATCAGGATGCAATCAACAGCATCGCACGAGACAAGATGAAAGCTAAGTACAACAAGCCCTACCACTACGCATCAATCCGCGAAATCTACAATGTTGACCACTTCGCTGACTGATGTGCAAATCGAATATTGGTGTGGTATAATATAGACAAGGAAGGGAACGAAGACTGGGATGATTTTGAATAAGCACTGAGTGCAAAGGCTCAAAACTTGTGTTAAAATATTCTCACCAACCACCAAGGATTCTCAGTGACACGACTCTTCATTTGAACCCGGGCGACAAGCTTACTGCTCACAGGTTCCAGAAGTCCCATGACGGACGTCGGAACTGTGGAGTCTGGGTCACCCGAGATTCGGACGGCAAGGAGTTCCAGATCTTCACGGACGACCTCAAGCGATACATCAAGATCGTCTGATCAAAAAACGGCGGTAAACTTTTAGAAACGCTTTGAGTGCAAAGGCTCAAAACCTGTGTTATGATATTCACATAAGGAAGGAGGAAACAAATGGGTAACCTTACATTTTCAATATCTGAGTACGTAAAACAACGAGTACTCGAAGGTGAAACTAATGCCAGTCAGCTTCGTCGAGAGATTATACGCGCAGTTGACAGTTACTTGGAAGACGCTTCTATCGACGATACCATCGACACCAGCAGGTATGATACAACATCAAGGACCTCAACCGAATCAAGGAAGAGCTCGAGAACGCACCCATGAAGAACGCTTGGGGCTGACCGAAAAAACGGCGGTAAACTTCTAGAAATACTTTTGTGTAGAGAGAACAATGGAATACATCGGATGCGACGGCCGAGTTTACGTCATCTGGGGCGACGAATGTCTCCACATCTGGTCTTCTCTCGAAGACTACTACAACGTAGATTGTGAACCCGATCAAGTAATCAACCCAGTCACCAACCCAACCAACCCAGAGTAAGGAGAGGCGCTCATGACACCCGTCGAAGTCATCTTCATCTCGGCTCTCCTCTTCTCTCTGGCCCTGAACGGGATTCTCGGCGCGGCTGCTCTTAGACTAGTCAGAGACCTTATGGATGTACAAAGTAAGCTTTGGCAGATGCACTTGGAGAAGATGCTCCCGATTTCCCTCTTCGAATCAGAGGAAGTGGCCAAACATCCACGTACAGGGACCCGCATGAGCGGCTTTCGGAGTGAGGGGAACGTGGTCTTTTTGAACAATACGGAGCAGAGTGTGGACTGACAATAAGTGTCAGTGGGGATCGCGCTTGGTGTCTACTCAGAAATAAACAGATTTACAAACAAAAATGCCAACTCTGCATTCAAGAGATTACTTTTAGAGTGTAAATGGCCCCACATTGGGATATGATATGACCATGGAGGATGAAATGATCAAGGACCTGGCCCACGACGCACACGTCTACGTTGAAGGCCGCGACCGGCCGTTGTCGGTGGGTATGTACACGGACGAACACTCCGAAGTCTGCTCGATTCGATTCAGCAACTCGTTCACACTCAATGTCGTCACTCCTCTAGACTTGCTCATGCTCGCTCGAGAGATCGAGACGTTCGCCAAGCGGGCCCACGAGCTCCACTACGGAGAAGAGCCTACCGGATTCAGGCGGCCAGTTGGTGAGGCCATGGCTGAAATCCAGAAAAAGCTCGAGTCCTGTGGCGTTGTTGAACCGGTAGGCGTCGAATGGGCGATCAATGAGGCTCGGACCATGGCAGAAGAGACCAAGCCCCAGAAGGAGATCATGATGAAGGGTACGAGCTCTTCCTGTGTCTGGAAGGATCCAAGTGACCCAATCAACTGGTAATAGGCCCTCTTCGCTCAAGACAGCTTACGCCCGCGCGTACGCGTACGGGGACGTTCAAGACATCTTGCGCACGCGCGCGTACGCGCGTAGGACAACGTATAGGATGGAGCAGTAGATGCTGTACAAGCTCACATGGCAGACAAAAGTTTTCGATGAGTGGGGTGATCCTCAATTTGTCATCGGTGACATAGGTCCGGTTCACAAGTGCTACAATGCCTTGGTCATGGCGTATATTACGCGGGACATGGTTGGCGGTGGACCAGTCCCCCTGCGGGCTGTGGTTACGGCGATTCAAGCGGAAACAGACAATACCCGCGGGAATGTTATATACGAGTGGGGCTGGCCTATTTCAGCACCAGAAGAGGAAGAAGTAGCTGAATAGACTCTGCGTAGCGCATTTAGCTGATCAGATCTTTGATACGTCTAACGACTCATATGTTTAGGGTGCCTCCGGGGAAAACGTCTAATAGTTTCCGGGCCCCGCAAAAGCTAGCCAAAACGTCGGGCTCGAGTTATTCTCTTGACCCGTATGTCTAGACGATGTGCTCGGTCTAGGGCGCGCGGGGGGCAGAGACTCTCTCGAGAATCCGCTGAGCATCGCCCAGCGGAGGGGCGTCCAGGAAACGCGGCACGTGGGTCGACCCTGCAGCCGCACTTTTGCTCCGTTGCACTTTATGATTGAGTGCAAAACACGGGAGCAAAGCGTATAATAAAAGCAGGAGAGGTTCTCCTCTTAAATAATATTCAAGAAAAAGAGAACAAAATGACTGATGACACTAAGACCCTGATTAAGCGAGCAATCCGGACTTGTTTTCCTGGCGTAAATGTAGATAGCATTTGGAATGATGACCTCTATTCAGGGTTCGGAGTGGAGGACGGAGTCAGCTTTCGCGATTGGTCTTATAGCAAAGAGGCGGAAGACATCTACCCGGAAGAACAAGATGCTGAGTGGGCTGCATGCAAAAAGTTCGCCAGCATGGTCCCAGGCTTCGAAGTAGAACGTGGAGACAAGAACTACTTCGATATCAAAGTGATTTCCAAACGAAGCGATTATGTTCCTGTATGGGATTGAGATTTATGCAAAGGAGTACAAGCTGAGTTATAATATTCTCACACCCCCTACGGAGTCCAACATGGAAGATTTCAACAACATGCCCGCACCCGTTCGCGAAGTCCACGAGGCACTGCTCGCCAACGCACGTCAAAACTGGGACGATGATTTCGGCGACACCGCGGTCTACACCCGACCCGAGGACAGGCGCAACCACGAGACGAACGAGTACGAGCCGACTGGCAACTGGATCGTGGGCTGCAACTTTGAAGGTTGGGGTTCGAGCATGATCTTCAAAGGCGGCGTTTGGTACTACCGCAGCCACGGAGTCGACAGGCAGATGGCACACGGACACGAGGAAGCTCTCGGCAACGCGAACTGCTTCTTCACGGGCTGAGTGCAAAGCTCACAACATTGTGGTAGAATATACTCACACCCCGACGAGAGGACCTCATCATGGAAAAAGAACTCTTCACGATCCACATAAAGTTTAGCAACGACGACACTCACTCAGAGTCTCATGATGAAGACACAGTTACTGGCGCAGTCCAACGTCTCACTAGAGGTCCGGCTGCAATGGGAGGACTAGTCAAGGAAGTAAAGGTCGTTGACATGCTCGACTGCACAAACTTCCTGTGGCGTGGAGGCAAGTTGATTTTCCCGATTCCACGTGTGCATTGCGCCCCATGGTAAGTTAAGATATTCTCACACCCACTCATTCAGGCATAACATGCTAATTCGACTTCCCGATTATATCAATCTGCCTCTCAGTGCTGGCACCTATACGACTGGATTTTCTCACGATCTAATCAGGACGCTGCTTAAGTCTCATCATGAGGCAGCTCGCAAGTTCAAGATCGAAGAAGTTCTTGTCAACGAAGACAAAGATATTACAACGCTTATTTTCGACGGCGGTGAGGGTATCGTCTTTAGAATTGATATCGAGACTTACGACTTCACCGGGTAGAGTGCAAAGCTCACAACATTGTGGTAGAATATTCTCACAAGGAGGCACACATGGCCGAAGTTTGGATGGTGGCGAGTGGGCAGGACTACGAGGGCCTGAACACAGTCAAGCTCATGTTCGACAACGAGCGTGCTGCTCGTCAGATGGCAGACAAGATCAACGACCTCCGGCGACTGCACGACCGGGCCTGCGACCTGGCCGCCCAGGGCGAGATCTCCTGGGACGACGTCAAGCCTGTGGTCATGGAACTGCCTGACGGCACTAGGTTCTACCTCGGTCAGTGGACTCACGTCGAGTCGTTCCCGCTCCGCTCGGAGTAGGGTGCAAAGGTCCCAATCCTGGGATAAAATATTCTCACCAACCCAACCAAGAGGTGAAACATGGCAATGAACGTTGCTGAAATCCAAGATGTCCTTGAAGAGAAGGGCCTTCCGGCCTGCATCCGAGTTCTGGTCCGCGTGTACCTTGATGCTCCCGTCAACGATCCGTGGAGTGGCTTCTGGCCCCCGTTCGCTGTGGCATCGGTCCACGTCGCTCGGTGGACACTCGGTCACGACAAGAACGGAGAGAAGAGGTTCGAGCCTAAGTCGGTCAATGACCCCCGATTCAAGAAGCTCGTCTCTCAGCTCATCCCACCGGGTGGTACGGTCGAAGCTTTGGTCCTGACTCTCGCCGAAGGCGCTGCACCCGAACTCGCACGGATTCTCCACATGGATGAGGTCATCGCAGAAGATGAGGCCGATGAGCTCGAGCAGAGTCGCCTCGACGAGATCTCGTTGCAGGAAGAAGAAATCGCACAGGGATTGACTTGGTGCAAAGCTTAAGCAATTGAGTTAAGATAATAAAGCGAGGCGGAGGCACAGGACGCCAAGCGGAAACAAAAAACGATTCCTGTGCAAATCACAAAGTCTCCCTGTAAAATAAGGGAGCAAACAACAATGGAGCCTATCATGGCCAAGCCACTCACGTCCACTCAGCTCGTTGCTCTCACCCAGGCTGCGAAGAACATGAAAAAGATTACCCGGCTGCAGGTGTTCGCGCTTGCACAGTCTGGCCTCCTGGATGTCAAGGACGACGAGTTCGTTCTGACCGGAAAGGCTCAGCGGGCAGTCAAGCGTCATGATCGACATTCTGCACTCCAGACCAACATTCCGGTGGTCGCCGAGGCTGCACTGCAGATTCTCGACACGGACGTCGCGATGTGCACTCACCGGCAGATTTGGACTGCGGTCGGCCGCGACAAGTTCGACCGGGAAGATGTCCTCGACGCAATGCGTGCACTCCGAGAAGAGGGCGTCCTTGAATCGGTCAAGCTGTCCGGAAACAACTTCCAGATCGTGTGGAAGCGTGGAGCAGCGGCTCCGGCTTTGGCAATCCCGGAGTTCGTTGATGTTACGGACCCGAAGCTTGTGGCTGAAGAGGCCTGATCGGGGGGTCCCGGCTCGGGGCGAAAGCTCCGGGTCGGTTGACTCGACCCTGCAGCAGTGCAAGCGGGGCTGCAAAAGAGTATAATATAAACAAGGAAGAGAAAAACCCCCTTCAAGAACCTCGGAGTTTTCCATGTTTGGAATCAGATCTCGCGGCAAGAACAGCGATCTCTATGAAGTCAGCATCACTAACTTGTACGGACATGTCAGGCTGGAAAATTTCTGGTCACCGGGCAGAGGAGCCACACAAGCAGAATGTAAGGAGTACATCGCTCGCATCAAGGCAGCCTCAGCGGAGATCACCAGGGATATTATGAAGAAGCGGCCCATCGACTGAGTGCAATGAAACACTTACCAAGATATAATATCTTCACCACCCCATACCAAAAGGTATAAACATGCTTAGGCTTATCGGCGTCATGATCTTCACGTTCGTTACCTACCGACTTCTGCACGACTCAGGCATTTACCCAGATGGTTTGCTCTGGGCTATCCTGTACGGACTCTGTGTGCCGCCGTTCCTTGGAATGTTCGTGCCTTCCAAGAAGTAGGCTTTGAGTGCAAACTCTCTCCCGGTAAGGTATAATATCTTTACCCACCCACCTAAGAGGTTCTCAATGCCTGATATCACTATGTGTAAAGGTGAGACCTGTAAAGCTCGGAAACACTGTTACCGATTCACGGCAACACCGAGTGAGTACCGTCAGTCCTGGTTCATGAATCCTCCTGGATCAGATAAGAAGTGTGAATACTACAGCGAGATGGAATACAACACCATGAAGTATAACGTAATTGACGCAGAAACCGGCGAAATCTACATCAGCGACAAGACTGCGGTCGAAGCGAGTCAGTTCATGACTGACTATCAGTGCCGGATCGTGCCATGCCCTGATTTCGTCCCAGCTGCGGCCCGGGACGACAGTGACTACTATGTTGTTCCCACGATCGAGGTGTCGTAATGGTCTTTTCAATTGATACGTCCACGATTGAGAGGAGCAGCACCCTTACCGAGCGTGACAGAGGTCTTTGGTGCTTCTACATCAACGGTGCACTTTGTGGATTCTGTCGCACGCGGCGAGAAGCAGAGTCGTTGTACGGACAGGCATTGTTTGGATAGAAATAAAATTGTGTAAAACAGGTTGGTAAGGGTTATAATATTCTTACCAATCTCTTGTGGGTCGTTAGCTCAGTTGGTAGAGCATCGGACTTTTAATCCGCAGGTCCCGGGTTCGAGCCCCGGACGACCCACCATTTTGCTCCCATAGTTTAGCGGTTAGAATGCTGGCTTTTCACGCCGGAGGTCGGGGTTCGATTCCCCGTGGGAGTACCAATTTTTAAACAAGTCACGCGTTTCATGGAGTTAACATGAACATCAAAAAAACCATTTCTATTGCAATGTCT
>Ga0257114_1002206_pt1 | contig 13179 bp, 9 predicted proteins | sample SI112_10mmetaG_FD_190149 | JGI IMG/M metagenome (GOLD analysis project Ga0257114, IMG submission 190149) | Marine microbial communities from Saanich Inlet, British Columbia, Canada - SI112_10m | ecosystem: Environmental > Aquatic > Marine > Inlet | place: Canada: British Columbia | collected... | reverse complement strand
CTCATATAAATTTATTAAATATTTTAAGAGCAATTTCAGGTTTATATATAGCTTTAGTAATCTTTTGGATAGTAGGTGCATATAACTCCAATCTTCAATTACCTGCTTTATGGAGTTTAACAATCTTTGTCACTGGGATAGCATTAGGAAGAATTGCAAGTATCATAATTGATGGTCTACCAAGTCCAATCTTTATTTTTTATCTATTTTTAGAAATTATTTTTGGCCTAATAGGTTACTTACTTATCAAAAAACAGTAAAAAAATCATTCATATTTGTTTTTTATACATAACAAATTTTGCATTACTGTCTATTACTTTTTTCTTTCATACGCACACTTAAATAGTGTAAAATTCATTTCTCTTTGTAGTAGCAATTATTATGGAGCAAGTGTGTCGGAGTGTGCTAAGTTTTTTGACACACCTTTTTTTAGAGAAATGCTTGTAAAGTTTGATTTAACAAGGGGCCTGTAGCTCAGTTGGTTAGAGCAGTGGACTCATAATCCATTGGTCGTAGGTTCGAGTCCTACCGGGCCCACCACTCATAAAAGCTTTTCAAAGCCATATAATTAATATTAGTGTATATTATTTATACATATTAATTTTTTGTATCATTTTTTTATGAAAAGATTTAACTGCATAGAAGTAGCATTTGTATCAATATTTTTAGCATCATGTGGTGGTGGTGGATCACCAGATTCTGCAATCACTCCTCCGACTGTCTCAATGAATCTTTCTTCGAATTTAAATGAGATTTATATACATAATAAGATTATTCTTTCATGGTCATCTTCAAATGCAGATTCATGTTTAGCGTCAGGTAACTCAAGTGACTGGAGTGGAACTAAAATAAATAATGGATCTCAAGAAATAATTATAAGAGATGCCAAAGAGAGTACATTTACTCTAACTTGCTCCTCAGCATCGTCATCAGTCAGTAAAAGTGTTTCTGTTACTTCAAATTCACCTTATTTTTATCCAGATCATTGGGATGAAGTCAGCTTATATAGACAATCTATTCAGTCTATTTATGAAAATCCAGTAGGTTTTAATCAAGATGAAATTTGGTTTAAAACTCTCACAGTGCCAAAATCAAGATTTACAACAGATATTACAAATACTTTTTTAGATGATGAAAACTTTAGAGGCGATGTTGGATATGATACTTGGATAAATATCGGTGATTCTACTTTTCATTTAAATTGTAACTGGGTTCCATCAAAACCCAACGAGGGAGCAATTAAAATCATTGAATTAGTCAACGGAGATTTTGCCAACCTATATTACAAACAAATTGAGGGCTGCAATCACCCCTTGCCATTAAAAAACTCTGATGGAAGTTTTCAAATAGTTTTCCCTGGTCATGATGAAGGTAAGCTTTCTGCAGATTTGGCTCCATATGCAACAAGCTTTGTATTTAATGTTGATACAAAAGAATTTATTGATATGGATATAACTCTAGCATCACATGGACAAGATATATTTGATTATGATCTTGATGGAGATGATGACATTATTACAACTGGAACGGGCTGGTTTGTAAATGATCAAAATTCATCTGCAAACACAAAAAATTGTGGAGAAGTTGGAATTATGCAAAATAATGGATTTAACGACTTCAGCCTTATTGCTATTCCATTACCAAATGATGTCTCTAATTCAGATCCTTCATTAGGATTTATTCCAAACGAGGGTTGTGGGGGAGCTATGAGTGCAGACGCATATGTTGAGAATGGAATTCTTTTTGTTGTTTATTCAGACTTTGTTGCAAATGATAATCATACTAATCCGAATTGGACAATTGAACCAGAAAAAAATGTAGTTATAAAATATGATGTAAATGATTTAACAATTCTTGAAATCATAGAATTGCCAACACCATATGTTGAAAGTAATTTTAAAAATTTGGAATATTACGGCAAAGATCAATACTGGATTGGGGGCAATGGAAAATCCCATGATACGAACTCTCAATTCATGGATATTGATTATGATGGCGACAAAGATATATTAATTAGTAATCAGTCATACTGGTATGAAAAAACGTCAGTACTTCAGATAATAATAAATGATAATGGTGTTTATAGAGATGAAACAGCTGAAAGGCTATTTAATTGGAATATAAGAACTGGCAATCTTCACCAGTGGAGTTTTTCCGATATAAATGGAGATGGATACCTAGATATAACAACTACCGATGGTTGTGGTGGTCCACCATCAGGAAGTGGTTTAAATTTACCAAGAAATTTTGGTTGTGAAAAAAAGATCGCAATTAACGATGGTACAGGGCATTTTATTCAAATTATTGGACCCATGGAAATTTATCAAATTTTTGAAGATAATGAATATAAAACAGGCCAATTGCAGGCTATTTTTAGCCTAGACAAAGATAAAAATTTAAAATGGACTTATATGACTGGAAAAGGATGTAAAGATGGTTGTTATGCCAATGGAGATTGGGATGTATTTATTGCATCTTTAGATTCTCGATTAAGCACCGGACCTAATGGTATAGATCCTTCTTTGGTAGGAGAGGATGGATATAATGAGTTTTTCTATCTTTTAAACAATCCTTCAGCAAAAACAGCAGTGGAATCTGGTGAATATGAGAATGGGTTAGAACATTATATAGCTATTGGTAAAGATTTAGGGCTTTTACCAAACGCAAAGTCTATATCAAGCATTGTAGTTGAAAGCTATGACTCAAACCCAAAACAATCAATTAATTAAAATGAGAACAGTTTGAGAATAGTAGGGGGTCAGGGATTCTACATTATAATAAGTTTTTGTATTCGATTAGTTGACTCATAATCCATTGGTCGTAGGTTCGAGTCCTACCGGGCCCACCATCTTCTTTTGTTAAGCTATACTCTCTATCTTTAGGGGGTAATTAATGTCTAATCTAATAAATGAATCTTTCACATTGCCATGCGGGCAAGTAATAAAAAATCGTATTTGCAAAGCAGCTATGACAGAAAGAATCGCAAAAGGTAATAATCTTGCTCATCAAGGACATGTAAATTTATATGAACGATGGGCAGATGGCGATATTGGTATTTTATTAACAGGTAACGTTCAGGTTGATCGTCGAAATTTAGAAGGACCAGCTAACGTAGTTATAGATTCAAATAATTATAAAGATCAACTACATGCTTTAAAGGCATGGTCCATAGCCGGAACAAAAAATAATACACAGTTATGGATGCAAATTTCTCATGCTGGCAGACAAACACCTGGTGAAATAAATTCTTCACCCTTGGCTCCGTCAAATATTGGACTAAAGATTCCTGGGAAAAATTATGGTACGCCAACGCCCATGACGGAGGAAAATATTCTTGATGTAATTAATAGGTTTGTTTTTACTGCAAAAATTGCTAGAGAAACAGGATTTACAGGCGTTCAATTTCATTCAGCCCATGGCTATCTTTTATCTGAGTTTTTATCGCCCGATATCAACAATAGAAGTGATGCATGGGGTGGAAGTCTTGAGAATAGAGCAAGAATCCATCTAGAAATCATTAATAGATGTAGAAAAGAAGTTGGTGATGATTTTCCCATTTCAGTTAAATTAAATTCTGCAGACTTCCAAAAAGGTGGATTCACTCCTGACGAAAGTATTCGGGTAGCTCAAATGCTAGAAAATGCAGGTGTAGATATTATAGAAATCTCAGGCGGTACTTATGAGCAACCAAAACTAATAGGTGTTGACGACTTAACCATAAATCCAAAAAGAAGTGAGCAAAGAAAAGAAAGCACAATTGCAAGAGAAGCTTATTTTCTTGAATATGCACAAGATATTAGAAATGCAGTTTCTTTACCTCTGATGGTTACAGGAGGTTTTAGAACTAGAGACGGCATTGAAAATGCCTTAAAAAGCAATGTTTGCAAAGTAGTGGGGATTGGAAGACCTTTATGTGCAGATCCTTACTGCATTAAAAAAATGATAGCTGGAGAGTTAGAGGTCTTACCAAGTTTTGAGAAGACTTTATCCTTAGGACCTTCAATTCTTTCTCCCTCAAGCCCATTTACTATAATTAAAGTGATTAATGCATTTGGAGCAATGGCTTGGTTTTATCAGCAAATAAAAAATATGGCTAAAGGCCTTATGCCCAACCATAATCAAAAGCTTTTTAATGCCTTTAGAGCTGATATGAAAGCAGATAAGCTTGCTATAAAAGACTACTTAGATAATAACTAGTATTTTAATTTGCACATTGGATGCTAATAAATCCATAGAACAAATATTTTGTTAAAGCTTTTAGTTGTGGCATTCTTTAATTTAATAATTTTAATCACCAATTGATATGATTTTGAAAGCATTCATGAATTTTATGTCTCGACGTACAATTTTTGCACCAGTGAGAAATAAAATTATAAATAAATATACTAGTGATGAATATGTCAAAGGCATTAGGGAAGAGGCTGAGACTGAAAGAAAAGAAGAGAGTAAGTCGCACATAGTTGTCTATTTCCATAAAGTTGATGACCCATACTCTGCCTTAACAATTGAATATGTGGATAAAATTGCTTCAGTTTTTAATATTGTTATAAAACCTGTACTTGTTGGTGAGGAAAACCCTGAAACAGTTCACGAGCCATCTTTATATAGTGAATATTGCTTAATGGATGTGAACCGTATTGCAGAGTATTATGGAGTAAGCTTCTCGTCTAAGAATTATCCAGAGAAAAGTTTAGTCGATATAGCAAACTCAATACTAGCGGCAGTTGATGAATCAGAATTTATATCTACTGCTAGGTTGGTTAGCAAAGCGTTATGGAATAATGAAAAGAAAGCTCTTGAAGAGCTTTCAATTAAATTTACAGCAGATCATGACTTGGTCATAAAAAAATTAAATCAAGGAAACACAATCAGAAACGAAAAAGGTTACTACTTTGGATCAGCTTTTTATTACGGCAAAGAACTTTATTGGGGAGTTGATCGCATTCATTACCTAGAGGCTAGATTAAACGAGCTAGGTTTAAGAAAAGGCTCAACAAATGATCCTATCTGCATCCCAAATCTAAAAGCACCCGAAAAATTTGAATGTGAGGATAGGGTTAATTTTTATTACTATCCATCTTTGAATAGCCCTTACACTTTTGTGAGCGCAAAAGGAGTAAAAGAGCTTAGTGATAACTATCCAATTAATCTCATAACAAAACCAGTTCTTCCGATGCTTATGCGTAAAATGACTATTCCAAGTCATAAAGTAAAATATATCCTTTCTGATGCAGCAAGAGAGGGAGTAAAGAAAAAAAATCCAATTGGTAATGTATATTCTCCAATAGGTAAGCCAGCCAAAAAAGCTTATTCTATATTTCCAATTATTGATGAGGCTGGAAAAGGTTTTGAATACATCAATGAATTACTACAAGCCTCATTTTATGAAGGTATAAATATTGGAGATGATGGCTATTTAAAAGCTATAGTTGAAAAGCTTGGTCTTGATTGGAATATTATCTCTAAAAAACTAGGAACCAATGATTGGAAAAAAGTTTTAGATCATAATTTAAAAGATATGTACTCAGGTAATTGTTGGGGCGTACCAAGTTTTAAAATAACCGATTCAAATGACGAGAACCCTTTTTATGTATGGGGTCAAGATAGAATGTGGCTATTAAAAGAGGAAATATTTAAAAGGATGAAGTCTTAACTATTATTTTTTAACCTCGGCATAAACTTTACTAGATCCGTCTTTAAAGAGAATAAGGACTTCATATGGCATAAAACGATTCTCAAATTCCATACCAGGTGAACCCAATGGCATACCTGGAACTGATAGACCGATAGCGTCATCATGACTTTCTAAAAGAAAATGTTTTATGTATTTGCTTGGAATGTGGCCTTCAAAAATAAAACCATCCGAAGAAACTGCAGTATGGCATGATCGATATTCTGATTTGATATTATGAATATCCTTAATACTATTTAGATTTTGATGATCTTCCGGTCTGAGATTGAAACCGTTTTCTTTAAGATGCTTCATCCATTTTTTGCAACAACCACAGGCTGGTGTTTTATGAACTACTAATGCATCTAAAGAATTAAAATTTTCATTCACCACCCCAGAAGAAATTGCTGAAATTGAAAATGAGCAAATTATAATAAGAAGATTTTTTTTATTCATATATTAAGTTATTAGTTTAGGTATTATTTCCAACTGAGAAAGGATCCCTAATATGATTATGCATAATAAAGTAAATAAAATTTTTAAATTTTTCATTTGAATCCATTCAAATAGGTCATCTAAAAATTTTCTTATCCATTTATCAGCTACATCTATAAAAATAATAGCTTTTCTCGTCCATTTATCAGTTATATCAATCAGTGTGATTAAAAATGCAACAATGATAAACCAAATGATCCCATTTAAAATCATATCAATAATCCAGCCTATAACCGTCCAATTTATTTCCATAATCTAATCCTAAACCATCATTTTTATTTGGACAAATTACTGTTTTAAATAGCATATTTAAGTGGTTAAAATTTTGATTTACAAAATGAAAAAAAAGGCGTAAATTTATTAAAATACTTCTTATTATTTAATATAAAAAGTGGATATAAGTTATAAAATACGGGGGTAAATATGACAAATCCAAATCATCCTAGTGTTGATCAAAGCGATCGCGTAGTTCCAGTAAATCTCAGACAAAGTGGCCGAACACCCACTGAGCTGTTGATTTCAACTCGAGTAAGAAAATCACCTTTCTGGCATCTATCTCATGAGGCTGGTTGCTGGCGAGCAACAGTGTATAACCGTATTTATCATCCTAGGGGCTATGTAAGGCCTGAGGATGGAGGTGCTATGGTTGAGTATGATGCTCTGGTAAATAGAGTGACTATGTGGAATGTTGCAGTTGAGAGGCAAATAAGAGTCAAAGGTCCTGATGCTGAGGCATTTACAGATTATGTAATAACTCGTGATGCAACAAAGATCGAACCAGGCAATGGCAAATATGCAATTTTGTGTAATGAAAAGGGGGGCGTTTTAAATGATCCTGTCTTATTAAGATTAACCGAAGATGAGTTTTGGTTTTCAATTTCAGATAGCGATCTTTTGCTTTGGCTTCAAGGCGTAAACGTATCTAAAAAATATGATGTTGATATTGATGAAATTGATGTTTGTCCTGTTCAAATTCAAGGTCCATTATCTGAAGACCTTATGGCAAAGTTAGCTGGTGAAGAGTTGAGAGAAGTTCCTTATTATGGAATTTTAGAAACTAAGGTTGGTGGAGCTGATTGTGTTATCAGCCAAACTGGATTCACGGGCGAAAAAGGTTATGAAATTTATGTTCGTGATGCTCATGAGAATGCAGAAAAAATGTGGAATGCTGTTCTTGAAGCCGGCGAAGAATTTGGTTTGATGGTCATAGCGCCTGCACATCATCGTCGAATAGCTGCTGGTATTTTATCTTGGGGACAAGATCTAGATCATGAAACATCTCCTTTTCAAGTTAATTTAAGTTATCAGGTACCAAGAAATAAGGCAGCTGATTACATTGGAAAAGAAGAACTTGAAAAACAAAGAGCAATGATGGATGAAGGAAAAGCGCCATTTAAAATGAAAATGGTTGGCCTAACTCTTGGAGGAAAGGAAATTACAGATTATGCACCTGATTTCTGGTTGGTAACAAATACCGATGGAGATGAGGTAGGTTATGTAACATCTCCTTGGTGGTCACCTGAATTAGAAACAAATATTGCTCTTGCTTGGGTTCCGTGGGAAGGTTCTGAGGTTGGAACTAAATACATGGTTAAACTGCCTGATGAATATTCAGAATCACCAGGTGAAGCAGTTAATGCAGAGGTTGTAGATGTTCCTTTCAGAGAATCAGTAAATCCTAATAAAAGAGAAGTCCAAGCTGCGAAAGGATTAGATTTCGCTGATTAATAGGTATTTTGAAGAATTGAGTTCTTTTGGGCTCAATTCTTCTCATTAATTTTGATAATATATTTCTTTTTAACATTCTGATATGGCAGAATGAATTCATGAAAATATTAATCTCAATTCTTAGTTTATTCTTTTTGTCTTCTTGCAATATCCCTTTAGTTCCTTTCATCTAGCTCTATAGAAGGTAATGCTCTTTGATATAACTATCATAGGCGCAGGCGTTGTCGGTTTATCTATTGCAAAATCTTGCTCTGAGCTAGGAATGTCTGTTGTTGTTCTTGAGAAGGATGCAAGATCTGGTGAAGGCATTTCATCAAGAAACTCAGGAGTTATCCATGCGGGTATCTATTACCCAAACAAATCTTTGAAGACCAAATTTTGTCTTTCTGGAAATAAACTTTTGTACGATTACGCAAAAGAAAAAAGAATTAATCATAAAAGAATCGGTAAATATATAATTGCATCTTCAAAAGCTGAAATAGAGAAATTAGAGGGAATTTATAAAAAAGGTATTTTAAATTCTGTAACTTTAAACTTGCTTACCAAAGAAAACATGAGATCAATTTATCCCGATTTAAATATTGAAGCAGGAATTTATTCGCCAAATACTGGGATTATTGATGTTCCAGAATTAATTAATGCTCTTGAGGGAGATATTCAGCATAACAACGGACTAATATCCTTTAATACTAAATTTATTTCTGCAAAAAAAACCAATAGTGGTTTTAGTATTACGTGCGATGATGGAAAAAAGTTTTTGATAAGTTCAAAATATCTAATTAATGCATCGGGCCTGAATTCAGATTTAATTTCACAACAAATCGATACTCTGGATAAGAAACATTATTCATCAATAAAGTATGCCAAAGGACATTACTTTAAATATAGTGGCTCTCATCCTTTTACAACTTTAGTTTACCCACTAGCAAGTGAATTCTCTTCAGGCCTGCATGTTGGTTTTGATTTATCTGGTCAGATTAGATTTGGTCCAGATATTACCTGGGTAGATAATATAGATTATTCTTTTGATGATAGTTTGAAAGATACTTTCATGAACTCAATAAAAAAATATTGGCCCGGTATCGATTCAAAGAAATTGCAACCAGATTACGTTGGTATAAGACCTAAGTTACAAAATATAGATGAAAAAATGAAAGATTTTTCTATATGTGATTCTAAAGTTCATGGTGTTGAGGGGCTAATCAATATTCAGGGTTTAGAAAGTCCAGGAGTCACAAGCAGTCTTGCAATAGGGGAATATGTTAAAAATATGATTAATTCAAAAGATGATCCTTTAACCTTTCTTTAAATTGATCAAGTATCTCTTCTTCGATAAGGTGTCGCATATTACCAATAATAATTAGCTCACTGTTAGGTATGAGCTTATGCATAAATCTTGAATTTTCAGCCTGCAAAACAGGGTCTTGCTCCCCATGAATAATTAAAGTTTTTGCTTTAATGCTTTTAACTTTTTTAATCCTGTTCTTTGATGAAAGAATTGCTATTAGTTGTCGAGCATAACCAAAACCATCTTTTATATCTTTAATTCTTTTGTAGTTATTGATAGTGTCTTCTCTGAATTTAGGCGTATCAATTTCTTTGCCTTTCATTCCTATTAATCCAACCCATTTCAATTCTCTTTGATAAACTTCATCCATTGTTGGATTGATGCTTTTAGACCTACTTACCATCATCTGTCGAACTTCTTTTGATGCCCCATTTAAAGGACCTGGAACCGAAGCAGTAGAAGCAATTAAGGTATATGTTTTGACTCTATCAGGATACTTTGCACATAGTATTTGACTGATCATACCTCCCATAGATGTACCAAGAATATGTGCTTTATCAATATTTAGGTGATTAAGGAGATTTACTCCATCACGAGCCATATCATTAAGACTGTATTCAGGCTTTATTGGAAGCCGAAAAAAATATCTTAAATACCCAATAACAATAGAAGGTTTGTTGGTAAATCTTGAAGATAATCCTGCATCTCTATTGTCAAACGTTATAGGTCTAAGATTGTTTTCAATAAGAAAATCGATAAGATGTTCAGGCCAATGAACTAATTGAGCACCTAATCCATGAACTAAAAGAATAGGAGTTGCGTTGTCTGGTCCGTAATCCCTGTAAAAAATTTTTACTCCATTATTTTCTGAATACCCCTCTTTAAAACTCATAGGCTAAGTCTTACATATTTCAGACATGCATTACACCCCTTTTTCATATACATTAGAAAGTTAAGAAACTAATAGTAGATATAGGAAATAGAAAGATTCAAAATGTCTAAAATTAAATGGGGAATTATAGGCAATGGTTCCATAGCCAATGCTTTTGCTAACTCAATTAAATACTGTGATCATTCGAACTTAATTTCTGTTTATGGAAGAAATGAAGATACCTTAAGACAATTCTCAAAGAAGTTTAATATTCAAGCACACTCTGATATTAATTCACTATTATCCTCAAATGATATTGATGCTGTTTATATTGCTACTCCTCATAATTCTCATTTTGACTATGTTTTCCAAGCCATAAAAAATAAGAAACATGTACTTTGTGAAAAGCCTATTACAATTAATCATATTGAAAGCATGGTTTTGTTCGGACTTGCTAAAGATGCTGAAATTTTTTTGATGGAAGCATACATGTATAGAACTCATCCTCAAACTTTAAATATTCTTAATAGTTTAAAAATTTTAAGAGACACAAAAGAAGATATATCTATCAATTGCTCATTTGGTTTTAATGCAGAAATATCTGAAGACCACAGGCTAAGGAATTTAATGATGGGTGGAGGAGCTATCTTGGATGTAGGATGTTATCCACTATCTATGGTTAAACTTTTAGCAGGTCAAATCCTCGGCAAGCCATATGCTGATCCAGAAAGTATTAAAGTATCAGGAGAGCTAGATACAACAGGAGTAGATTTAAACTCTAAAGCGCATATTATTTTTACAGATAATATTAAAGCCAATATTTCATGCGCTATAAATAAAGATTTTAAGAATAATTTAGAGGTCCTTAGCGGCAACTTTAAATTAGAGGTAAGTCAGCCATGGCATTGTGGTCAGTTCCAAGAAGGTCTTTCTTCTATAAAAATTTATAACAAAGAAAGCCTTATTGAAGAGATTACATACAAGGATGATATTGGACTTTTTACAAGAGAAATTGATCACGCCTCTCAATGTATATTAAAGGGCAGTCAAGAATCAGAATTAATTTCACACAATGACTCACAAAGTATTATGTTGTGGCTAGACAGATGGAGACAAGAGACTGGTGTGGTTTGCCCATTTGAATCAAAAGATGTCTCACCTATGGTCAAATCTAATTTTTATTCAATACAAAAAAGAAAATTAGATAGTATTTCAGAAAGCAATTCAGATAAGCAATTTTCAAGGCTTGTTCTTGGTTGTGACAATCAAACATCAGACATTCATGCTTATGCTATGTTTGATTATTTTTATGGAGCGGGCGGGAGAATTTTTGATACCGCTTATATTTATAATAATGGACTCGGAGATAAGTACTTAGGTGATTGGATAAACTCAAGAAACCTGCAAAATGAGGTAGTTGTTCTTGGAAAGGGTGCTCACACACCAGATTGCAAACCTGAACTTATTAAACCTCAAATAGAAGAATCACTAGAGCGATTAAATATTTCAAAGATAGATATATATTGCCTCCATAGGGATAATCATGAAATTCCGGTATCTGAATTTGTTGATGCGCTTGATGAGATTAAAACAGAAGGATTGATTAATAATATTGGTGCGTCTAATTGGAACCTAGATCGTTTTTCAATTGCAAGGGATTATGCTTTGAAAAATAATAAAGAACCTTTTACTGTTTTAAGTAATAATTTTAGTCTTGCAGAAATGCTCGAGCCAGTATGGCCTGGGTGCGTTGGGATTGATAATCAGTTCTTGGATTATATCAATAGCAATGAAATTAAATTATTTCCATGGTCAAGCACAGCAAGAGGTTTTTTTATTAGAAAGAAAGAAATCACAACCAAAGAGCATTTTTCTAATCCGTCATTAGAGGAAGAGAAAAGAGTTTGGCATAGTAAAAAGAATCTCAAAAGAAGAGAAATCTGTTTCGAGATCGCAGATAAAAAAAATGTGGAGCCTATTGAGATAGCTATTGCTTATATAGTTCATACCTCATCATTAGTATTTCCACTTATCGGCCCCAGGACAATAAATGAACTAAATAGCTCTATTTTTGGCTCACAGATAGATCTCTCAGAGGAAGAGTTGAGAAGGTTGTCTATTGATTGATACTATCTTTAAGTCTTAAATCATTTGAAGAAGACCCAATCAAAATATTAAATACACCTTTTTTAATTTCCCATTGATGAGTTTTAATATTCCATGTTGAAAAACTTTTTGAATCTAAATAAATTTCAATTTTTTCTATTTCACCTGAATTGATGTAAGTCTTATCAAAGCCTTGCAGTTTTTTTATTGGCTCATCTTCATCGCTATCCATGAAGGAGATATAGCATTGAGATGTTTCAAATCCTGGCATACCTCCAACATTTTTGATATTAAATGAACACGTAAAATTATTTTTATCATTATTAATAATTTGAAGATTTGAATATTCAAAATCAGTATAAGAAAGGCCGTGTCCAAAGTGGAACAAAGGCTCTATATTTTTTCTGTCGTACCATTTGTAACCAACCAAAAGCTTTTCATCGTACCTCATTTGTAAATTTTCTCCTGGGTAAAAAGCATAAGCTGGAGTATCTTCGATATGTCTTGGAAAAGTTGTTGGTAATTTACCTGAGGGATTTACCAAACCAGTTAATATTTCAAAAAGAGCATTGCCATATTCTTGGCCTGCATACCAGGATTGTAAAATAGATTTAGCCTTATCTACCCAAGGCATATTAACTGGAGAGCCAGTATTTAGAACAACTATTGCATTAGGATTAATATCTAAGACTTTTTCAATAAGTATATTTTGATCTCCTGGTAAGTTGAAATCACTTCTATCGTTTCCTTCTGTTTCCCAGTCTGAATTAGTGCCTACCAACAGAATAACTTCATCTACCTCTTTAGCAATGTTCAAAGCTTCATCTAGTAAATTAATCATATCAGGTGGCTGACAGCCAATATAGATTGCAGGAAAATTACCCTCAAATTTATAGTGTATTTCTATTAAATACGAATTCCCTTTTTTTAAGTATGAAGCACCTCGTTTTGATGATGAGCCATGAGCAAAAAAAGCATCACCAGGCAAAGGGTCTGTCCAGTTATCAATTATTTCTTTGT
>Ga0257114_1002205_pt1 | contig 13180 bp, 11 predicted proteins | sample SI112_10mmetaG_FD_190149 | JGI IMG/M metagenome (GOLD analysis project Ga0257114, IMG submission 190149) | Marine microbial communities from Saanich Inlet, British Columbia, Canada - SI112_10m | ecosystem: Environmental > Aquatic > Marine > Inlet | place: Canada: British Columbia | collected... | reverse complement strand
AGTGACATATCCGCCTTTGTAGTTGGCTACAATATTTTCTCCTACTGATTTTTGATCAGAAGATTTTGTATAAAAATTATAAGTGGCAAATGAAGCTATTGCTAAAATTGCTAGTGATGAAATTGCGATTATTATTTTTTTGTTTTTCATAGTTTTCTATTTTAGTTAGAATTTACTTTTATTAAATATAGGTATTAAACGCAATTAACCCAATAAATAAACAGGATGGCAACATTAAGATTAGCCATGTAGTAGACGCTAGTAATATATATATGTATATATAGTTCCTATATAAAAATCGATGTAATAAATAAATTATTAAATTACCCAATACTGGTCCTAAAATATAAATCAAAGTTACAATAAATTGTTCCTTTCCTGATGAATTTGAATAAAGTATAGAGCTATCAAAATTATAAAAAACTATAATTGGAGTTATCGACAATATTAAAGAAGATATAGAGAATCTTGTAAAAATACTAAACGATCTTCTTGACTCAGCAAGATTGCTAAGATTAACAATAAATTTTATAAATAAATACCACATAAAACTATATATAATTGTTAAGTGGAAAGAATTTTTTATAGATTTTAATAATTCATCATTGGGATTTTTACCATAAGTAGACCATATTAAGACTATTAATAAAAAAACTGCTATTGGTTCCTTATAAGCAAATTTCCGATCAAGATTTTTTAAGAAAAACAGAGATTTCTTACAAAAATTATCAATAAAAGTTAAAGTTTTCTTTACTATCATTGTTCTACATTAATTGGTTTAAAATAATTTTGTGATATTGGAGTTTGACGACCCACATCAATACCCTTAAAATCATTTGGATATTCGGTAGCTCCAGAGTATTTTAGAATGGACTGATTCCAACTATTACTATTGATGATATTGGTATATTTAAAAGATTGTGTTAGCGTATCCCTGTCACTAGGATAAGGAATAGAAACCATATTATTCTGATAGTTAATGGTATTTTGTAACATGTTTGTTATTACTTGAGTATCAGTTAATCCAGGATGATTTACTTTGTAAGCTTCTGTATCAAAGTCAGGTTTAATCCATGATACATATTTTTTTGGATTTATAAACTGCTGAGCTGCACTAAAATCAGCAGATTCATTAAATTTGGCATCGAGTAAAAATATTCCACTATTATCGCTTGTTTGAACTTTATGAGCTCCAACAACCCATCCCATTGTTCCATCTCCTAAATCTTGCATCGGAGGAGCTCCTATTTCACTCAATAATTCTGGGGTAAAGTCTTCCGGGTTATCTGGTGCAAGTATTGAAAATTGATGAGTTCCAACAGGAGGGCCATTTAAATCTCTAGCGGCGGCATATAGTAAATTATTCTCAGCGGCATTTTTACCAATTCTTTGACCAGAGAACATATTATCAGATACTTCACTATCAGAAAGACCGATAGCATTTCCTGTAAATATTGCAGAATAACCACCTGCAAGACCCGCTATCTCTTTTATTGCTGTTTCACTTACATCAAAATTATTTAGAACCGCTTCACCAACGACCTCTCCAACAACTGCACTAACCGCTCCAGACAAAGCATCATTTCCAGTAAGAGCAGAAACACCCGCTCCAAGTGCTGCGTGAGAAGTTAATTGAATAGCTTTATCTGCCCCTGTCTGTGCGCTAGTTTTATAATTTACGCCAATGTGCTTCGCTCCAACATTAGCAACTGCGCCAACTAAAATATTTGTTCCTTGTTCTTTTATAGCATCAGAAAATGAAATTCCTTTAACTGAGGCTTGTGCTGCTGTTGAACTAACTGTTGAAATTGCACTTTCAGCTAGAGCTTTACCAGCTTGCATATAGATTGAAGGATTAGATGCTGCAACAGTTGTTGATGTTGTTGTAGCTGTGGCAGCAGAGGTTGTTGTCGCTGCTGTAGTAGAAGTGGTTGCGGATGCGGTGCTTGTAGTAGTTGTAGTGGCTGTATTAGCTCCATTTGCTGTGCTATTTGCAGCATTTCCTACTTCATTTAAACCAGTAACATCCATCAATCCTGCAGTAAGTAATGCTGTTCCTGCTGCTATTGCATAATTTTCAAAAGCTTCTCTTGAGGTAGTAGCGTCCCATGTATCTTTTGATATTGTTTTAGCCTGTTTCCAAACATCTCCATCGGCATTCATGCTTGTACTTGCTGCTGTGGTAGATGCTGTTGCAGCTGCGGTTGCTGCAACTGCTGTTCCAACTACACCAAGAGCAGCTCCTCCTGTAACAATTGTTGCTGCTACTGCAGCAATTGCTATTGTTGCTGTTCCTGCTTCAGTTAATTGTCTATTAGTATCTTCCCAATGTTTATTGGCAATTGCTAGATTGGTTTCACTTATTTTATCGCTTGCAACCTGTGCTTTAAGAGCGGTTACATAACTTGGTTGTGATATGGATGGATCAGTTAAATCTTTTGCTCTGATATCAGCTTGATTCGTAACATTAAAGGTGAATCCATCATTTTTCGCAGTTAAATTTGAATTGGTATAATCAGTAACCATATCACCTGTGGTATTATTTCTAATAGCCATGGTCTTGCTGGTTCTTTGTTTTACTGTGGTCTGGTTATAATTTGCTGCTGCTAGAATGTTAAGATTATTGGTATTTATTGTAGTGCTTCCAGTTACATTTGAATTTGTACCAGCTGTATCTGCTGTTCCTGAGCTTAAGTTACTTGCTTGAACTATTGTATTATTAGTTGATGTGATAGAAAGATTATTTCCTGCATTAACATTTGAGGCTACGATATTAACTAGGTCATTATTGGTAGTAGTTTTAACCTTGGTGTTGTGATATTGGTTGTTGTAAGCAGCATCTTTATATCTATTTCTTAATTTATCATAATCTAAATTATCAGTTACAAAATCTGGTGCTATTGGATCTAGGGCTTTTTGCAATGGATCATCTATATTTTTAAGAACTGGTGAAGCAACTGCGATTGTCAAATTGATAGGAAGAGTAACTATATCAATAACTGCTGAAGTAATTGCCGTCACTCCTTTGAATAACCCTCTATTACTTACTTCTTTTGTAGTATGATGATATTCCTGAAGAATTGCATTGGTGATAGTTGTATCATTAGCTGCATTAAGGTTAGTATTTCCTCCTGTGTTAGTATTGGTGTCAAAATTAGAGTTTAAATCACTTCCTTGAACATAAATATTATTATTGGTGGTGATATTAATATTTTTACCTGTTAAATTTGAATTTACTGAGGTTTCAACATAATCAGTCCTGCTGGTTCTTGTGGTTTTGATGCTTCCTTTCTTAGTTCTTTGTTCAAATGAATAATCTTTATTTACTGCATTAGTAATTATTGCATTATTATTAGCGCTGAGATTTAAATCATTTACTGCAGATACATTACTGCCACTTACAAGAATTGAACTACCAACTCCTAAATCTGAAGTGCCAGCTTCATTATCTGTTCCAGAGCCATTTGTTGTTAGGGTGATTCCTCCTGCAGAAGTTATATTTGAGGAAGTGTTAGTTGTTGTATCAGTGATTTTGGTATATTTCTTACTTCTATATTCACTTCTATTTCTAAGTTCTACAGTTTCAATTCTAATATCATCTCCTGCGGTAATATTAAGATCTCCTGAAGTGGTAGTTATATTTGCCCCATAATTACTAAAATCATTTCCTGCGTTTGCGGTGAAGCTTGCTGCTTCTATGCCAGCTATTTCAATTAGCTTTGATGAAATATGTCCTGAGTTTGCTGATGAGCCACTATTGTTGATATAAGCTGGATTATCTGAATCTAATAGATTTGCTGCATTAGTTTTAACTGTAGATGTATTGGTAATATTATTTGCCGCTGTAAGAGAAACTGCTCCACCAGCTTTTAATTTTGAGAAATTAACAATTGATCCTGAATTAGAAGTTAAATTTAGATCATTAGTTGCGATGAAGTCAGAGAAATTATTGTTGGTAATATCATTTGTAGTAGTGGCTGCTACATTATTACCAACAATCGATCCTGAATTAACAAGAGAATTGGAATCTAGCTGTAAATCACCCATTGCCATTATGGTTGATTTTGTAGTTAAACTATCTTCATTTTTTATTTTTTGCCTAGTTTCTTTTGTTAGATATATTTTAGGAACAACATAAAGCTCGCCATTTATTGTTTCAGTTTCAAACCAGACTATGTCTTTTTGTAGATTATCTATTTGAGATTGAGTAAGAGTTTCATTTGCTGTAAGGCCAAGTCTTGCATATTCATCAGCAGCATTATCAAGAAGAGATTGGATTTCAGTATTAACATTAGTTCCACTATCAGAGAGCAATAAAGCATTTTTTCTAATAGTTTTTAACTGCTCTTCTATTATTTTTGTTTGAAAGAATTCGTCACCAACTAATCTTTTATTTTGTTGCTCAAATTCTGTTTGAACATCAGTTAAATTTAATCCTATTTTTTGATAGAAGTAATCAGAACCAAAGAATTTAGATTGATCAACAAATTGGCTTCTAGTTTCAAAAAGTGGGCCATTAGGGTTGGTGGATTTTTGAAACATTCCCTGATTATCTGGGCCACTCACATAAACTGATAAATCTTTTTCTACTTTACCAGTATTTAGGATATTATTGATGTCTATTCCATTTACTATTGATGGATTTTTGTCAGATGCTAATATTACATTTGAATAATCTTCTGTTATTGTATCATTATTTATATAGCTAGTTACTGTACCAAATAAATTATTTCCTGATTTGATATTTGCCGTATATCTTTCTGAATATCCATTTGGAACCATCGCTTGTCTATAATACCAAGATCCACCTCCAAAACACAAACTAACAGCATAAGAAGTACCAGGGCAGTAGCCTTTACCACCTCCAATATGTTTATCAGTTGTAGCATATAGATCTAGAGTTTGATTAGTAAAAGAATTAGCTTTAATGGTAATGTCATTTTGTCCATAAATAGAGCTGGCTTTATTATAAAAACTATCTGAATTTATTATAACATTATTTCCAGCAGTAATAATTGATTGATTAACTATATTGCCAATTATATTTCTTCTTAAAGAAGACAGATCTGGATGATCTGTCCATTGATGACCTGGAACAGTTTTATGTTCTACATATCTATATTCTGATCTAATATTATTAAATATATTAGCTGCTATATAAATATCTCCCCCATAGCTCTCTATATTTCCTGAAATATTTTCTAATTTATTAATTTTAAGATTATCAAAAATATTAGCTATTTCTAATCTTTTTTGCTTAATAATTGCATTATCGGATGTGGTTGCAATTTCTGATTTAAGAGTACTTAAAGTTGTTTGTTCTGCTGCAGTTAATGCTCTATTTGTAATAAAAAGGTCATTTTCTGCATAGATTGTGGCATTAGTTTTATTAGTAAGATCATTTGCAACATTCAAATACATATTACTCCCTGCATAAATTAATGCTCCTATGTCATTAATTAGGTTATTGGCAATATTCATGGTTAGACTGCCAGAAATATCTATTCTTCCTGTATTGGTATAATCAGTAGCTGTAATGGTGTGATCACCATTTACCACAACTGAATTTGGGCTATATTGATTAATAGCACCATTAATTGCTTCTAATATTAACTGAGATGTTCCTGGGTTATTTTGATTTGACGCAAGAAGTTCAGCTCCATCATAGTTATTAATATTTCCATTTAGAGATTTTAGAGAGAGGATTGTTTTAGACGAGAGGATAGCATAATTATTAATATTATTATTTGCTTCTATTTCTAAATAACTATTGGTGGCTATTTTTATATTAGAATTATCACTTCCATTTATGCCATTAGTAAAGGAATCATTTGCAACAATCTTAATATAATCAATCGCTCCTACATCGCCTTTATTAGTAATATTATTTGCTTGAATATTGACAAATCCATCAGTTTCTAATTTGCCAATGATATTATAGTCAGAAGAGCCAAGATTTATATCAATTGAATTTGTAGCCTTAAGAGTGCCACTATTGCTGATATTGGTATTTGTATCGCTGACAGATAATAAAAGGGCAGCATCTGCATTATTTGAGGTTAGATTTCTGATTTTGAGGTTATTTTTACTCTGGATAGTGCCAAGATTATTGTCTAAATTAGTGATATTTAGATTAGTATCTCCTCCTGAAATAATAAGGCTATTTGTAGTATTATTATTTAGAGAGTTAGCATTAATGGTCAGAATACTATTTGCAGCAATTCTTTTGTTATTATTTAAGGTAAGAGCATTAATGATTAATGAATCCTCACTTGCACCACTAACTAAGCTTAAAATATCGTTATTATTGGTCAGATAATCTTTAGCTGTGATGCTAACTTTATTACCTGCTATTATTGAATCATCATTAGTAATTTGATTACCTGTGATAGTGATGTCATTATTTGCAATAATCTCTTTAGAATTATTTAAAATATCTGCCGTTACATTAAGATTACTTACGGCTGATAAATTGCCTGAATTATTTACCTGATTAGCATTTATCGTAAAATTCCTATCACTTAGATTAACCCCAGTTCCTGTATTGTTGAATATATTTCCTGCCGTCACATCAACATCTCTAGCACTTAACAATTGACCCTGATTATTTACATTACCACTTGCCTCAATAACAATATCACTATTTATATCCTTATTATGAGTTATTCCAGCCCCTGTAACATCGCCATTTGTTGTTTTGACATTCACGCCACCTGATTGGCTGGCAATATTATTATAAACAACATTTCCTTTAGAATCTATAGTAACTCCACCACGGCTCGCAAGCATATCACCAGTATATTTAACGCCAAATCCTTCTTTGGTGGCAATCATGTAAATTTGACCAGCTTGAACTTTTGCAACATTACTGGCATCAATTGCAACTTCATCTGGCTGATTTGTGCCTGGAGTTGTATTATCTGAAGTAACTTCTTTTGTGTTATAATTAAACTCCTTGTCACCAGCCCTAAAATTTATCCTATTATCACCACCATAAATTGGTGACACTATTTCCATTATACCCGCAACAAGATCAGTTTCAGTAACTTTTGAAACATCAAGACCTAGTCCTGAAATGGTTAATTTAGGTAAGAAACCATTGCTTGAATTTTTATTACCATTTAGATTGAAAGATAAATCACTTGGATTTGGATTAAATTGGTTTGCACTACCAACCACTGCTGTTAGTCTACCGATATTAATAAACCCGGCTGAATTCATCTCAATACCATTCGGATTTGCAATTATGAGATCTGCCTGTCTGCCCCCAATTTCTGTGTAACCATTCAAAATTGATCTATTTGTGGAAGTAACTTCGTTCAAAATAACTCTAGCGGAACCTGAAGTTAATAGATTTGGATTATCTGTAATCAAACCTCCAATTTGGGTCTGTACTACCTGATTTGGATTACCAGTTGCATTATTTATTACTAAGCCTGATGGATTGACATTATATGAATTAAATTTGTTATGACTAAGTTCTCCAGAGTTGGGTGCGGCAATATTAACTATTGGAACTCCATTTGCTGCTGCATCAATCCCAGTGTTGGTTGTACCATCAACTTCAATTGGAAGAGTGTTGGCATAAGAATTTGCAATTGATAAAGGCTGAAAAAATGAAAGAGAGATTATTAGAACAAATCTAATGATATTTGCACCAACGTGGCAAAAGTTAATTTCTCTGATTCTTGATATGATTATATATAATTCTAGGGCAACAAACAGCAATAGCGATTTTCTATTGAATCGCCTTATTTTTGAATATTGAAATAGTTTCTTTATTAAACAAAACAAATTTTCTTATAAATTACTTATTAGATATTAGTGGCAAAATATCTAAATCCTTTAAGCAAGGATTAGAAAAGCTTAGAATTTTAAAGTAAAAGACTACAAAAAGCAACAAAATAGCTAAAAATATCGATTAATGATTGATTTAAGGCATCAATTTGTCCATTTTGCAAAAAAATTACCACTACTCTTGTTTTCTATTATTTTCTATCCTATTCTATATAGAAAGTTTTTTAATTCAACAGAACATATTGCTTAAATTTTATGAGTATCATTGAAAAGAACGACATAATGACGATGAAGGAACTGGCTGATTACTTAAAAATAGCCGAAAAAACAGCCTATCGCTTTGCGTCTGATAAAAAGATTCCCGGATTTAAGGTTGGTAATGCTTGGAGATTTAGAAAAAGTGAAATTGATAATTGGATTAAGAAACAAGAAAAAACAAAATAGAAAAATATGAAAAACTCAAAAGTACAAACTTTAAGCTCATTTGCTTGGTCTATTGCTGAAATATTGCGAGGGGATTTTAAGCAATCTGAATATGGTAAGGTTATTTTACCATTTGTTGTTTTGCGCCGTTTGGATTGCATTTTAGAGCCAACAAAAGAATTGGCCATCAAAGCTTCAAAAACTCTTCCTGCTGAAAGTGACGATCATACAAAAGACATGATCATGTTTAATGCGGTTGGTAATAATCTAAAAGTTTATAATTATAGCAACCTAACCTTAAGCAAGATAAAGGAACAAGATCCGCTAGATGTTCATAAAAATTTGATGGATTATATAACCAAATTCAACAGCTCAGTTAGGGATATATTTTTAGAGAATTCTTATTTACCGATCAATTAAAGCGCTTAAAAGAAGGTGGGATTCTTTGGCAAATTTTTGATAAATTTGTGCAAATCGATCTTCATCCAGATAAGGTTTCTAATATTGAAATGGGTTATTTATTTGAAGATTTAATCCGTCGTTTTTCTGAAATTTCTAATGAAACTGCTGGAGAGCATTTTACGCCAAGAGAAGTAATAAAATTAATAGTTGATCTACTGCTAATAAATGACGCTGATGCCATAACTGGTTCTGGAATTATTCGCACAGTTTATGATCCGGCCTGCGGAACAGGAGGTATGCTTGCTTTGATGGAAGAAGCGATGAAGGAATTTAATTCTAAAATTCATGTAGAGCTTTATGGACAAGAATTAAATCCAGAATCTTTTGGAATTTGTAAGTCTGATATGTTGGTTGCTAGTCATGATCCAGAACAAATTGCTTATGGAAATACTTTAACCGAAGACGCTCATAATGATAAAAAATTTCATTATATACTTTCTAATCCGCCATATGGTGTAGATTGGAAAAAATACCAAGATAAAATTTTAGATGAAGCTAAAACTAAAGGTGAAAATGGTAGATTTGGTGCAGGATTGCCGAGAGTTTCAGATGGACAGCTACTCTTCTTGCAGCATATGGTTTCTAAAATGAGAGATGATGAAATTGGCTCTCGCATTGGAATTGTAATGAACGGTTCACCTCTATTTACTGGCGGAGCTGGTTCTGGCGAAAGTGAGATTAGAAGATGGGTAATAGAAAATGACTGGTTGGAAGCAATTATAGCTTTACCAACTGATCTTTTTTACAACACAGGAATTCAAACCTATGTTTGGATACTTACCAATAAGAAAGAAATAAAAAGACGAGGCAAAATTCAATTAATCAATGCTGGTAGTGAAAGATTCTGGCAATCGATGAGAAAAAGTTTGGGTGATAAAAGAAGGGAAATACCAAAAAATGCTCGTGACGAAATAGTTAAAATTTATCAAGCATATGATGATGCACCAGAAGAGTTAAAAGAATTCTCTAAAATCTTTGATTCATCAGAATTTGGTTATCGTGAAATTAGAGTTGAAAGACCATTAAGGCTGAATTTTGCTATTAATAAGGATCGTTTAGAAAAATTAAGAATAGAAAAATCATTTTTAAAATTAAGTGACCAAGAGCAGGAAGAATTGCTAAACTTATTTCAAAATAATTTATCAGATGAGCTGTTTTTAAACCGCAATAAATTTGAAAAATCCCTCACCAATATTTTAAAAGAAACAAGCATCAAAATTACTCCGCCGCTTAAAAAAGCTATTTTAAATTCCTTTAGCCAGAAAGATGAAAAGGCAGATATTTGTAAAAATTCAAAAGGAAATATTGAGCCAGATTCTGACTTAAGAGATACAGAGTTAGCACCATTAAAGGAAGATTATCAAACTTACTTTGAGCGCGAAGTTATTCCGTTTGTTCCAGAAGCTTTTATCGATAAAAAACATAAAGATAAAAAAGATGATAAAATTGGCAGAGTTGGTTACGAGATAAATTTTAATCGCTATTTTTACAAATATGTTCCACCTCGTCCAGCCTTAGAGATTGATAAAGAATTGAAAGAATTGGAAGTTGAGATTGCTGAACTATTAAAAGGAGTTGTGGGATGATTAATATTATGATTAACAACACCCCCAATTATTGGAAGCTTGAAAAGTTAGGACAACTTTTTAATGAGCGAAAAGAAAAAGTTAGTGACAAAGATTATTCACCACTATCCGTTGCAAAACATGGCATAGTACCACAAATGGCCAATGTTGCAAAATCTGACGATGGAGATAATAGAAAGAAGGTTTTGATTGGTGACTTTGTAATAAATAGCAGGTCAGACAGACGGGGATCCAGTGGACTTTCTATTTATAATGGATCTGTATCATTGATAAATATAGTGCTTGAGCCAAGACATGGCTAGAAATGCCAAAGAGCATAAATTTGAGAGTCTAATTGATGAATATTTTGACCAAATCTACATCAATCATATTGATCAGACTAATGAAAGTGATTTATCGTTCTTGGTTAGCCTATCTCAAAATTACAATGCTTTAATCAAATTCATCACTGGCAAATTGGTTTTTGCTAGAAAAAGCAAAGGCTTATCAATTAGTGGTAATGAATTACCGACAATAGAAATCTTTGAAAATCAAATAACCAACTGGCGGTTAGATATTCTTGATCGAGGTAAATTTGGCAAAGTAATTGCCAAATATCATGATTTTGCCACTGGAGAAGAAAAGCAAGTTTTTGCAGGAAATGATGATCCTGCTTACGAGATCAGATTTACTTTTACCGACGAATCAAGAGCTATAAATGCAGCTAAATCAAAATTAGCAGAATTTGAGAGAGGAAAACTATCGCTTGCTGGAAATCCAAACCTATCTGCTGAGAAGCCAATAATCATTCCAGATATCAGATATCTAAAAGACAAAAACTGGATCATCAATTCAGTAAATCATGAGTTAAGTGATCAAGGATATAAATCCACTATCAACGCAATAGAAAAATTTTAAATGCTTAAAAAAAGACGAAAAAGCAAAACAGATCTCCTTGAGCGAAATTGAGCTTGAGGCTCTTTTAGTAAAGGCTTCAAAACAAGGTGCTAAAGCTGCTCTTAAAGAAATTGGTCTAGATGATGATTTGGCCTATATGGATATCGCAAATCTGCGTGAATTACTCAAATCATTTCGCATGGCAAAAAAGCATGCCTTTAAGGTTTTTATCAGGTGGATGGTCTTTGGCTTTATGACCTTAATTACCGCAGGATTTATAGCTCTTATTGGTGATAATATTAATTTTAAATAAACAAAGAAATGCCTCAATTTGGAAGAAGATCAAAAGAGCAATTATCAAGCTGTCATGCTGATTTACAGAAACTATTTAATGAAGTAATCAAACATTATGATTGCACAATTCTTGAAGGACATAGATCAAATGAAAAGCAAGAAGAGCTTTTTAATCAAGGTAAATCAAAATTAAAAGCTGGCAAGAGTAAGCATAATAACACTCCAAGCCTAGCTGTTGATGTAGCTCCTTACCATATAAAAAAACCAAATATTGATTGGGATTGCACCGATAATTTCTACCTATTTTCTGGTTATGTTTTGGGAGTTGCAAATCAAATCGGAATTAAAATCAGGTGGGGTGGATCTTGGGATAAAACTTTAGATGTTAGAAATAATAAATTTAATGATTTAGTTCATTTTGAATTGGTTATAAAATGATAGGTGAAAATTTCAAAATATGCAGTAAATGTAAACAAAGCAAGCCTATTTCACATTTTCATAAAATGCGTAATACAAGGCGTTATGATTGCAAAGAATGTCGAAATAAATATCTCAGAGAATGGTCTAGAAAAAATCCAGAAAAGAAAAGAGAGCAAAAATATAGAACTAGGTATGGTATAAATCTCAAGCAATATGAAAAATTATTAGCTTTTCAAAACCACTCTTGCGCTATCTGCGGTAAAAAAGAACACGTCAGAAAAACTGATAAATATCTTCTTGTGGATCATTGTCATAAAACTGGCAAGGTAAGAGGCTTATTATGCCACAGATGTAATCAAGCCTTATCCCAGCTTAACGAAGATCCGTCATCTTCCTTGAAATTAATCAAGTATATTTTCCTACATAAAATTAAAGAAGCAAAGTATGCCAACAGCTTTTTTGCAGGTTATATGCAAGGAATTTCAATTATGTTAAATAAAGCAACAAATAATTTGAACCAACAATAGATTAACAGATATGACAAATAATTTTTTACAAGATTCCAAAGGCAATAAATCCTCCAAAAGATTATGGGGATCAATATTGTTAGCTACAGGCATAATATTTTCTACCATATTATTTGCTTACTCACTTTATCGAGGTGCAGCAGATGCAGCAACCGCACTTGGAATTATTAATATGTTTTTAATCTCAGGTGGAGGATTGCTTGGGATAGGAGTTTTTGAGAAAGGAATAAATATTAAAAGAAGATGCTCGAAGGATTAATAATCAAATCAGTGATATTTTTAGCAGGAATTTGTGCCAGTTTTGGCTTTGGATTTTTTAAAGGCAAAAAATCAGAAAAAATTAAGCAACTCAAAAATAATATTAGCGATGCAAAAAAATCTAAAAAGAGGCAAATTAATCGCAGGAATGATAGCATTTCTACTGTTAAACGCAGGATGCAAAAATACGTCCGTAAATAATCTTTGCCTCTGGACAAATCCTATCACAATAACTGAGTCTGAGCTAAATTCCTTAAGTGAAGAAACGCTTCGCCAAATTGATAATTTCAATCAGGAATTTGAAGAAAGATGTAACTAGATTTATTTAAGAAAAATAGCACTAATTGACTTGATAGACAAACCTTACGAAGCTAATATATACCTAGCTTTACAAGGCTTTTTAATAAAAAATATCAATCAAATTAGCTTATGAAAAATTCTGAAGTTTTAACATTTTTTAATAAATTTTTACCCACAACAAATCCTAAATTTTGTGAGGATTTTTACAAAATTTTAAAAGAAGAGCAAATCAAAAAT
>Ga0257114_1002199_pt1 | contig 13197 bp, 6 predicted proteins | sample SI112_10mmetaG_FD_190149 | JGI IMG/M metagenome (GOLD analysis project Ga0257114, IMG submission 190149) | Marine microbial communities from Saanich Inlet, British Columbia, Canada - SI112_10m | ecosystem: Environmental > Aquatic > Marine > Inlet | place: Canada: British Columbia | collected... | reverse complement strand
GCGCGCGACATCGCGCGCGTCGCGACGTGCCGCGCATCCGTCGTCGCCCGAACAACCGACCGCTCGAGCGCCCCCAACCCCAGCCCTAAACCCAAAAAACCCCTGCCGGGAGAACGCGACGCGCCGAGACGGGAACGTCCGAACGGACGGACGGACGGACAAATTTCGTGTCGCCGACGCCGAGGGTCTGGGTGACGACCGAACGAACGAACGAACGAACGAACGAACGAACGAACGGAAGAGGGTGTGCAGAACAGACGACGTGCACTTTTGATTCAATTCAATTCAGTCGGACGATACCGAATCGTAACGCGTTCGGACGACGACGACGACGACCACGACCACGACCACGACGACGACGACGGAACGATGTCGGTGGCGGATGAGACGATGAATGATGCGGTGCTCACGGCGAGCGAACCGGTGGGACCAGCGCAGGCGCCGGCGGATGCGACGCCGGCGCCGACGAGGGAGAAGATAGGGTCGTTTTCGCTCGCGCGGGCCAAGAGTTCGGTGCGGAGACGGATCAGACGGAACGAGACGACGAAGCGGGAGCAGCACAGCGGAGAGGCGAAGAAGCTGCGGTTCACAGAGGTGAGGACGGTATCGGGGGCGCGAGAACGCGCAAACGGTGGAGGCGCGGCGGTTGAGGATTTAGACGCGTCGGCGCGGGAGGACGACGACGCGAGACTGTTGCGAAGGAGAGAATCCGTCAAGGTGAACATGCTTCGCGCGAAAACGTTCAAGGCGGTGAATGGGGGCGGTAGCGGCGCGAATGGGCGCGGTAACGGGAACGGTAAGGTGCTCGTGGACGTGGAGACTGGGGACAGTTTCGTGTCCACGGGGGGTCTCTCAACCGTGGATGGGCATCGGTTTCGCGAACTCGACGCCGAGGGCGTGTTGGAGGTAGTGAAACTCGTCGAGGGAGGCGAGCCGGTGCCGTTGAGCTCGGTGCGAGCGTCGCTGTTGGACAATTTGTCCACTCTTCCAGTGCAGGTGGAAGTCGGGTGGGCGGGTGATTCTTGGCGCGCGGTGCTTCGAATGTTGATGATTGCGTCGTACGACGACATCAATCGACTTCGATTTACTCGAGGTTTGGACGCCTCAATGCACTTTCTCACAGGCGCCGAATCCTTCTTGCTCGGATCCGTCATCTCGGCGTACGAGTCCGGGGACACCAGCGACCTCAACCGATTACTTCGTCACGCTTTTTTGAATCGCAACGTCAGTCGAGTGCTCGTGCAGCAAATGTCCCGTTACGATATTTTCTGGCACACGCACTGGTCTGTGAAGTTTAACAGAATGATGGACGCGTTCGGGACCGTTCCTGTGATCGGATTCACCGGTTTCCCATCCTCTGAAAACTTCCAAAACACGCGAAACTTCGTGTTGGGTTCCTTCTTCCGCGTGTTTCTTGGTCAAGGCAACTGGATCACTCGTGTTCTCACTGGACGCGAGGCGCTCATCATCGACGACCCAAACGTCGTCGCGCAAAATCTCGCGGCAGAAACGAACAGTTTCGAGGCATCCAACCTCGCACAGCACGGTGTCTTTGTCGGACGCATGAAGACGAATGAGTTCCGCGCCAATCATCGGTTACCGACGGATGAGAGCGTCGTTCGTACCTTTGCGGTGTCGCCGACGAGCACGCTCGTGAACAATGGCGTCGTGCACGTAGTGTCACAGTTGGCGAGACATTGGCACAACATGCTCGACCAACCGTACGGTAACTTTGCGCATCAACGTCAAGAACAGCTGAATCCGTTGGAGACGCTTCGATTCCACATGCCTGCCGTCTTGTTTACTCTTGCCAATTTGCGAGGCTTGAATGTGTGGGACTCCACCGTGTTGGCGCCCATGCTCAAAAAGTTGCAAAACATCCCACCGGTGGCCAGCGCGTCGATGCTTATACCCTTGGTTCGCGTGGTTTCTAAAGAGCTCGCTGCGAATGTGTGCGGCGGAAATAAGATTATCTACGATCCCTTTAAGAGTTGGTTGAAAGCCATTGAGAGGAGTCTCACGCGGTTGGATGAGGAAGCGCAACAAGTCGCAATGATCTGTGGTGCGGTTCAGAATGGCATCGCAATTGGACATGGTGCGATTGCGCAAAGCACATTCAACGCGCCGACAGAAGAGCAAATGAAGCGGGCTGTGCTCGCTGTGTGTCTCGGCGAACCAGTCAGTACAAAGTTTGGCGTCACCGAGGTGCAAGTCAAATCGGCTCTCAATTTACTCGCACCGAGAGACAAACGCATGCTCATTGAACTCGTAAAGAGCGGTTACACAAAGTCCAAAGCTGTTGTGTTACTCACGTCGAGAGCTTGCACGCTCCTCCGCCGCAACGTCAGACGGGACGCGCTGTCCGAGACAATCGTCAAGATGTCGAAGGGTGACGAAGTCGCCAACTTTCAGACAAAAAAAGCGTACTGGGTCACGGATCAGTACGGCGTTGGCCGCGTATATATTTTCGAACGCGAGAATGCGGACGGAACTTGCACGTTTACGGATCGCGCGACGCGCGCGGAGCACTGCTTCGACTTGTCAAAGTCCACACTCAACGCATACAAGTACGTCGAAGTTGGGGAGTCGATCGTTCGCGCGCAAAAAGCGTTCATGACGATCGAATTAGACCACGGCACGGTTTTCTCTTACGCTGCGTTCATGGAGTTGTCCTTCTTGCGTTCGCCGCTTCGACAACTGCTGGTATTGTCACAATTCCACTGCGAAGAGCTTGACGATGCTCGTCTCAACATCTTATCAGCCATCAAGCACTCTGCGACGCGAACCGAAGTGACCGTGAAAGAGTTGAAACTTGGTCAGCGATACTTCGTCTACGAGGAGAAATCGTATACACCTTTCGTCTTCGATGAGGCTCTGAAAGGTGACGAGGCGCGGTTGTCGGCGCTCAAGACGAAGAAGATTGTCACCGTACCGCCGCAGTCAATGATTGTCATCGGAGGTGGTCCGACTGGTTTGCTCACGACTCTTCACTGCCTGGAAAACGTCTTGTTAAGCGATGGCGTCATGCGCATCTATGAATCTCGCGATGCTTTCACTCAGGCTGGCGCAACTTTCGAAAGAGCGCAGATTGTTCGACTGGACGCGCGCTGGATCGCGTGTCTTCGTTTCCATCTCGGTACGATTTACGAGGATGTTTTCATTCCAACCCCGGGTGATACGAGCTCACACTACGGCAACGTCCTTCCGTCGCAAGGCTTCATCGAGATCACCATTAAGGACTTGGAGAACATGATGAACGTGGGCGTTTCGCAACGTCTCTCTCGGGGATTGCTGACACAAGACACAAATAGCGGCGCGCAGTACGACGTACGACAAAACAAGCTGATCAAGACAGGCAAGGCGCTCAAGATTACTGACTTAATTCTGCGTAATGTTGATAACGAAGGATCTCCATCCGACGAACCCTTCTCTTGGAAGGTGGTCGACGTCGTGTACAACAAGTCTTACTTGGCGACAGATCTCAAACTCGGTGAAGTTTATTCCGTTTACATCTTGGATCAACAGCAATGCTTACCGTATCGACTTGTCGGTGTCAATATCGACAAGGAATTCTATGAATTCAAGTCGATTAATTCCGCGTACGACGACTTCGCGTGCTTTGCAAATAAGCTGCCGTCCGTCTATCACAAGGATACAAAGGCTCACTCCTTGGTGGAAAGTTTGGTCATTGAATCTGTTATTCGCGGAAGCGACGGGAAGTATGTGCAAGAGGTGCTGCCTTACAACGACATCGCCTCACAGAAGTTCGAGCTGGATATCGAAGACTTCCACGTCGTCGAAGCCATCGGTAAGCCCGCTGGTAGTCCGGTGCACTTTGCGATCACGCAGACCGAGCCGTACGGCGTGGCTTGTCTCGCAGGACTTAAGGTGAGCCAAGGCATGCACAACTTCGGTAACTCGAGATGGCGCAGCAGAGTGATCGATGACATACGCAGTCACACGGATCAGAACACTCGCATCGTCGGTGACTTTACCAAGGTTGTGAACTCTGAGAAAATCACGAAGAAGATGCACAAATTCATCACCAAGGATGTCGATTGGCGTCTCCACTTTGAGCGTCTCGTCAGAGATTGTGGATTTTCCGCAGAAATGCCAGAAATTTGGCAGACGATGTGCACGTACGTCAAGCAACACATAAAACAAGCTCCTTACGTCCGAGGTCATCTGCAGACGCGCTTCTTCGAGACTGGTGACAACTTCTACCTCGGTATGGAGTTGACGAGAGAATACGACGAATGGAAAACAAAGACGATAGATTCATTGATCAAGTCTACGCTCACGTGGAACTCCAACCCAAAGAACGCTCAAGATATCAAAAAGAAAGAGGACAAGTTACGAAACCTGAAGGGTGCTCTCACCAGATCGATCGACCGTCTCTGGTACGATGCAACTCTCGAGACGATTCGCTTCGGTGATGTGTATAACCCGGGTGGACAGCAGTTCATTCCTCGTCTTTATTTCATTGATTCGTTGACTCCGGTCACTCTCGGGTCCTTACCTGAATTTGAGAGCTTCAGAGTTGTCGATAAACCGAACGACCGGTACGACATCATCATGACGGGTGTGACGGGCGCCGTCGTGCGTAATGTCGAAGGTTACGTTAGCAAGATGTCCAACTCCACCATGGTTTATCGAGGAAGTAACCTCACTCGAGCGCCAAACGGAAATAGCGAATCAAAGGTTTCGATGGCGACGTTCCCCGTGGCGCACTACGTCAATCATCGCACGATGCGCACGCGCTTGGACAGCAAAGATAAGGGATACGTCTTCGCTTTCTGCGGCGATGAACAAAGCACCCCGCACTTCATGCGCTATTCTGGTCTTACCGGTGCGTGCATCAACAGTATGCTTTTCAACAACTTTATCGGAGACGCGATTATCGGCGTAGCGTTCCAAGATCGCTTCCGCACGTACTCGAGCTCGACCAACTGGTCGAACGGTGAAGTTGTCACGCGGGGTACGGGCGCCAACTATGGCGTCGACGGTTTCCTTCGACCATCGTTTCCGTACAAAGAGGGCGTCCGCTATCTGTATTCCAAGTACATCGAGTGTCGCGAGAGCGACAATGACGTTGCTCAACTGCTGATGGATGACTGGAAGTTGAAGTTCTGTTCGGCTCTCATCCCCAGAGGCCTCGAAGACAATCAATCATACCTCTCCGCGCTGAGCGAGCAAATGTCTCATGTCATTTATGAAGTCTTCATGGAGGAGATTGCCAAGGACCCCAGCTTCGCCAGCATGGACTTGTGCGATCGTCTCGCCGAGGCAAACGACAAGATCGGCGACAGCGACGAGCCGTGGCGAGAACTCCTCGACCGCGCAAATATTTCCGACGAGGCGAAAAAGATGCTCATGGAAAAACACGTGTGGATCGCGAACAGCTTGGATTCATTGACGCAAGAGCTCATCGAGTACGCCTCGTTCTTGCGAGAAAATGGATTCCGTTTCACGAGTTACGCAGAAAACCAACCGAAACCGGTGGACTCTGTCATCGACAGCACCTCTGTCGAAGCGCAAGCGTTCGCCGAAGGTCTCACCATGAGCTCGGCGCTCGCCGCCGCGGCGCTCGCCTTGTCGACGTCGAATCCGGTCAGCGCCGCCGTGTTGTCCGCGTTCACGCCGATTGTCGCCTTCGGTACTATCACCGGGGCGAGTCGATACAAGAACAGAAACGAAGAGTGGCTCGTCGCGTATAAGGATAGTTTGTTCAAGCAGGCTGAACGAGGCGCGTACGACGTCATGTCGCGCGATGCTCAAAAGCAGTCTCTGCACACGAGTCCGTATGTGAACGACTTGCAATCTATGATGGATGCGTTCGTCAAGATGTGTGCGTATTACAACTTTCCCGAACCCCAAGAATTGTTACAACAATTCGAAGTCTTCGTAGAAGACGTGCACACCGACAGAGCGTGCTCTGAATTTGACGAATATCTCGTGTCGGTTGCCATAGCGCAGACGTTTTACAAGAACGCGTATCTGCAAGATCACCTCGTGAAGATGCACGAAGTCGTGCGAGACATGATGTATTGGCGTTCTCAAAGTAGTGAACCCGGAACGGCGACTGACATGCAGGCGCAATGCTTATTCGAGCGCGTCGTCGTGCTTCATGGCGTGCTCGAAAATTCTATTCGTCGCGGTCACATCCGATTTGGCTTCATCAGAACGGGCAATTACAGAAAGTCGCACGTCGGCGACCTCGTCAAGTTTTGGTTAAACATCCTGATATACCCAATCTTGCTCTTCCGTCGTGATGGTTCTTCGCCCTCGAAAGCTCGCGCCTCGGCCAAGGCGTGGTACAAGCCGGCGAACATTGCCATCACAGAGACGGCGAGGGACGCGCAAACGCTCGCTGAGCGAGCGAGTCACGCAAAATTGGCTCGCGCCGCCTTTGATCTGGAAAGCTTCGCTATTGCGTCGAACGAGAGCTACACCGCGAGTTTCATCATTTTGGCGGCGCTCATCTCATTCTGCACCGGTATCGTCTTCACGATTGGTAACATTGCCGCTCGTATCAAGGTGCAAAAGTGGTCCGCCGACTTGACCTCGGCGGGTTCCTACTCGTTTGGTCTCGTCACCCCGCTCTCCGCAATCTTGGCCCTGTTCTGGTTATCTCGAGTCCAGTACCACATCATTCGCCTCGCGTTGCTGCTGAAAGCAAAGATGAAACCGTTGTCCGACGAACCACGCGACAAGTTGAAGAGTTGCATCAAAATGGCCCTCGCCCAGGGATTGTTGAACCAAGTCAGAATGTGCATCGCGCTCGCCACCGCCGTCGCCCTTCCGTGGGCGCTCTGCGTGCGCGAAGCTTCCACTTTTGGTCTCACCTTTACCGACCGATCCGAGGATATTCCCTTCTACATCGCCTCCGCCGCCGTCATCGCCTCTGTCGTCTCCTGGTTTGTCTTCTTTTGGAAGGAGTACGTCGTTCGCTACAACCTCCCGTCCAAGCTCGGTCAATACGTCTGCGCCACGTTTTTGGACGAGATTGAAGCCAAGCGACAATCCGTCGACATTCCGCACTCTGCCACCGTCGATCACCACCGTCTCGAACGCACGACGTGGGAATACGCCGCGCGTAGTTTCATTCGGAAGTATCGATTCGACGCCGTCTTTGGCGCCGACCGCTTTGGAAGCCTCCTCCAATATTTACAATCTGGGTGCGTCGTCGCCGGTCGCGATGACGCTCCGATGACTGTGTGATTCTCGCCGTCGGAAGCCCAGGCATCGACGCACACATACATACACACATGCATTGGATACTAAAGTTGTTTGAATTGTTATATATATCCGTTGAACCGTTGTCGTCATCCTCCATCCTCCCGTCGAAGCGCCGCTCGCTCTCAAAGAATAAAGAAGAAGATCAATCGTCACACAGCAGCGCGGCGCGCACTTTTTGAATGCGATCGGTGTGCCCCGCGCCGTCGGAGACGACGACGACGACGAACGCGAACGGACGGCGGCGATGTCGGCGCGGGCGTCCTCGCGCGCGGGGCGGGGCGGTGACGACGCGCGCGTCGCGGAGGGAAATTGGCGTGATAGGTTTAGCGGTAGGCGTGTTGGGTTCGAGTCTTTCGGCGTTCGTGGCGAACGCGCGGGCGAGCGCCGGGGATGGAGGGAAAACGTTCGCGGTGGAGACGACGCGGTACGTCATCGCAAACGTGCCGTCGTATTTCGAGGAGATTGATCTCGGGGAGAGCGACGCGGCGGCGGCGTACGAGACGTTGTTGCGAGACAAGAGGTTCGGGCTCGCGGGAAACACCGTCACGCTGAGCGCGCAAACCGCCTCTTCGGGCGGGCCGAAATCGCTCGCGGATATTGGGAGCGTTGATGACGTCGCCGCGCGTCTCGTGTCGACGGAAAACGCGCGGTCTCGCATCGCGTTGTGAAGACGTAAAGCTCGAGCATTGCGTCGTCGTCGTCGTCGTCGTCGTCGTCGTCGTCGCGCTTCAACTCAATCCGGCGCCGCTATGATTATAACGAAGCTAATACTAACTGCTAGTGTTATTACTTTTGTATCAGTCGGCGCTTTCAAGAAACGAATCATGTGCGCTCGAAAAGCTTGACTTTAATTTGCGCGATGCGTAGACCCAACGAAACATCCTCGTTTACGTCGACGAGCTTCGGCGCGTCGGATAAATTTCCAGTCGTTTGAAATTTCTTCAAGCCGTCTCGAATGCGCTTCAAAACGCTTTCATCTGCGTCGGCTGCGTCCAAACAAGCCGTCAGCTCATCCATGCTCAGCGCGTCTAGCTTGTAACCGACGCCGCGCACCGCGTCTGATTCGGCGCTTCCGCGCCTTTCTTCGTGCGTTTCATCGTCACCGGCACCGTCGCGCGCGCGCGAATCGCTCGGAATCAATATCCAATCTTCTGCAACAATTCTTTTCTGCGCCTCGATCAGTTTTTCAATCTCTTCCTCGACCGTTCGTGGCGTCGTTTGCGCCCTCGATTCTTCCCCGTTTCCCGCGTTTCCCGCGAGCGCCTCCCGCGCGCTCCCGCACGCTCGCGCGAACAACTCTCGCACGTGCGCCCTGAGTTGTCGTCGCGTCATCTCGGCCAATTTCTCCGGTACGTGTATATCTTTCGTTTTGAACGCCATCTCGAACCCTCTCTTCTTCATCGCCATCTCCAGCGCCCGCGGATCCGCGCTCGCGTACGCGCCTCGTCCCTCGCGTTCGCCCCGCGCGTCCGGCGCCACCCATCGTCGCTTCTCCCCGTCCATCGCCAGCACGTATCTCACCAGCAGCGCTCGCGGAAAGTGTGCGTTCACCCCCACGCACCGTCTTCGAGGCATCAGCGCCAGCCTCGCCCCGTGCGTCGTCCCGTCGAGCGCCCACGCGTCGTCGCATCGCCGCAGCGCCCGCTTCAATCGCTCGCCCGTCGCGTCGTCGTCGTCCCGCGTCGCCGTCGCCGTCGACGTCGACGTCGTCGCGACGGCGCGTCGCGCGACCTCACCGCCGCGCGTCGCGCGCGCGATCCCTCGCGCGCGCGACATCGCGCGCGTCGCGACGTGCCGCGCATCCGTCGTCGCCCGAACAACCGACCGCTCGAGCGCCCCCAACCCTGATTTTGTTGCGAAACGCGAACGCGAGCGAGCGAACGAACGTTCGATCGATCGGGCGAGAACACGAACGGCGCGGGAAACGGAATGCCGCGGTGGCGTCGACGGCGAAGCGCGACGCGAGCGACGACGCGCGACGCGAGCGAGACGACGGGTCGACAGCGCGCGAACGCGCGCGTGGAGAACGCGCGTGCGATGCGCGCGCGGACGACGCGCGTCGCGTCGACGCGCGCGAGAAGAGGACGGGAAGGAATTGCATCGTTTTGAGACGACGCGCGATATGGATGCGCGCGCGCGACGCGCGGACGGGGGAAACGGACGCGCGAGGGAGACGAGACGGGAGAAAAGTGTGACGACGATGCGATGGAGGACGAGCGGAGGGTTGTGGACGGCGGTGGTGTGGACGCTGGCGACGATTGCGCGAGGGAGGACGGCGACGGCGCAGTATCAGACGACGGCGACGACGCTGACGTTGGAGCACGTGTGGCCGGATACTGGAGCGGTGTACGCGTCGACGGTGGTGTCGTTGTATGGGAGTGGATACGCGAACGCGTTGCCGCCGATGGGGTGTCGGTTCGGGGAGATTGTCGCGAATAAGGACTCGGCCGCGAGCACGACTTCGAAAGTCGTGTGCGCGACGCCGACCAACGTCTTCGCGGGTTTCGTCGCCGTTGGGTTGGCGCAGGCGACGGGAAAGAGATACGTTCCCGGGTCAGATGATTTAGTCGTGGACAACGGGCAGCATTCTTTCGAATTCGTCGTGCCTTGGAAACTATCCAAAGTGAATCCAGAGTACGCGTACAAGAGCGGCGGCGAAGTTCTGCGACTTTCAGGGACACATTTTCGTCCAGGAATGCTGTGCACGTTCAAAGACTCTTCGCTGACATCCGAGTACAGATTCATTTCTTCTGCGTTAGCCATGTGTGAGACCCGTGCGTCGAGCGAAGCGGAAGGAACGGTGGATTTGAATCTCACTCCAACTCACGCCGTCGGAGGCGGCGGCGCGAGCGTCGAGTACCAAACCGCGCCCATCATAGATGGGCCTTTAGTGTCCACCACCGCAGTTGGTGGTGACGTAGTGATACAAGCATCAAGTAGTACTCCGCTGAGCGGCGCCATAGCATCGTTCACGGCGAGTCCGATTCGTATCGGATGCTGGTTTGACGGCATTTGGGTGGCGGCGACTCTGCGCAGCGAAAGAGAGTTGGTGTGCAAAGCGCCTTTGCAGTCATTCGGCACTCCATCGCTGAGTGTCGTGGATATGTATGCTCAAAGAATGTTTCCGACGAATGCAACTCAGACTGGTTGGTTCACCTCATTCACCGTGAGCAAAGACGAAGTTGTCGACGTCGTGTTGCCTTCGGTTGGCAACGCGATGCGAAATACGGTGGCCGATTCTTCGACTCTGGTCGACTTTTTCGGCCGCAACCTTATTGCTGGCTCGGGTTCGGTTGGTGCACGCATTTGCCAAGCCTTGAACCCGGTTACATCTCCCGTTTTAGTGACGAATCAGGTCCAAAGCAAATGTGATTTTCCGGCGACACCATCCGAGACAGCGGCGCTGTCCACGCTCAGATACGGCTTTCACGCTGTGAGTGCAGGAGCCGGTGCAAGTACCTCGGCGCAATTTCTGATTGTCTCGCCACCACAAATTACGTCGGTGGTACCGGGATTTCTTCGTGCGGGTACTGTCGCGACATTTTCGGGACAAAATCTCATGGACCCGTTTCGGCAAACATGGTGTGGGTACGACGGTATAGCTCTCGTCGCGCACGCGGTGTCGAGCGCGCTCATCCGATGCTCAGTCCCGTACCATCATCAGCTGCCTTCGGGTTCCTCTAGTTCTGCGCACGATCTAACCATAGACGTGCTTTCTGATTTATCGTCGCCGGGGGCCGGAGGAACCACCATGGGCTGGCTACCAGTAGCGAATGATTTAGAGAGCATCACGCCAAACGTCGGAGCGACGAGCGGTGGCACTCGAACGGTGCTGAAACTCACGGGTGGAACTATCCCAACTTCATCTTATTACACACCCACGTGCAGATTTGGCACGATAGTAACGTCGGCGATACACGTCCCTGGAGGTGGAGTTGCGTGTAGCTCTCCTGCATACGCCGCGCGTAACGTGACGGTGGGCATTGACGTCGAGTCGACGATAGAATTTCAGTACGTCGCACAGATTGGTGTGAGTGCCATAGTACCAGGAGCTCTTCCACAGAATGGGGGCTCGATATCTGTGTACTTGGATGCGGCACTTTCGTCTTCGTATTCAGCTGACTGCGTTTTCGTCACCAGCGGCGGGGATAAATTAAAGTCTTCTCTCGCCGATTCCTCGGGAACGCTCAAGTGCGCCTCGCCGCAGACTGGTATTGGCTTTGCAACGATGGCGATCGTCGTATCTGCGGCTAGCACGAACAACACTGCGTTTATAGACGAAGCAGCTGGGCAGTACTTCGACCTTGAAGTTCAAACCAGAACGCCTGGGGTGGAAGTTTTCCTCCCAACGGGCGCGAATTGGGTACAGGCGGAGGAAGTCATACACGCTGTGACGTCTGATGGATCTCTTCTCGGCGACAATTCGGGAGACGACGATTTCTGGTGTGTGTTCGGAAAAGCTGGAATATATGGAGGGTCAATATATTTGAGTGCGGCGAGTAGAGTATCGGGAACTATCCTGAAGTGCACCGTACCAGACCTCGATACGCTAATAGTTTCTGGGCAGAGTGGATTTGAGATTGTCATCGGTATTTGTTCTTCGACTGAAGTTTCGGCGAGCAGTTGCACCAGTTACGCGGGAACACGCGTGAGATATGAGAAAAAGCTGGGAGTTTCTTCAGTACTTCCAGTGAACGGTACGCAAGCAGGAGGCGATGTTGCAGTTCTCGTTGACTCTGCATCCGTGAAAGGTTTCGGCGCAAACGTGCCAAGCTGCAGATTTGGCACAATCTATCCCGTTGCGGGAACTTCGGTAACTGGAACGGGCGAGATAAATTGCGTGACACCGGCGCATGCTGCGGGTGTCGTTCCTGTGAGTGTTCCTCCGCTCGATTTGGGGTTGACGGCTTTGACATTTGAGTATATTTCCGTGTCCACTTCGCAATCGGTCTTGTCCACGACGTACGGCGCCGATCCGTACGTCGTTGCATACCTGATTGAACCGACACCAATGATCACAGAGGTCGTGCCTTGGGTTGGTTGGAGTGGAAGTGTTGTCACCTTGCTAGGCACAAACTTTCCAACTGGATCCGCCGTCAAGTGCAGATTCGGATCTGTCTCCGTCGATGCTCAGGTTGTTTCTACGGCTGTGATACAGTGCGGCGATACTTCGCCGATTACCTCTGACGACGTCGAAGAGCAGCGCGTCGCTGTCACGACGAGTTCGGGCGATTCAAATCCGAATGTGACGACGTTAGCACACTATGTCATTACTCAAGGAGATATCAGCGCCATTGATGCCGCTGACGGTTGGCAACAGGGTGGAAACGTAGTCGGCGTCACCGTTGCCAAGTGGGTCCCTGAAGGCTACACATCCTGTCGCTTTGGCACGATAACCGTTCAGAGTAGAGGCGGAGACGGCTTCGGTGCGATTGGCAAGGCGTCGGTATCGCAGTCATCGCAGTGGTGGTCAGATTCGACTGATGGCAAGAAAATAGAGTGCGTATCTCCAGCAGGAGCGCAAGGAAACGTAAATTTGGGAGTATCCATCCTCGGAAGCACTGCATCGTCTTTCATTGGTACTACGTTTACCTACATTTAGGACTAAAAGCTAGACTTGTAGAAAAGATCAATCAATATCTTGAGTAAAATTCGTTCGAGTCACCGAAAGGCGCACGTGCATACGTTGGCGACTCGTTGCAAGGCCGCGACGATTTGTACTGCGCTCGCACTCGCGCGTTTTCCCACTTAATGACGGCGTTGTCATTGTTCAGGATGTTGTATGCTTCGCTGATCAAGTTGAAGAGCTTACTGGAGACAACAACACGAGCCTTTGCAAGTGTTGCGGATGCACATCCACGTGATGCTTTGTCCGGATGATGATTCAGTGCGAGCTGCCTGTATTTCTTCTTTAACACGTCTTTCGACGGCTTTGGACCTACGCCGAGCAGTTTGCGC
>Ga0257114_1002198_pt1 | contig 13198 bp, 5 predicted proteins | sample SI112_10mmetaG_FD_190149 | JGI IMG/M metagenome (GOLD analysis project Ga0257114, IMG submission 190149) | Marine microbial communities from Saanich Inlet, British Columbia, Canada - SI112_10m | ecosystem: Environmental > Aquatic > Marine > Inlet | place: Canada: British Columbia | collected... | reverse complement strand
AAATCCGCGGCGCCCAGAAAGTCCTCGTCGTCCGCGCCTGCGGACTCACCGCTCGCTCGGACGCGCCCCGGATGTAACCAAAACATCGCGCGCGCGTTCGCAAACTCTAAATTTCGCGCCTCTCTTCGCGCTCCGTACTCGTGAAACGCCTCGTCGTCGCGCGTCGTCGCGCGACGCATCGCGTCCAACCCCTTCGCGCTCACCCCCAGCGCGAGCGCCACGAGCGCGCACGCGTTATACCTCACCTCATCGCTCTCCGCGCGCAACCACCTCGTCGCGGACGACCAATCGAACCTCTCCCGCGTCGACGGACACGCGCGCCAAATCGCCTCCAACGCTCGCGTCGCCGCGCTCGTCTCGCTCGCCTCCATCCCTCGCGTCTTCGCGTGCACCGCGCCCACGACCCCATCGAACGCCCCGCGCGTCAAAATCTCCTCGCACGCCCTCGCGCAGTGCGGCAGCAGCTCGCACGCGACGCCCAGCGCCACGCACGTCGTCGCCGCGTCCCGCTCGCCGCGCGCGCTCGCGTCGCCCGCGTCGCCCGCCGCGGCCAGCATCCGCGCTCGCGCCGCCGACGCCGCCGCCATCGTCGTCCGCGGGCGCAGCACCGCGTCCAAGACGTCCGCGTCCGTCGCCCTCGACGCGTCGATCGTCCCGCGCGTCTCGTCGCGTCGCGCGTCGTCGTCGTCGCGCATCTTCTCGCCGCCGCCGCCGTCGTCGTCGCGCGTCGTCGCGTCGTCCCCGCGTCGCGCGCGCGCGTCGCGACGCCGCGTCGACATCGCGACGCGCGCGCGCCCGCGAACGATCGCGCTTCCGACGCCGTTCGCCGCGACGCGTCCGCGCGCGCGCGAATGAATGCCTCGTCGCCCGTCGTTCGGTCGCGCGCGGTCGAGCGCCCGCGCGCCCGTAACAAACAAAATCATTCGCGTTCGCGTCGGCGGGGCGACCGCGCGGTCGGGACGCCGCGCGCCGACGCGGCCTTCCATTCCAGATTTTTTATCTTCGCGCGCGGTCGAGCTCGCCGACGCGTCGAGTTCGCCGTCGCGCATTCATTCGTTCGCGCGCGCTCATTCATTCACGCGCGCGTCCGCGGCGTCCGTTCGTCTCGCGACGACGGACGGACGCGACGGGGCCATCGGTTGGTTTTCATATATATAGCGCAATTGGAGGTACTATACGTTCTCAGTGTGTATATAAAGACGGTACGTATGCCCATGTACCGTATTCGATGGAACGGCGCGCGACGCGCGCGCGCGCGCGCGACGACGTCTTCACTCGCGCGCGCGCGGGACGCGCGCGGTGCGCGCGGGACGCGGGAACGCGCGACGCGATGGTGCGTTCGTCTCGCGCGGCGTCGACCGCGGCGTCGTCGGCGAACGGCGACGTCTCGCACGTGACGCGCGGGACGGCGGTGACGCGCGACGCGACGGCGCCGCGCCTCGAGACGGCGACGGAGGCGTCCGATGCGCGACGGTTCCGCGGCGCGTTCGCCGGTGGGTTCGTCTCGGGGCGCGTCGACGCGGTCGGCACCGCGGAGGGGTTCGAGCCGGGGAGGTTTCGGTCGACGCGCGAAGCGCGCGCGACGACGACGCGAGGCGACGGGTCGGTGACGGATTACATGGACGAGGACGAGCGCGAAGAATACGAGAGCGTGACGCTGCGGGCGAGGGCGAGGTACGATACGTTCGGGGAGGGCGCGCGGGAGGCGCACAGGGCGATGGCGTGGGATCGGGGGGGGGCGGGGGCGTCGGCGAGCGAGACGCTGGCGCGGTCGGCGGCGGTGACGGATTTGTTCGTCGCGCCGCGCGAGGACGCGGTCGGGGCGCGGTTGTTGCGGTGCATGGGGTGGCGACGAGGGCGCGTGGGCGGCGGGACGGGCGGTGGGGTGGCGGTGGACGAGGACGAGACGCCGGCGTACGTCGCGGATCCGAAGAACGATAGGCGAGGCGTCGGGTACGACGCGTTCGCGGGGGCGGAGGAGTTTCGCGACGCGGCGACGCGGCGGAAGCGCGAGATGGAGCGGGAGAACGCGGGGTTGACGCGCGGGCGCGCGCGGGGGGAGGCGTTCGGCGTGGGGGTGTTCGAGGAAGAGGACGAGGCGCTGTACACGGAGGACGAGCCGAAATTGAACGAGTACGCGTTTGAGATGGAGGAGGAGGAGGAGGAAGACGAGTCGACGCGCGATCCGAGGGCGCGCGGGAAGGGCGCCGTGCTGGCGCTCGGCGCGGCGTTACCGAACAATTGTCTCGTGCGCGGGTTTCGCGTGTCGAGCGACACGCTCGCGCCGCCGAAATGGTTCGCGCCGCCCGTCGTGCCTCGCGACTTTCGGCCGCGCGCCGCGGCGACTTTGAAGGCGTCGATGAAGGCGAGCGCGATGGCGGCGTCGCAGCCCGAACTTCCACCGAAAGCGCCGCCGCCGACGAACGAGGAGCGTAAAAAAGTCATCGACACTCTCGCCGCGTTCGTCGCCAGGCACGGGAAAACTTTCGAGGACATGGCCAAGGCGCGGCAAGGCGAAGACGACGAAAAGTTTTCCTTTCTCTTCGGCGGTAGAGATTCGGGATATTACAAATGGCGTTTGGCCACGGCGATGATCGAACAAAACTCCCAAGCCGCGGCGCCACCCGCACGCCGCGCGCGACCGCTCGGAATGGAGGAGCGCGCGAGAATTCTCGGTGAGACGCCCTTGCCCGCGCGCGCCGGCGGCGGGGCGACGGACGCGCCGGCGCCGGCGCCGGCGCCGAGGCAAAAGTTGAGCATCGACGGCATCGCTGCCGACGATCGCGAGCGCATACAAAAGCTGTTGAGCAAAACGTTCACGTCAGGTGGCGTCGTGCAAACCGCCAAGGTTGAGAAAGTTGGTCTGCACGTCCTCGAGAAGAGCGCGCCGAAGCCCGCGCCGAACGAGGAGGAAGCGGCGGCGCGCGCGGACATGGTTTCGCGCATGCCCATCGTTTCCGCGCGCAACACCATTGACTGGGCACCTGAACCACTGGTGTGCAAACGATTCGGAATTCAAGATCCGTTCGCCAACAGAGCGCGTCCGGATACTCAAGAGTATAAATTCCGCACCGACGTCTTGGCGCTCGACGCGACGAGCGCCGCCGCGCTCGCGAACGCGCCCAAGTATCTGGACGTGCCCCCACCGCCGTCGGCTGTACAATCGACGACGCGTGCTATTCCGCCGCCACCTCCCCCATCGTCGACATCAGCGCCGCTCCCACCGCCGCCGCCGCCGCCCCGCGCCGCGACAACGATGGTCGAGGTGCCCCCGCCGCCGCCGTTTGTCGAAAAGCCGATGGGGCTGTTCAAAGCCATCTTCGAAAACTCAGACGACGACGTGGAAGCTGAAGAGGAAGCGAACGAAACGGAAGCGGACCTGGACGCCATCAAGGCGGCGCTTTCGACGCGATCGGACCCGGCGCCCGTCGAGGAGAAGGCTCGGCAGACCGAGGGACCTGTGTGGTCGTCGGCAGTCATGACAAACCCCGCGGCGGCGAGCGAGCGGGATTCCGAGAAGCGCAAGCGCTCGAAAAAGAAGAAAGAGAAAAAGGAGAAGAAGGAGAAAAAGCGTTCGAAAGATAACCGTAGACGACGCAAAAAACATAGAAAGCGTTCGAGACGCAACTACGATTCGTCGTCGTCGTCGTCGTCGAGTTCGTACACTAGCGATTGATTTGAACAAGAATGTTCTAGATTCTAGCCTATTCATTTTGCGTTTGCCGCTCCTGCGCGTCTTCGTTCTCGTCGACATCGAAATTAGTAGTCGGCTCAACGCTCGCGCCAATGAAGAAGAAGATGTTCTTAACCATGGCTTCGCGAATGGATTCAACCAATGACACAAACGCTCGCGCGCCGTCGATGCGAAACTCATCTTTCGGGTCCAAGTGACCGAAGCTTCGCACTTGTACGCTACTGCGCAACACCTCCATCTGCACCAAATGCCGCTGCCATAGTTCATCTATGGCGCGAAGAGCCCAAAGTCGCTCGACGCTTTCGAGTTCGGCGCGATCGTAGTCTTTTGCAGCCAGACGCGCGAATCGATCCAAGTACAGTTGCACGGCGGATTCAGTCAGGTATGAGCGTAAACGCCGAGCCTTCGCCGCGTGCCAGCCCTTGCTCCAACGACGAATGTACTCCTGCGAGTCGCGGACATCGGACGGTGGAGCTAAACGGTTGCGTAAACGTTCATTTATGGCGGCGTCCGAAGCTTCTGGTTCGGTGTCTTCCATGAGTGGGCCGACGACGCCCTCCGGCATGACGATTTCAACGCCCGCGATGGCCGCGAGGACGATAGCGGGGGCCACTTTCAAGGGTGGCATCTCGTGCGGAATGGGTAAATCACCTCCGCTCAATATAGCGTCGCGAATTGAATTCTCCCCGACCGCATTCACGCCCGGAAGGTAATGCGGCCTGTCGCCCGTGGGTAATCCGCGCGTCAAGGCGATGAAATCTGTTCGACCGATAAACACGCAACGCAGCTCACTCAAGAGCTGTTCGTAATTCCACTTTTTCGGGTGAACATTGCCCGAAACACCCGCACGTTCGCAAGCGTCGTCGACGACTCTGGCCATATACTTGAACAAGCGCTCACGCAGCGCCGACTGGCTGCTCAGCAGAATTTGTCGCCGCAACTTGTACACCGCCTCGCGCTGACCATCGAGCACGCGATCGGATTCGAACGTGGACTGTCGGTGCGATGACAGGTAGTCTTCGATTTGCTTTTGAACCATGCGAAGCTGACCGTCGACGATATCCGAGACGATGGGCGAGTACTCATCGACGCCGGCGAACATCCACAACTTATCGTTTCCCCAACCAGGCATGTACGTTTGTAACAACTCGTCTTCGGCCGACACACAGAAAACCGTACTTCCCGGATCACCCTGACGTGCGGCGCGACCGCGGAGTTGGTTATCAACGCGTCGACTGTCGTGAATGGAGGTACCGATGACTTGCAATCCGCCGACTTCTCGAACTTCTTCTCGTTCGTCGGAGCACTGCTTTTGGCAATCTCGCAAGACGTGGTACGCGGCAACGTTGACGAAATGCATCAACACTCGATCCTTATCCCATGCACCCGGCTTCTCCCCTCGACGTAGCAGTTCCTCTGCCTTGACCAACGCTTCTACCAACAATTCTTCAGCTTGTTCTTCGCTTAGCGATCCCGCCGAGGCAGTGGATTGCGTCGCCACATGCTCCGCCTGATTGAGCGTGATTTGGGCCTCTTGGGACAGATCAACGTACATGAGCAGAGCTGCGTCACCGATATCCCCTAGATCAAAAGCGGGCCAAAGTTTCTCCTTCAACGCACGCTTCGCCAAGCCCACAGGGCTACCACCGAGTAGAATGTCGGTACCGCGCCCAGCCATATTTGTGGCGATTGTCACCGCGTACTTTCTCCCAGCCTGTGCGATGATCTCGGCTTCTCTCGCCGCATACTGCGGACGCGCGTTTAGCAGCTCGTGTGGTACGCCAGCAATTTTGCGCCCATCGTTCGTCACCCATCGATGCCGCGAGAGCAAGTCACTCAAAATTTCGGAATTTTCCACCGACGTCGTACCCACGAGTACGGGTCTGCCTTCGGCATGACACCTCTCAATCAAATCCACGACGGCGTACCATCTCGGTATGCTGTTTAAGAAGAGCGATGTCTGGCTATCTATTCGTAAATTGGGCTTGTTCGTCGGCACGCGCGCCACGCCGAGATTGTACGTGGTGAAGAACTCTTCCGATTCCGTCGACGCCGTGCCCGTCATGCCGCTCAGTTTCTTGTATAGCTTGAATAGACATTGGTAAGAAATGGATGCGATGATTGAATTCTCGCCATTAATTTCTACGCCTTCCTTCGCTTCGACGGCTTGATGCAAGTTATCATTCCATCGCCGATTCATCTGCACTCGCCCGGTGGACGGATCGACGATGATGACTTTGCCGTCTCGCACAATGTAATCGATGTCCTTGATAAAGAGCGCCCTTGCCTTGACGGCGAGCAGAATGTACTTGCCCCAAGGGTTTTTTGCATCCCACAGATCGTTCACACCGAGGATCTGCTCCGCGTGCAACATGCCTTCGTCGGTGAGTTCGGCTGTTTTCTCCTTCAAGACGACTTTGAAGTCGCGCCCGGGGATTAAGCTTTCCGCAACTTTAGCCGCGGTCACGTACTGATCGTCGTCGTTCACGTCGCCCGTGCCAGTGATCAATAGCGGATTGCGTCCTTCATCGATTAAGACGCTGTCGACCTCGTCCACGATGGCGAAATTGAACGGACGCGTCAACACGACCAATTCTTCCGCGTCGTTTGCCATGTTGTCGCGCAAGTAATCGAACCCAATCTCCGTGTTTGTCACATACGTGATGTCACACGCGTACGCCCGCTGCCGCTCCTCTGAAGTCATGTCAGATTGAATCACGCCCACCGTGAGTCCTAAGAAACGATATATCCTTCCCATCTCCGTCGCGTCGCGCGCTGCCAAGTAATCGTTCACCGTCACCACGTGCACGCCCTTGCCATCCAACGCATTCAAATACGCGGGTAAAGTCGCCACCAAAGTCTTTCCCTCCCCTGTACTCATCTCCGCCACCCATCCCTCGTGCAAAAGCGCCCCCCCGATCAATTGCACGTCGAAATGTGTCAACCCGAGCTCGCGCGTCGACGCCTCTCGCACCACCGCGAACGCCTCCACTAAAATATCGTCCAACGTCTCCCCAGCTCGCAGCCGCGCGCGAAACGCGTCCGTCTTCCCGCGCAGTTCATCATTTGTGAGACTCCGCACGTCACGATCCAGCGCTCTAACCGCATCGACGACGCGCGTCTGCAGTTCTGCGATTTGCCTAGCGTCGCCGTCTCGCCAGGCGCGGTCGCGTTCGACCGACATCATCGCCGTCGTCGTCGACGTCGACGCGTGCTCGAGCTCGTCATCGTCGAAGGACGCCGACGCCGACGCACCGATCGATCGCGCGTCGCCGTTCGTCGTCGCTCGCGCGCGCACGGCGGCGATTCGTCGTCGACTTTGAACCATCTTGCGGTGCGTCGTCGGTCGCCCGTGGTTCGCGCGCGCGCGCGGCACGCGCGACGGTGCGAGCGGCGCGTGCGAGCGCACCATACCACGCGCCATTTTGCGCGCGCGACGCGGACGAGCGCGCGCGGCGAAGTGCGGAGCGTTGGTGAATGAGTTTTCTCAAAAGTTCCGGGGACGACGCGCGAAGACGCGCGGGCGCGAAAGAGCGCGCGACCGGCGAAGTTTCTGAGAGTTTGCTACATCTTCAGGCTATGCTCGGGCTAAAAAGCTAGAAAATCCTCACTGCTGCTCGTCGGGATCGCGCTCGACTGCGGCGCCGGCGAGCCAGCGCTCTAAGTCTTCGTCTCGGCGCGCGTTGCGATACGCGCTCCATCCGTCACCAGAATCGCTCGACGTCAACTTTTCCGCGCGCTTGCGATCGGCCAGCTCTCGCGCACGCTCCTTTTTCATCTGCGATTTTGTGTTCAGTTGTTTTTTAATCGCCGCCGAGCGCCGCTTCGACTCTTCGTCGTCGTTTTCGCGAAGCGCTTCGAGTTGGCGTCTGAAAATTTTCTCCGTCTTTTCGATCACGGCGCGTTGCTTTTCGATCTTCACCAAGCCTTCGCGGCATCCTTTCGCTTCGCAAGGTAACGTTCCGACGCCTTGACACTTGGCGCACGTCGTCCGACCTTTCGGATACGCGACCGCACCCCCCGGCGCGTCGACGTCGCCGACCCAGTCGAGCTCTTCCCGTTGCTTCCAACCCGCGCTCCACTCCATGCGATCCTTCAAAAACTTCACTGGAATGTCCACCGTGACCGAGGTATCGCATGTCGCGCGAAGCGTGAGCGTTTTCGCCTTGGGAGACGCACCCACGCACTCGAAGTGTCGCCATCCGCGCGTGCGCTTGTGGGCGGTCCAACGCGTCCCGACCGCGTTCTTCATGTCAACCACGTTCTTCAGGTGATAACCCCCCGGAGGAAGGAAACCTGATGCGTTACAATCCTTGCAGTCGCACCTGCCGGTGTCGCGACACTTCCTGCACGCGCACGACGGCGCGTCGGCGCCGGCGTCGGCGTCCCGAGCCCCTCGAGTCGGCGTCGTCCCCAGGCGAGCCGGCGTCGAAGCGCGCCGAGCGAAGCGTCCCGACGTGCGTCCGGACGTGGACGCGCGCGGCAACGTCGCCGCGGCGACTCGCGCGGCGAACGCCATGAAGCCTGGCGCGGCGCGGAGTGCGGGTCAATAGTCGCCTTCGTCGTCTTCGTCTCTCGCGCGTCGATTCCACCAAAACAGCGCAAAGTTTGCGACGACGTATCTCGCGTCGATCGAAATGTTCGTCGTACACTTTGTGAAGAGCACGAAAAGCGCGGTCTGGTAGAGCGCTGCCGCCGTGCGATCGCTCGATCGAAGTCGATGACAACACCGCTCGAAGACAACGCCCGCGGTGTTCGCTCCGAAGAAAACAAACCATGCCTTGGACTTCAAGCCGTGAAAGAGCAGAGAAAACGCCATGACGACGACAACGGAAATCACGCTCGATCCCAGTGGGCGGTAGAGTAAACGCACGAACGCCTCGTGCAGACTGCAGTGAAACTTTCTCCAAAACGTACCGAACGACGTTCCCGACTTTAGCCAATCGACGCTGACGTCGCGAATGACAACCTGACCGTCGATGACGGCCAGCGCGTGACTAAGATTGAAGATCAACGTTGGCCCGGCCCATATCGCCGTCGTGTGCGTCCACGCGTGTGATATCTTTTCAAAGAGCGACGCGTCGGCGACGTCGGCGAAAGGATCGTAATACGTCCGATGCGCAAACTCGAGTAACGCGTACCACGTCAAGGATTCTACGGTCTCCAACGCCGCGTACAACCACCGCCGTCGATCGTGATCACACCGGTGTCGCTCGAACTCTCTGTAAAAGCAGAAAGGTCCCTTCGCTCTTAGAGGCGGGTACAGCACGTATCTCACGAATTTTCCGAGGTCTGGCGTCGCCGACTCCTCGACGCACTCTACGCCGAAACACATGACGCGCAGCAAATCGAAGCGACACGCGCGGTAACAGTTGAACGTCGTCGCGTTCATAATTCCGACGCGCGCGACGTCCCCCGGTTCGCTTTCCAATTCATCCAAGACCAGATACGCCAAGACGCACGCGACCCAGACGTACGTGCGTTTCCGCCGCGCGCTAAACGGTGCCGCGCGCACCGCCACCGCGAACGCGTAAAACGCGCACACGAACGCCAGCACCCCGATCGTCCACCGCGCGCCGTGCGCCATCATCGCGACCGCGATCGCCATCGCCGTCGCCGCGCGTCGTCCGCGTCGTCCCGCGCCGACGTACGCCGCCGTCGACACCACCTCCCACGCCAACGGCCCGCCCTCGACGTACTCGAACACGCGCGCGTGAAACGTCCGTGACGCGTGAAACGTCCACCGCCGTCCGATCCGATCGTCATCGCGCGCGCGCGCGCCGCCGCGCGTCGTCCGCGCCAACGTCGCCGCGCACGCCGCCGCCGCGCACCACCGCGCGTTCGCCGTCCACCCGAACCGATCGCGTCGTCGTCGTCGCCGCGGTCCGTCGTCGCGATCCATCGCGCGTCGTCGGGTCGCGGTCACCGTCGCGCGCCGTCGCGCGCGCTCGGCGTCGCGCGGTGACGCGTCGCGCGCGTCGAGCCGTCGCGTCGACGCCGAGCCGTCGCGTCAAACCCAAAAACGACGATTCGCGTCCCAGGGCCGCGATCGCGCGCGATCGATCGGGGCGTCTTATCCGTCCCGCACATCGGCGCGATGATGACGACGACGACGACGACGACGACGACGACGGCGACGCGGTGCGCGCGCGACGCGCGCGCGCGACGGGGAGGGACGACGACGGCGACGCGCGCGCGCGCGCGCGCGACGACGGCGGCGGCGACGCGCGACGTCGACGTCGTCGTCGTCGGCGCGGGCGTCAGCGGCCTGTCCACGGCGTACACGCTGAAGATGAAAAAGATGCGCGAGGCGACGGTGCTCGTCACGGAGGCGCGCGAACGCGTCGGAGGGAACGTCACGAGTCGATCGGATGGGACGTACACGTGGGAGGAGGGACCGAACTCGTATCAGCCGGGGGATGCGATCTTGACGCTGGCGTGCGACGCGGGGATGCGGGACGACATCTTGCTGGCGGATCCGGCGAGCAATCGGTACGTGCTGTGGGACGGGAAGCTGCGGATTTTACCGCACAGCATTGAGAGCGCGGTGTTGGGGGATTTTTTGACGTGGCCGGGGAAGATTCGGGCGGGATTGGGGGCGATCGGAATCAGGCCGCCGGCGCCGGGCAAGGAGGAGAGCGTGAAGGAGTTCGTGAGCAGAAACTTGGGGACGGAGGCGTTTGAACGTCTGATCGAACCGTTTTGCTCGGGCGTGTACGCGGGTGATCCCGCGGCGCTGTCGTCCGTGGCGGCGACGGGGCGCGTGCAACGACTCGAACCGCTCGGCGGGTCGCTCGTCGCCGGCGCCATCATGGCGCAAAAGGAGGCGGCGCAGAACAAGAAACCGCGCGATCCGCGCCTTCCCGAGGTCAAGGGCCAAACCGTCGGCTCGTTCCGCGGTGGTTTGAAGACGTTCCCGGAGGGTTTGGCCAAGCAGCTCGGCGACGACGTCGTCAAGTGCAACTGGAAGCTCGTCGGCGTCTCGAAATCCGCCGAGGGCGGGTACGAGTGCGCGTACGACACCCCAGAAGGGCCGCAAACGGTGAGAACGAAGTGTTTGTTGCTCACCGCGCCGGCTTACGTCGCGGCCGAGATGGTTAAGGACATGGCTCCCGCGGCGGCGACGGCGCTGAACAAGTTTTACTACCCACCCGTCGCGTCGGTGACGATTTCCTACAAGAAGGATTCGTTCCGCCTCGACGGCACCAGCGCGTTACCCGAAGGCGGCCTCACTGGCTTCGGTCAGCTCCACCCGCGCTCGCAAGGCATTCGCACGCTCGGCACGATTTATAGCTCGAGCCTGTTCAAGGACGACAAGCGTCAACCGGACGACGAGTTCATGATTTTGAACTACATCGGCGGCGCGCGCGACGTCGCGATTAAAGACTTGAGCGAGGAGGAGCTCGTGAAGCAAGTCCACGAGGACGCCTTGAAGACAATCTTGAAGCCCGGTACGCCGCTTCCCAAGGTTGTCGGCGTCAAGGTTTGGGAAAAGGCCATCCCGCAATTCAACCTCGGCCACTTGGACGTCCTCGCCGAAGCCGAGAACGCGTTAACCGCCGCCGACTGCGGCGAAAAAGACGGCTTGTTCCTCGGCGGCAACTACACCGCGGGCGTCGCGTTGGGTCGATGCGTCGAGTTCGGCATCGAGCAAGCGGACGAAGTCGTGGCGTACTTAAACGCCGCATCCAAGAAGGCCGTCGCGGTGTGATGCCGCCCTGTAATTACAGTAACCGTTTAATATTCGCCTCGACGTTTCTCTCGCGGCTCGCCTCCGCCTCGGGCGCCACGCTCGCCGCGTCAGATCGACAGAATCCCGCGCCTGGCGCGACCAAAACCTCGCGATAACCTCGCGAGCGTACCACATCGCGTGTACAACTGCACGCACGCGCTTCGCACGCGCGCTCACTCGCCCCGCGCGCGCACCGACGCGGCGCTCTTCGAATCTCTCGCGCGGATTATAATCGCCATCGCCGATGGGCGTCCCGAAGTTTTTCCGATGGCTCGCCGAGCGCTACCCGCTGCTCCAGCAAGAGATCGCGGGAAATCAGATCCCGGGGATCGATAACTTGTACCTGGACATGAATGGTGTCATTCACAACTGCTCGCACGGCGCAGGGACGGATGTGAATACGCGAATGACTGAAGACGAGATGATGTCCAAGGTTTTCGCGTATTTGGATCATCTGTTTCGAATGACGCGACCGAATAAGATGCTGTACATGGCGATCGATGGCGTGGCACCGCGAGCGAAGATGAACCAACAGCGGAGTCGACGATTTCGAAGCGCGGCGGAGGCAGCGAAGGACCGCGAGGAAGCGCGTGCGAGAGGCGAACCGGAGCCGGAGGGCGAACCGTTTGATTCCAACTGTATCACGCCGGGGACGGAGTTCATGGCGCGGTTGACGGAACATTTGAAATTCTACGTGCGTAAGAAGCAAACGGAAGATCCACTTTGGGCAAAGGTGACGGTGATATTGTCTGGGCACGAAGTCAGAGGTGAGGGCGAGCATAAAATCATGGAGCACATTCGATGGGCGCGAACGCAGCCGGACTGGGAGCCGAATCAAACGCACTGTTTGTACGGCCTCGACGCCGATCTTATCATGCTTGCTCTCGTCACGCACGAACCTCACTTTTGTTTGCTTCGTGAGGTCGTGAAGTTTGGCGGCGGCGAGAAAGGGCAGCCGAGCCGGGAGATTTTGTCCAATCCCACCGACGACGGCTTCATCTTGTTGCACATCGGCTTGTTGCGCGAGTACTTGGATTTAGAATTCCGCGAAAAGAATCTTCCGTTCGGATACGAGCTCGAACGCGTCATCGATGACTTCATCTTACTGTGCATGCTCGTTGGGAACGATTTCTTGCCCGCTCTGCCGACGCTGAACATCGCCGAGGGCGCGCTGAACACGCTCTTCAAAGTGTACCACGACACGTTGCCGATGCTTGGAGGTTATATCACTGGCGATGAAGGGGGGGGTACTTTTAACCCTGAACGTTTGGAGAAGATCATGAGCATCATGGCGACGTTCGAGCGACAGGTGTTGGAAGAGCGCGCGATGGATGTCGAGAAGGAAGAGGAGAAGAAGTCTCGACGAAAAGGTCGCAACGGTGGTTCCGCATCCGATCTCACTCCCGAGGAGAAGTTCGACAAGGATTTGAGTGAGATGAGCGACACCGAAGGCGTGCCACAAGTTTCTGTCGACCCGACAATGATGAACGCTGCGAAGCGGGCGCTGATTCTCGAAGGTGGCGAGGAGGGCTTGCAAGCGTGGAAGGATACGTACTATCGCGAAAAGCTCGGTTTGAAAATTGGCGAAGCTGCACCGCTGGCTGAAATTAGACAAGCTTATTTCGATGGTTTGAACTGGGTCTTGCGTTACTACTATCGTGGTGTTGCGTCCTGGACTTGGTACTATCCCTACCATTACGCGCCGATGGCGAGCGACTTGTGCGCCGGCATGGGCGGTCTCACGTCTGAGTTCGATTACGGCGAACCGTTCA
>Ga0257114_1002197_pt1 | contig 13203 bp, 22 predicted proteins | sample SI112_10mmetaG_FD_190149 | JGI IMG/M metagenome (GOLD analysis project Ga0257114, IMG submission 190149) | Marine microbial communities from Saanich Inlet, British Columbia, Canada - SI112_10m | ecosystem: Environmental > Aquatic > Marine > Inlet | place: Canada: British Columbia | collected... | reverse complement strand
AAAAGAAGAAAATGAACACGATGTCGTAGACAAAGTGTATAGTGATATAAAACCAAGAAAGCAACCCAGTAAATGGGTTGCTACTCTTAAAAATATGGCTGGTGAAAAATATAAAATATCTGGTATGTTAGATAGTATAGAATATCAAGCTGCTGAATATATAGAATATCTTGAAAGTTTAGTGAATAAATATCATCTAGCAAATGATGCTTTTACAGGAGGTTTACCAGTGGCATATAGAACTAGCGCAAACTTATTTGAATCCGGAGAATTTATAAGTCATGCGGGTTTAAAACTTAATTGGAAGCTTGAGTGCGATGCCATTAAACCTGAAGAGTGGCACGTACTTGCTAAGATGATAAAAGAATATGAACACCAGCCTTGGCAAAAAGCAGTAGGTATTCCAACTGGTGGTTGGGCCTTAGGTAATGCACTTGACAAATATTCTACTGGAAATCCTAATGATCCAATTCTTATTGCAGATGATGTATATACAACTGGAACAAGCTTTAAAGAATTTATACAGGCTTCATATTCGGATGTTGCAACTATACAATGGTGTGTATTTGCAAGACAACCTACAATAGGCAAAGTAAAGGCTCTATTTACTATGCCAGATAAAGGTAGACACGGATCTATTTGGGAATAGGAGATATATTATGAAATATTATAGATTAGAACCATCAGTTAAAAAATCCATTATAGAATGGCATACATTTAAGAGAAAAGATGCCGATGGTAATACAATTTTTCTTCGTAAAGAATTAGGATGGAGATATGGTGCATGGTTAATTAGTGTACCAGAGACAGATGAAGAAATTAAAGAATATCTTTCTGATAAAGGAGATTATGAATCATTTCAGGAATATCTTGCAGACTATTATGGTGAAGATGATATCATTACAGAAGAAACCAAATTAGAAGATTACCTGCTTCCTAAAATAGATGAAGACTTTGTTGATATTAGTGAAGATTATGAAGATGCTGAAATGCTAGAAACCTGGGATGGTTGTTGGGAAGACTGGTCACTTATTGGAGGCAAACTTGATGAAATTTCAGAAGAACAGCAAGAACAATGGATAGAAGACGCTACAGCAGCATATGATGAAGATTATGAAGATGGTGTAGAAGGATTGGGTTGGGAATTTATAGACTGCTTCTATGAAATGCATTGTCATCCAGAAATTACACCATGTGATAAAAATGGCAATACTTAATGTTTTAAAGACTATAGGTCGTAATGAAGAAAGTGACGAATGTTATACTCCAATTAATCAAGTTAAACCTTTATTACAATATCTTGATAATAGTAAAACATATTATGAGCCAACATCTGGAATATCATCTAATATAGTAAAGGCTTTTACCGAAAATGGATATGATATGAAGTCCAGCAACGGTAAAGACTTTTTTGAGTGTACTGCAGATGATGTGTATGATGGAATAGTAACTAATCCACCGTATAGTAAAAAAGATAAGTTTATCAAACACTGTTATAATCTTGGAAAACCATTTGCTTTACTTTTACCAGTATCCTCTTTTCAAGGTGTTAGAAGGGGTAAACAGTTTATAGAACATGGTATGTCTGCGATAGTTTATAACCATAGAGTTGATTTTACTGGTGGTGATAATCCACATTTCGGAGTTGCATGGTTTGTACACGGCTTTCTGCCACCAAATCAAATATTCTGGGTGGACAATAAAAATTAAAAAAAATGCATTTTAGGGGTTTACATTCTATCCGAAATATACTATATTAGTAGTATAAAGAGAATCGGATAGGAGATATATTATGGGTACTGCATCAATGATCGGAATTTACAATGACGACGGTTCAGTTACAGCGACATACTGCCACTATGATGGCTACCTTTCTTATAATGGCCAGCTTTTAGTTAAGTCATACAACACTCCTGAAGCTGCAAAAGCAGTTGCAAATGCTGGCTATATTTCAGGCTTAACATCTGATCTTGATCACGATTTAAGAGCAGCGGTTCATAACGACGAACCAAAAGTTTATAACTCAGTAAAAACTTTTCTGGAGTGTGGTGATAAGCACGCAGGTGCAGATTATCTTTACTTGTTTGATGGAGAAGCATGGTTTTATACCGATACATATACTCCTCGCAACAAGCGGAGCTTTGAAGAAGTTGAAATGAATTTGGAAACTGTATAATGAAACTTCGTAATTTTATATCAGGTGTTCTTAATGGTATTACTGCAACGGCTCTTATTGCCGTTGCGGCTACTCAACTATATGCTACCGAAAATAGCTGGAGTCGTAAAGAAATTGTTAGAATTACTCATAATGATGTTTATTGTCTTCAACAAAATATTTTCTTTGAAGCAAGAAACCAAACCGTTGAGGGCCAAGTTGCGGTAGCTTGGGTTACACTTAATCGTCTTGATAATGATATCTACCCTGATACAATTTGTGGTGTTGTAAAGCAAGCTAAACGTGATTCTTCTGGTAAAGTTATTCGTAATATGTGTCATTTTAGCTGGTACTGTGATGGAAAATCTGATCGCATACCTACTAATAAAATATCACAAGCTGCATGGCAACAAGCTGGTATTGTTGCTCAAGTTGTATTAATGGATAGAATGGCTGGATATATATTTAAAGATCCTACATACGGTTCTATAATGTACCACTCAATTAAAGTATCTCCTTATTGGAGAACTGCATATGATCTTGTAACTAAGGTTGATGACCATATTTTTTATAAATGAGGAAAGAATGAAAAATAAAATTGACTATCGTTTTGACGAAGAAAAATATATTACGGAATTTAAAGAGTATGTAGATGCTACCTATAATCAGCACTATTCTCAAAATAAATTCCAATCAACTGAAGTAATTATGGATCGTGGTCATGGTACTGGTTTCTGTATGGGAAATGTAGATAAATATTCCAATAGATATGGTAAGAAAGGTACTGCAGCAGATGCTCGTAAGGACCTTATGAAAGTATTACACTACGCTCTATTACAACTATATGTGCATGACAATGAACTTGGATAATTACGCAACTCAGATCTTTGATGATAATAAAAACATGATGGTACCTTGGTATCTTATGGCATCATATGCTTACTATAAAGAAGATGATCCTATATTAAGTGATGCACTATTTGATGATATGGGTAAAAAACTCCTAGAAAACTGGGATAACATTACGCATTTGCATAAAGAATATATCACCAAAGACGAGCTAGTTGCTGGTAGCTTTTTAGGTAAATATCCTAGTAGAATACCAGACTCTTTAAGAGAATTGAGAAAGGTTGATCCTAAAACTAAAATTAAAAGAAAAGAAGTGACATTGGAAGATTTTTTCTAAGATGAAACAAGAAATTTTTAAACATAATAGTACAAATTTTCTTCGTAATAAAAGAAGAAATGAACTTATTAGAAAGAAACGGAAAGAAGAATATCAGAGAAAATCTGGAACATTCTTACTTAAAACTGAAGAAACATCTTTACAGTTTAATATTGATTCTGACCATATTAAACTGTAACATATTTACTACATTGTATTAATGATTAATAAATGGTTTACTTATTACTCATTATATGATACTATATAATTTGTTAGCGTTGAAGTAACGTGGACACATTCTGGACCTGGGGGCAGTACCCAGCAGCTCCACCATAAGGACATTTGAACTAACATCATAGTATTAGTAATCGACGTAAAATAGGGTTTACTAATACTATGGTATCATTTATGAGAATGTCTTTATGATGGGGCTGAAATAGGATCGACAGGTGTGAAAGTGAAATGGAGTTAACCGTGGTGACCTACGTTATTCGGTCAAAAAAACTAAATGCAAACGATAATTTTGCACCATCTGGATTTGCCCTAGCGGCATGATCACAGGGAGTTGGCCACTTACTTAGCAACAGAAAATGTGGCATATAAATTAATACTAAAAATAGGGAAATAAAAAAATGAAGAATTTTCTTCTTACTTCTTGTGCAGTGTTTGCTTTAGCAGGTAGTGCATATGCTGCGGATGTTTCTGGTTCTGTAAAACTAGAAGCAACGCAAAACGCATCTGACGATTGGGTCGGAAAAAATACAGTAGCATTAAGTTTCGGCGCCAATGAGCCTGATGTTGGTGCATTTGGATCAGTCGGTCTTGAAATGGTAGATGGTGGAACAGTTGCGCTTGATGCATGGTCTCTAGGTACTGCAGTAAACGGTATTTCAGTTTCTCTTGGTGATCAAGGAGATTTGTTTCCAGGTGCAGGTCTTGAAGTTGTAGGTGATGATACACTTGCAGATCCAGCATCATCTGAAAGTATTATCGTATCAATCGGTAATGCTTCTTTCATGGCAGCATTAACAGATTATAAAACAGATATGACAGAGTTAGAAAATGTTCAGCTCGGTTATTCTGCTGAAGTAAGTGCTATTGATGTTGGTGTAGCAATTGATTATAATATGGATACTGAAGAAATGGCTTATGGTGCCGATGTAGGCGCTGAAATTCAAGGTGCTGGAATTGGTGCAGTAGTAACTTATGCAGCCGAAGAGTTTGCTTATGAGGCATCTGCTTCTTACTCTGGTGTTACTGCATTTATTAATGGTGACGACGAAGAAATGGCTCAAAATGTAGGCGGACAAGTTGCTGCTGAATTTGGCGGTCTAAATCTTTTTGCTGAAACATCATACAATCTTGATAATGAAGAATGGACACCAGCCGTAGGTGCTAGCTTTAACTTCTAAGCTAAATACTATTGTCTATGACATAATAAGGTTCACTGCTTAATAGGTGCGCGGGAGGTCATGGTTAACCTCCCTTTTTCTATTAAGAAAGGATATATTATGAAAAAACTATTATTAGCGTTAGGATTTATAGCTGCTTTTGCACCAGTACATGCTGATATAATTCAAATTAATGTACCATGTGATCCGGCTCCCGATGTCATGAATGTAATGATACAATATAAAAACGCATTATTACTTCATGGTTATGGTACAATTGCATCTAAAGATGGAAAAACATTTACTTCTGGTGCTCAGATATTCTTAAACCAAGACACTGGCACACTTGCGGTCGTATTGTCTTTCCCGAATGGTAACGGACCTCCGATGTCATGTTTAATTATAGCAGGCTCTGAGTGGATACCATATGCAGGCTCTCAACCTTGGGATAAGAAAAAAGAAGATTTATAATGTGGACATTAGTTTTCATATATTTGTATAATACAGAACCTTTTGCTGTAAAGTATGATACTTATGAATCTATGTATGATTGTTTTAATCAACGTGAAGTTCTTGCTTTTGAAGTAGGCGGAAAAGATGGGTATTTTCCATCTGGTCAACAAGCTTTGTGTATTTACACAGATAAATAGAAAAGTATTTAATGATTTGGAGTGTAACATTGTGAAACATTATGTAATATTATTTATTTTATTAATAATGGGATCTACTGTTTTTGCAGAACCTATTGTAACAGAATCTACAAGTAACAGTACAGTTGACTCAAACATAGATTCTAAAACAACCGTATATTCACCACCACCAACAGCGGTATCGCCTTCTATTAGTGCAACTAATTCTGATTTATGTACTGTAGGTGTTGCTGGTGCTGTACAAACACAGATCCTTGGTATTTCAGCTGGTAGTACAGTAAGAGATATGAATTGTGAAAAATTAAAGAATGCAAAAACTTTATATGATATGGGAATGAAAGTTGCTGCAGTATCTGTAATGTGCCAAGATAAACGTGTCTTTGATGCTATGATGCAAGCCGGCACACCATGTCCATTTGATGGAATGATAGGTGAATCAGCAAAGGCTGCTTGGCAAGAAAATAAAGATATGCAGCCAGGAAGTAATTTTAAGAAAGAAATGGATGATGCAGATAAGAAGACTCTTTGGGGCATTGGTGGTTTGGGTGGTCTCCTGCTCCTCCTCCTACTCTAATGGTATAGTATCCGGTACTACAAATAATGCTGCAGCCAATGGTTTAAATTGGAGTATGAGTAGCATATTACCGAGTGAAACGGGTCTTATTGTAAACGGAATGATCTATAGATATACCGCAGAAAAAATAACAGAAGATGATATGAAAGTGCATATTCGTAATGAAGATACTTTATCTGATGGATATATTTTTTCTAATACCGATAATTGGAGTGGCGGCCCGGGAGGAACAATAAATAAAGTTGTACCTATAGATAGAATTTCTGGAACACGATTTGGTGACGGAGAAATATCAATTGAGGGTAGTGGTAATATAAAAGACCCTACTGTGGTATATAGTTATCAATTTGATCCGTGTGCTGTAGTCTTAAGTGATCCAAGTTGCCCTGGGTATGCAGAAGCTTTAGCCGCTTTATTAGCAGAGCGGGCGCTTTTAAATCCTATTGAAACGGAAATAGAAAATCCCTATGATAATAAAGAAGTTCAAAATATATTAGACAGTGAAGTAGAAATTAAAGAAGAATTTAAAACAACCGAAAATGCCGAAAGTGAAGAAGAAAACAGTTTAGACACTAATAGTGAAATGCTTGATAAATATGCCGGACAGTTAGATTTGATGGAAGCATATAGTGTACAAGAGCAGGGTTTAAATCAATATTACATTGTGAATATACCAGGTGGAATATATGAAGAAACGATAAAATTAGAACCTAACCAATTAGCTGATAATAATCGTGCACTAAGAAATTTTTCATCGGATACACTACATCGTAGAATAGTTAGATCACAATATGAATAAATAGTAATAGAAAATAATAAATAGGAACAAAAAAAAATGTTCAGAATAATTTTAACTTTAAGTGCTGTTTTAGGTATGACAAGTATCGTCTTTGCTGAGAATGTCCCGATTACGGGTACTGTAGAATCCAAGTGTTCTGTATCAACTGAAGTTGATGGTGTGTATGGTACACCCCAGCCATATAAACTAAGTACAGCAACTTCTGATGGCGGTGTTCTACCTAAGATCAGATTTGATACTTCACAAGCCGGTTATTATCTAGCAAGAATTACCGTGCCATCAAGCTTTTCTTCTAGCCCGAGTTTAAGTGATACTGTTGAATGGACTGGCTCAACTTCAGTAGAGTCTATGAGCGATACTGGTATGTCTGGCTATGAAGCAGCAAAAGTAACTTATGGCAATACAACTGACTATGATTTAACGGTAGCGGGTTCTGTTTGGATTAATGTGTCCTCAACTGCAACATACGGTGTTGACACATCTATGCCACAAGGTGAATATACTGCAATCGTAGTTGCAGAGTGCATAGCTCAATAATTAATTAGAAAAGTTTATTATGAAGTATATTATATTATTTCTTGCATTATTTGTAAGCCCAGTTTATTCACATGAGATGACTCCAACATATCCAGTTTTTGATCAATCATATGTTTCTGGTCTATCTAAAACTAGTGTTAAATTATTTAATCGGCGTGATGATGTTAGATTTTATAAAATAGATGTTTATGATAGAGAATGGAATAAAATACAATTTGCAACTGAGAATCAATTAGTTATCGTAAATTATCTTGAAACTAAAACTATAGATATTTATGTGAGAAATAGAGATAGAATAAAAATCGAGTTTATTTGTACTGAATCTAAACTCGTGAAAGGTGAAGTGAAATCTACTGGAGTGTCTTCTAGGATATGTTCCAGAATAAAGAGAGATTAAATGTGAGATTATTTTTTATTATATTATTATTTTTAGGTGGAGTTGCCTATGCTGATTCCTCTTCTTTGAATCTAGCCATACCTAATGCATCTCAAGGTTATGGTAATGATAGAATTAAAGCTGGTGACTTGGATTGTACTAATTCAATAGGATCGGCATCTTCTTTTGAATTTGGTGTTACGGGCATTATACAAAGAGAAGATGATCCTTTTAGTCAAGACTATGGTACGGGTAGAGCTGGAGATGTTGGAGTATATGGTAGAATAGTTATACCGATTGGTGGACCTAAAGAAAGAATAAATTGTAATGATCTTTATGAACTTGAGTTAAGAAAAAAGAAATTAGAAGTTATGAAACTTGAAAGAGAATTGCAACAGTTAAGAGAATTGCAGTTTGAGAATTAGGAGATAAAAATGGTGGACGAACCCGAAGGTAAGTTTGAAATGGCAATAAGAGTTTTAGGAAACGAATTAGTTGCTATTAAGATGGTAGTAGATGATTTTAAAATGAAATGGGTAGTTATAGGATTATTTGCAATGCTTGCAATTCTATGGGCTGGATCTGAATTTGGTCCAGCATTAATGCAAACATTTAACTAGGTGTTTAGATGGCAGAAATCGAGTTTGGTGGATTAAAATTTTCTGGTGGTAAAATGGTTGCTGTTCTTACAGCACTATCCACTCTTGGTGGAGCTGCCTGGGGAGGGTTTGAAATCTATAAAGATTATATGGATATGAAAGAAATTATCCAAAATATTGATATAGATGAAATCCAATCAGCAAATGCTCTACAATTACAAAAACTTGAAGATGCAATAAGCTATACACAAGATATCAAAGTTGATATTAAAGCCGATATTAATAGACTTGAAGTTTTAATTACAGCAATTGAAACTAAAACAAATAATGTTAAAATACGTGTAGATGATCAGATGACAACTATGGATGCTACAGTAAGAAATCTAAAGAATGACGTATATACAAAACTTGATACTTTTGAAGAAAGATTAAGAACAACATTAAAAGATAATCAAACAACAATGTCTAATATTCGTAGTGATATAGCAACTCAACTAGACACATCGCAAGAAAGACAACGGATTGCTTTAGCCGAAAATCAGAATACAATGGCAGATATGCGTGATAATATTAATACGCAATTAGAATTATCTGAAAATAGAATTAAAGATACACAATCAAGTATAGATGATGTACTTGAAGGTATTAGAAACGAAATGAATCAGCTGCAAAAAGATGTTACCAAGAGCATACGTGAAGTTGAATCAACTATAAGAGAATCCGAAAAAGATGTTCGTGATACTATGAGACAAACCGAGTCAAGAATAGACGAAGATATGCGAATATTGGATAAAGATATTAGAGAAACTTTGCAAGAAGCATTAGATAACCCGTTAGCAGAATGATACACGATATTCATCCAGACTGGCATAATCATATAATGGAGAGTAAAATGAGTATGAGACCAATTTTAATTAAAGCTTTTAGATCGCACGCCCAAGGTCATATTGACAAGCATGTAGCTAATGTTGAAGTATATCTTCACAATCCTGTAGGCGTAGGAGAACACCCTGATATTATGGAAGCCATTGAAACCGAAATGGAAGAAGTGGCAAAATATCACGATATGTTAGAAATGTTGGATAAGTATTTCGATGATCCAAGTAACGGAAACCGCTAAAGAATATCTTAAAAGAATAGGTAAGCCCAACGTATCTTTGACCGTAAAAGGTGGTGGATGCGCTGGGTTTCAATATGAGTGGGGTACTACAGATAAAGAACCTACTATAGAAAATTTGTGGTTAGACCCATTAGCTGAGATGTTTGTTTTCGGTTGTACTGTAGATTATGTAGAAGAACTTGGCGGCTCTTACTTAAAAGTTGTAAATCCTAATGCTACAGCTTCTTGCGGTTGCGGAGAAAGTTTTGGCGTTTAGTTTCTAATTATCCCCACAGGACAATCCTGCCAATCCCATATCCAATGACGTTCTTTCATCGATAATATTTCTGGATGCTGATAAACGCATACTCGCACTAAAGTTGACGGTGGTTGATTATCAATATAGATCATTGTAAGTGTAGTAAAAACCAGTGGCCAGATTACCACCAACCAGCGCCAAGACCAGTTAAGAATGTTCCACCACCAACAATTCCAAATCCTAATGTTATTAAGAATATGAGAAGTAAACCTTCAAAGAACGCTGCTCTTTTTTCTTGTTGTTTATAAACAGTTTCTTCACGTTCTTTTTTAATCGAACGTCTCAGTTCAACCATTTCTCTCCAAGTTCCAAAACCAAAACGAACATTTAATAGGTCTTGAAGTTGCTTTTCTTGCTCTTCAAGTTTCTTTTTGTGTATGAGTATTTCAAGAGCCTCTTGCTCAACCGAACCACCACTAAATAATTTAGTAAAGATAGGCGGATTCTTTCTTTGAGACTCTGCTCTATTTAAATCTGCTGCGGCGCCATACCACTTTCCTAATTGACCAACTACATCCTCTATTTCTCGTCCTGCTGCGACAAGTTTTTTCACTCCATTGAAAGCAGCCGTTGCAGCACTAATTGCTGTAATCGGATCAATCATTGTTGTAAAATTTAACCTTTCTAATTATTAACCTTTAAATGCTTCTGTTGGTACAGTATATGTGCTACCAGTATATCGAGAAGTTCCATTAGTTATTCTAAAATCTTCAATATAACCATTCATATAACTGGAACTCCAGCGACCTAGGTAACAATTACCCGTTGGAGCTGGATAATCATTAGTATCGGACCAGCTTACCTGTGATGATCCGTTTGCTGCCAAATATGATGTACCAGAATTTCTATAAAATGCAATGTGATTCCATTGGTTTAATGGAACACTACTTCCATATTGCCAACCCAAGTTTTGCTCAAATATATCCAACCGATTCCCTGCTGCTAATCTCCAAATTTTAGTTCCTGTTGACCATCCAGTGAGTATACCATGATCACTTGTACTATCCAGAAAGTAAATCCACATTTCTATAGTAAAATCTCCTGTTCCAAAACCTAAAGAAGATTCTCTACTCATATAAGCATTACCGAGTTGGAGATAATCTGAATTTGCTCGAGTAAAATTCATAGAATATGAATTAAATTTAGTTTGTGCAGTAGTTCCTGCAGCAGTAGAACCGGTCTGTTCTATTTGTAAACCGCCGGCTGTATCAGCAATTTGAACTTCAGTTCCTTTTAAATGTAGATATGCATTAGAGGAACTAACTGGCGTTAAACTTGGCGTAAAGCCGGTAGTATATTCCGCTACACTACTAAACTTAACATCATAAAGATACCCCGGCCATTTATTAGAAGTATTGTCATAACTTTGTCCTATACGGGTAGAGGAATTAAGAGTTGAAATATTTGAAGAATTAGAAGTACTATAAACTTCAATACCATTTTTATATATTTTTAGTGTACCAGAATTTCTTACTACAGCAAAGTGTATCCAAGTATGTCGTAGCTTATCAAAACCATTTGGTGGTTGAGCTGTTGCCTCGATTAGCCCCGTACTACCATTTACAGTAGCTTGTCCTCCAGGGCTCATCCCAATATACAATCCTGAACTAGTTGCTGTTCTTCCGTCAAAAATTGTCATAGTATTTGGTTGCTGATTATAGTACAACCAACACTGAAAAGTAAAATCTCCTGTGCCTATGGAAACATCTGACATATCAGCAATTAAATAATTGGTACCTGTTCCGTTAAATCCAATAGAACCGAAGTGCGTACTATTATTATATTCTAAGGTATCAAAAGGCGACCAAGATCTGCCAAGATTAGTTCTATAATTATTGTCTGGTGGATACATTTCCTTTGTTGCACCAGCATAGTCAATACCGTTGTAACTATAATTATTTTTAAGATAAACCGTACCTACTATATTTTCAGGCGGCGTTGTTGCAGGAGTAAAGGCTGAAGTATAAACCGGATAACCTTTAACGACTCTTACTCCGTTGACCCACCCTTTAAATGTACCTTCTCTTGTACCACTTCGGTCCGCACCAATATTAAATTTATTGCCACCTCCCTGTGAAAAATTTGTTGAATTTGTAAGAGTTCTTTCCAAAACACCATCAACAAAGAGTCGCATTGTGCCACTATCTCTGGTTAGTGCTAGATGATGCCATTGACGAACAGATAATGTCGTACTTCCTTTATTATCATTTGCAACCGTATCTGATGCATTCACACCATAATCAAAAGAAACAACAGAATTAAAGCTTGCAGAGGGAGCTGTTCTTATTGCAACACCAGTTTGATTTGCAGCGCTTGTGGAAAAATAATATGTAGAAGTATCCGGAGCAGTTAAATGATAGACCCAACCTTCTATACAAAAATCTCCATCAAAACTAAAATCTGTAGATGCTAATCTAGTTTCAACATAATCATTTCCATCACTATAAAAAGCCTGCCCTTTAAGGTGATTTGGATTCCAAGCCGTTAATTCTACATTAGATGAAACCGTTATTGATCTATTGTTTGAAGAACTATCAATAAAAGTTGAGTTACTTCCCGTACCCAAAACTTTGAGTAATGTCGACGTTGTATTGCTATTTGAAATTATGGTAATAAATTCTAATGTAAAATTGGATACATGAGGTAGAATATTAACACCATCGGTTGCTCTAAAGGTGATTGATCCATTAAACTCTACGCCTTCAGCTACCTCTAAAGATGTTTTTGGAGTAATAGTAAAGACTGATGAATCCTGAGATATAGTAGCAATACTATCCATAGAACCACCAGTAATATAATTATAAGAAATAGGAAGACCTTCTGGATCTGAAGCACTAAGAGTAATCGTTATTGACTCTTGCGGGCTATCCGTATCTAATATATAAGAGGCATTAGGTTGACCGTTAGAATCCCATGTTGGAGTTGCATTAATGAGTGCGATGTTATACCAACCTGTACCACTCCATATGTATAATCTATTAGTTGCTTGAACAAAAGCCTGATCGCCTACATCATTACCAGTGTTAGGCAGTAAATCTACTGTTGCAAAACTTCCAGTTGCTACATCATTCACAGCAGTAGTAATTGTAGCAGGAGTAATAGTTGGATTTGTAGTTATTTCAGAAAGTATAGGACTTTCTATCATAGATTTTGCTAAAAGTCTTGCTTTACTTGGCATAAGGATTCTCTCAATTTATATCACGGTTGATACTATTTATAAAAAAATAATTAGAAAAAATGCATTTTAGGGGTTTACAAAGTATAATTAATAATATATAATGTTTACATATTAAATGAAAAAGAATCGGAGATAACTATGATGACTCACAAAGTAAAAGAAATGATTGAATTCCTAGGCGAGAACGGTATTCGTGTCTCACCAACATTTAGCCGCTATTCTGAAGAAGTGCAGCTTAAAGTATTAAATAAAATGATTCGTGAATTAGTGGCATAAGGAGATATATAATGGCACATGAAGTAGAAACAATGGCATACGCTGGAGCACTACCTTGGCACGGTCTTGGAGTACCAGTAAGTAA
>Ga0257114_1002196_pt1 | contig 13205 bp, 10 predicted proteins | sample SI112_10mmetaG_FD_190149 | JGI IMG/M metagenome (GOLD analysis project Ga0257114, IMG submission 190149) | Marine microbial communities from Saanich Inlet, British Columbia, Canada - SI112_10m | ecosystem: Environmental > Aquatic > Marine > Inlet | place: Canada: British Columbia | collected... | reverse complement strand
ATTTTAGTGGCATTGCAATTAAGTATAAAATAATACAAGTAATTCCTTCTATTAGAGCTGCAATTCTTAATCTTCCAAGGTGTGTAGAGAAATTCATTTTTCTTTAATGTTTAATATTAAAAGTAAGCCTAACCCCCTTTTCTTTTCACCTTATAACCTGAGGCTTTTAAAAGGTCAATAATCTTATCCCTGAAATCTCCTTGTATTAAAATTTCACCATCTTTTATAGATCCACCAACTCCACATTTAGATTTAATTAATTTCCCTAAATCTTTTAGATCGTTAGTTGTTCCATTAAAACCTTCTACAAGAGACACTGCTTTTCCTTTACGATTTCTTTTATCAAGACTTACATAAAGCTTTTGCTGTTGAGGTGGTAAGGTTTCTTTATCCTCATCATTGTTGTCGTATTCGTAATCAGGATCGGTAGAATAAACCATTCCTAATTTCTCTTTCCAGTCTTTTGGCATAGTTGATATTGTGCTTAATAATAAGTCAAAAAAGTAGGGATGAAAAAATCATCCCTACAAATTTATGAAAACTAAATAACTGTTTATCATCAAAATTGATAAATGGTTTATAAAGCGTATTTGTTTTCTTCAATTAAGAACTTAGCAATTGTTTGCCTTCCATTTTTAGTGTTAAACGCGGCTACCTTTGTAAATCGCTTAATTCCTAATAACATCATTCTTTGCTCGTCACCTTCAGCAAAAGAGTTTACGGCGTTTTTCCCAGCAATGTTAATCTTATCTGCTGCGTCGTAAATAAAAGTTTGTAAGGCGGCTATTTTAACTTTAGCAGCTTCTTCCCCTTTTTGAGAAATTAACTTTTTAACTCTTAAATACATTGATTCTGCAACATAAGTTTGAATAATCATATCAGAGATATTCATTAATATTTCTTGCTCTTTAGATAAAGTCGCCATTAATTTTTGCACTGCTGCACCGGCTGTCATTAAAATTGCTTTTTTGAAGTTGGCTAAATAACGTCCTTCAGCTGCTAATAATGAATCATCCATCTCTCCAAAATCAGGAATACTCATTAATTCTTTTTGCACCGCTTGAGCTGGACCTAATAAGTTTAGTTTTCCTTTCATTGCTCTTTTCAACAGCATGTCTACAATAAGCATTCTATTAATTTCATTTGTTCCTTCAAAAATTCTATTTATTCTTGAATCCCTGTAGGATCTTTCCATAGGTGCATCTGCAGAATACCCCATTCCTCCGTAAACTTGAACGCCTTCATCAATGACAAAATCTAATGCTTCGGATCCAAATACTTTCAAAATTGCAGCTTCTATTGCAAATTCTTCCACACCTTTTAGTTTTGCTTGTACTTCATCCATTCCGCTGGAAAGCAATTCATCCGTTGTTTGATCAATGTTCAATCCTGTTCTATAAAGCGCAGATTCTACAGCAAATGCTTGTATAGCTTGTTCCGCTAGTTTGTGTTGTATTGCACCATATTTTGAAATTTGGTTTCCAAATTGTTCTCTTTCGTTACTATAATTAATGGATTGGCTGATAATTCTTTTGATAGAACCTAGTGCCGCCGCAGCTAATTTTATTCGGCCAATGTTAAGAATGTTAAGTGCAATTTTAAACCCGCCTTCACGTTCACCTAAGAAATTCTCTTTCGGAACTTTCACATCGTTAAAAAATACCTGTCGTGTTGAAGATCCTTTAATTCCCATTTTATGTTCCTCAGGATTTAAACTTATGCCTCCAAATTCTTTTTCTACGATAAGCGCACTTAGGTTTTTATCATCGTTTACTTTGGCAAAGACAATAAAAATATCTGCAAATCCTCCATTTGTAATCCACATTTTCTGTCCATTAAGAACATAATGTGAACCGTCATCCGAAAGAATTGCTTTTGTTTTTCCAGAGTTCGCATCAGAACCAGAACCTGGTTCTGTTAAACAATAACAGGCTTTTTTAACACCAGTAGTCAAATCTGGTAAATATTTACTTTTTTGTTCACTATTACCATAATATGCTATTGGAAGTGTTCCAATACCAGTATGTGCTGATAATGCAACAGCAAAAGAATGACCAGCACCTGTTGCCTCGTTGATGAGAAGGGATGTGTTAAAATCTTTTTCAAATCCTCCATATTCTTCGGGTATAGAAATACCTAATAAGCCTAATTCTCCAGCTTTATCTAGTTTTGAAGGCATTAAGCCTTCTTCTAAATTATCAATTCTATCTAGATCAGGAAAAATTTCTGCTTCCAAGAAATCATAACAAGTGTCCCGCATCATTTTTTGCTCCTCATTCCATTCCTCTGCTATAAAGATGTCTTCAATTTTTGCCTCTTTTATCAAAAATTCTCCTCCTTTTATTGATCTCTTTTCTTCTGACATGTTTACGTATTTAAAGTTATTGTACATTAGTTTAATGTCACTATCGTTCTTCGTTAGGGACTTTGGTTGGTTTACAACATTTCGAAAATACCTGCTGCACCTTGACCTGTTCCGACGCACATTGTAACCATTCCATATTTTTGATTTCTTCTTTTCATTTCGTTTAATAATTGTACCGAAAGTTTAGCACCGGTACATCCAAGTGGATGACCTAATGCAATTGCTCCACCATTTACATTTACAATATCAGGATTAAGACTTAATTCCTTCATTACTGCAACTGATTGGGAAGCGAAGGCCTCATTTAATTCTATTTGTTCTATTTGTTCCAAGCTCATTCCAGCTTTTTTCAAAGCGCCTGGTATAGCATAAATTGGTCCAGCTCCCATTACCCTTGGTTCAAGTGCTGCAACATGGTAAGAAACCAATCTTGCAATCGGTTCAATGTTTAATTCTTTCACCATTTTTTCACTCATAACCATCACAAAAGCTGCTCCATCAGATGTTTGTGATGAATTTCCTGCAGTAACACTTCCGCCAGCTGCGAATACGGGTCTTAACTTAGCCAATCCATCGAGACTTGTTCCTAATCTTGGGCCTTCATCTGTGGCTATAATAAACTCTCTTTCTTGCCTTCTTTCTTTAGCATCCAGGTAAACTTCTTTAACTGTTACAGGGGCAATTTCTTCTTTGAATGTTTTGTTTTCTAAAGCTTTTAAAGCTTTCATGTGTGAATTATAGGAGAACTCATCTTGAGCTTCTCTGGAAACCTTATATATTTTTGCAACTTCTTCAGCGGTTAATCCCATTCCCCAGTACCAGTCTGGATTTTCTTTTGCTACTTCGTAATTTGGTATAACTTTCCATCCTCCAAAAGGGATAGGTGACATGCATTCAACTCCACCTGCTAAAATACAATCGGCCATTCCTGCTTTAATTTTAGCAGCAGCAATTGCAATGGATTCTAATCCGGAGGAACAATATCTATTTACCGTTAAACCAGGAACTTTAACGGTATCCAATCCCATAAGTGAAATCATTCTACCAATATTTAATCCTTGTTCAGCTTCTGGGGTTGCATTTCCACAAATAACGTCATCAATTCGACTATGATCTAAATTTGGAAGATCACCTAAAACTTTTTTTACTACCTGAGCACCTAAATCATCTGGACGGAAAAACCTGAATCCCCCTTTTTTTGATTTACCCACTGCTGATCTGTATCCTGCTACTATGTATGCTTCCATAATGCTAAAGTTTGTTGTCTCATTAAATATATTAATTAGACTGATTATTTTCTTGTACTGATTCTAAAATCAGTCCGTTTTCGTATTTTACAATAGATCTGATCGTTCCGTTTTTGTCATAAAAAACCCACTTACCATTTTTTTGACCATTTTTAAAATTCCCTGTCAATCTTGTAACCCCAGGAGTATTCTTATAAAAGTAACTCCAGATTCCATTTTTCATCCCTTTTCGGTAAGAGCCGTCAACCCTTTTTGTACCATTCGAAAACCATTTGGTGAACGTTCCGTTTTTTAAATCATTAATATAAGCTCCTTTTTCAAGCATCTTACCCGTAATCCCGTTGTATCGAATAAACTCACCGTTTCGTTTATTGTCCTTGTAGTTAATTTCGAGAATTAAAATTCCGTTACGTGAGAAGAATTGCCATGTACCCCATTTTTTACCTAAATCATCTAATTTATTTCGATGATGGATGGTGTCGGGTGCATATTTTGGTTGTAAAGCTATTAATTCAGATGGTTTCTGGTTAAAACTTACCGCGCAAATTGTAATGATTAATGCTGTTAATAGTTTAATTGTGTTCATTTTAATTTCTTAGTGGTTTTCCTGATGTAAGAATACTTTGTATTCTTTCTAATGTTTTCTTTTCACCCAGTAGGGAAAGAAAAGCTTCACGCTCTAAATTCAATAAATACTGTTCGGATACTTTGGTTTTAGAAGTTAAATCTCCACCACAAAGAACATATCCTAGTTTTTCGGAAATCAATTTATCATGTTTAGAGATGTATTTACCGCAATACATTGTATGCGCCCCTGCGTAAACCATACCTAAACCTTGTCGGCCTAAAACTTGAATGTCTTTACGCATTACTGGTTTTGTATATCCTGCGTTTGCCATTTCTATTACTGCTGCTTTTGCTTCTGCAATTTGGCGATCTTGATTAACAACAATTCGATCTCTTCCTTTTTTATAGTATCCTAAATCAAAGGCTTCTACAGCGCTGGTAGAAACTTTAGCCATTCCAATGGTTAAGAATTTTTCCTTTAAAGAAGGTAATTCTATATCACCATCAAATGTTTCGTCAGCTAACCTTAAAGCAAACTCTTTAGTTCCACCTCCACCAGGAATTACACCAGCACCAACCTCGACTAATCCTGTGTAAGTTTCAGCACTTGCAACTACTTTGTCAGCGTGTAATGCAATTTCACAACCACCACCTAAAGCAAGTGAATGTGGTGCAATTACTACGGGTATACTAGAATATCGAACCCTCATCATGGTTTTTTGAAAGTATCTAATAGCAAAGTCTAATTCATCATATTCTTGTTCGATGGCAAGCATAAAAACCATTCCAAGATTAGCTCCTGCTGAGAAGTTTTCTCCTTGGTTTGCGATTACTAATCCTTTCCAGCCTTCATTTTCCGCTAAATCAATAGCTTTGTTAATTCCTTGAAGAACTTCACTACCCATTGTGTTCATTTTGGTGTGAAACTCTAGATTTAATACACCATTACCCAAATCAAACAATGTTGTTCCAATGTTTTTCCAAACAACACTAGAGTCTCTTAAATTATCTAATGTGATAAATTGTTCGGTTCCGAGAATTTCTTTGTATGTTTTTGAAAGAATATCATAGTATTTTTTAACACCTTGTTCAATTTTGTAAAAACTTTCATTACCTGCTTCTAACATTTCTAAAACCCAAGAAGCAGGTTTAATTCCACTTTTTTGCATTAGTCCAATAGCATTTTTCACACCCACAGCATCCCAAGTTTCGAATGGACCTAATTTCCACCCGAAACCGGCTTTCATTCCTTGATCAATACGGTATAATTCATCTGATATTTCAGGGACTCTATTCGCTACATAAGAGAATAAGTTAGAAAATATTCTTCTATAAAACTCTCCTGCTGTATCTTTTCCACTTACTAAAATTTTCATTCTTCTAGCTAAATTATCTTCAGCTTTTGCAAGTTCTAGGGTAGGGGAATTGATTTTTGATTTTGGTCCGTATTCTAATGTTTTCAGATTTAGTTCAAAAATAGTTTTCTTTCCATTCTCATCTTTTCCTTTTTTATAAAATCCTTGTTTAGATTTTGAACCTAACCAACTTTTTTTTTCCATTTCTGAAATGTATCCAGGGATAGTAAATTGGGCATTAGCTTCATCATTTGGACAATTACTTTTTACTCCATTAGCGACTTTTATTAAAGTATCTAATCCAACTACGTCGCAGGTTCTGAAGGTAGCTGATTTAGGACGACCTAGAATCGGACCAGTAAGTTTATCTACTTCACCAACTGTCATTTCTAATTCTTCTACTATGTGGAATAAGTTCATAATTCCAAAAACACCAACTCGGTTAGCAATAAAAGCAGGGGTGTCTTTACAAAGCACTGTGGTTTTGCCCAAAAATTTGTCGCCAAAATTCATTAAGAAGTCTGTCACAGCTTGATCTGTTTTGGGTGTAGGTATAATTTCTAATAACTTTAAATACCTAGGAGGATTAAAGAAGTGAGTTCCACAAAAGTGCTTTTTAAAATCGTCGCTTCTTCCTTCTAACATCATATGAATTGGTATTCCTGATGTGTTAGAAGTAATCAAAGTGCCTGGTTTTCTATGTTTTTCGACTTCCGTAAATACCTTTTTCTTAATGTCTAGGTTTTCAATAACAACTTCAATTGTCCAATCGCAATCAGCGATTTTATGTAAGTCGTCATCAAAGTTTCCGGTTTGAATTCTATTTGCTTCAGATTTTCTATAAAGAGGAGAAGGATTTGCTTTAATAGCAGATGTTAAGGCGCTATTTACAATTCTGTTTTTAACAGATCTGTGGTCCAATGTTAATCCTTTTGATGTCTCGTTCGTGTTTAATTCCCTTGGAGCGATATCTAGTAAAATAACTTCCAAACCAATATTTGCAAAGTGACAGGCTATTCGAGAACCCATTACACCCGAACCAAGAACTGCGATTTTATTTATTTTCCTCATAGTTTATCTGAATATAGAAGTGCGTAAACTGCGCAGTTTACCAAAAAAGTTGCTTAAAAGTTTCAATTATTCAATAGAAAAATTGAGCTTTTATTCATTGTAAATCTTTTTAACTAGATGCTCATATTTTGCTAGGATTGGTTTGCGTTTTGCTTTCATTGTTGGGGTTAATTCTCCGCCCTCTACAGTCCATTCTTTGCTAATTAATTCAAACCTTTTAATCTGCTCAGTTTTACCTAGATGTTCGTTGTATGTTTTAATTTCTTTGTTAATTGCACCAATGACTTCATTGTTACTACAAATTTCATCGTTGGTTTTACAATTCAGACCATTTTCTTTGGCCCATCCTTTAGTGTATGCAAAAGATGGAATAATTAGTGCTGAAGCGTGTTTTTTTCCTTCACCAATAACCATAATTTGTTCGATAAATGGCGAGGCTTTAAACATGTTTTCAATTGGCCCTGGAGCTATGTATTTACCTCCAGAGGTTTTGAACATTTGCTTTTTACGGTCGGTTATTTTCAAAAATCCATGTTTAAAAACACCAATATCACCAGTATGAAACCATTCTTCCGACATGACTTCCTCTGTTAGTTGAGGAGCTTTATAATAACCTAACATAACGTTAGGACCTTTTGTTAGGATCTCTCCATCTTCGGCTATTCTTACTGAAACGTTTTCGATTACTTTACCAACTGTTCCAAATTGGGTCCCCTTTTTTAATAATGTATTTACTGCTATGATTGGAGAGGTTTCTGTTAGCCCATAACCTTCCAAAATAGGTAATCCAACTCCCCAGAAAAAACGTTGTAACCTCGTTTGTAATGCCGCTGATCCTGATACGATAACCTTTACATTTCCACCAAGTCCTTCTCTTACTTTAGAATAAACAAGTTTATTTGCGATTTTCCCTAGAATTCCTTGTGGAGCACCAATTTCATATGAGTTGGCTCTTTTGACTGCCCAAAAGAATATTTGTTTAAGTGGAGCTGGCTTTTGTGATCCGCCAAGGATTATTTTGTCGTAAACTTTTTCGATTAATCTTGGTACAGCGCTAAAAATCTCCGGCTTAATTTCTTTGATGTTATCACCTATGGTTTCTAAACTTTCTGCATAATAAATTGAAATGCCACCCATTACGTAAATGTTGAGTAAGGTCCTTTCAAAAACATGACAGACAGGCAAAAAACTTAACGCTTTATCTCCAACATCACAAGGTAAAAGAGGTATTCCTGCAATTGCGTTACTTATTAAGTTTTGATGGCTCAACATTACTCCTTTGGGTTTTCCGGTAGTTCCTGATGTGTATATAATAGTAACCAAATCTTGCTCTTGAATGGCATCCATTCTTTTGGTTATTTCTTCTTCATGTTGATTAGAACCTAATTTTAAAACCTCAGTCCAATGTTTTGCTCCTTCAATTTGATTAAATGTGTAAATACCTTCAATTGTTGGGACATCAATTTTAGCTTTTTTAACCTTTTCTAAAATTTCTTCATCGCTTACAAAAACAAATTTGATTTCTGCATGATTAAAAATGTAAACGTAATCTTCAGCAGAAATGGTTGGATACATTGGACAAAGAATTGCCCCAACTCTTGCTACTGCGAAGTTTAAAAAATTCCATTCAGGACGATTGTTTGTGATGGATGATATTTTATCTCCGGGTTCTACGCCGAGTTCAATTAGTGCATGACTCATTTGACTTACCTTGTCGGAAAAATCTTGTGTGGAGTAAGTTTTCCATTTTCCATTTTCTTTTGCTGCCAAGCAATTATCTAAAGGGTGATTAGCAAGTGCGTATGGAAGTATATCAATCGTTCTTTTAAAATCCATAATAGTGTGTTTAGTTGTTATTAATTAGAATATAAATAAACTAAAAATGTCAAGTTTGTTATTAAAAATCTGACTTAATAATTAGATAACGTGAAAAGTCAATAAAAGTTAGGAATTAGAGAGAATTAAGTATTTGTGGCACGTAAGTTTTTCTAGCGGTTGAGATGGATTAACATCTATTTGAGTAAAAAAAATGCTCTTTTACCTTTTAAAGCATAGGTTTAGAAAACTTATACCTCTATTTTTGTAGTCTGAAAATTTGGAAGAAGCGTATGTTCAGAAAATAATTTAATTGATGAAAAAAATAAAGGTTATTATATTGTTATTGTCTTGTCTTGGAGCGAAAGCTCAAGTAGCAAACTTTTACGCTTTTTTTGGTTTAGGGCAGTCTTACTATTTAGGAGACCTTAATAAAAGCTCTTTTCCACGATCGGAAACAATAAATATAAGTTATAAAGGTGGTGTAGGGTTTAATATATTGCCTGAAATAGGAGTGGCTGTACATTTAACTAAATCCTCCTTGAATGGGAGTGATTTTTTTGGTGATCTTAATGGCAATGGCGATAGAGGGTTAAGTTTTGTTTCACCGTTAACAGATTTTGGTATTAATGTAAAGTTTAGGAATTCATTTGGTAAACAAGGACAATACCTTGCTTATTTTTTTACGGGTATGAATCGTTTTATGTTTAGTCCTACTGTAACTAAAGATCCTGATTCTAACATTAATTACGTACCTGAAAAAGGATTTAAGAAAGGTGGTGTGAATTTTCCAATTGGATTTGGATTTGGCTATAAATTTACAGGGAATATTGGCCTTGTTTGGGAGAGTGCATTACATGTAACTTACACTGATTACATTGATGGAATTAGTAAAAATGGAAATCCTAACTATAGAGATGCTTTTGTAGATTCACATCTCATTCTTGTCTTTCGATTCTCGGAATGGGAGGGGAGTGGCAAGAAATCCCAAAAAAGATCAAAAGCTTGGTCGCCCAATAAAGTTGGTAAAATCTCTTGTCCTAGAAGCTGGTAAAATCATCCATCAATCAATTTCAAGTAACTAACCAGTTTGTCAAGTTTTTCGCCGGTGTAAATGTTTGAAATTACCACGGCAATAATTCCATTTTCTGGGATGAAAATAATTTTTGTGTAGGTTCCTCCAAAGCCTCCTTCTTTTTCAGTGACTTCTAGTTGTTTATTGTATTTGATTCCTCCCATAAAATACTTACTTGGATTAGCTTTTAAGTATCCAAAATTAATGTCGTTAAAAATGAATTGAGCCCATAAGGCTAAGTTCTTAGCACTTAAATAAAGGTGTTGGTTTCCTGTTGTTCCATCATCATAATTAAAACCATAAGAACTTAAATTCTCAAATAATCCTGTTGTTTCATCTTCAAATAACCTGTAACCCATTGCCTTGTTTGGAATCGTATCAAGTATTGAAACTAGAGGCGTAAAAACGAAATTATGGTGTTTGAAAATTTTGGCAACAAAGTCAGGAAAAGGCGTGAAGGTAACTTTCTCAATTAAGCTTACTAGTAATAAATAGTCAATGTTTGAATAGGCTATTGAATCACCAGGGTTGAAAAGTAATTTAGGTTTTACCCTTGAAAGTAAATATAGGATGTCTTCATTATCAAAAAGCTTTTCCTTATCCTTTATTTTAATGTCCATATTATTAAACACCTTTTTATGATATAATCGGATGTAATCTTTTGGAAGCCCTGATTGGTGGTTAACCAAATGTTGAATTTGAATACTATCGTACGGAAAGTCGGTAAGATATTTATTCACAGGATCCGTTGTTTTTATTTGTCTCAGTGTTACGAGGTGTTTAATGAAGTAATGTATGAAGGTGTGTGATATTTCTCCAACATTAAAAAGCGTAGAATCATTTATTTCTGTTCCGTAAGTCTGTTCTTTAAACCCGAAATTTTCTTTAAAAACAAATTGGGTATTTTTCTTTATCGCAATCTGTCCATTAAAGTTTACTGGTAAATTAGCCTTTAAAGAATCCGTGTTTAACGTTTTAGCTTTAAGCGAAAAAGATATAATAATTAAAAAGGAAATTAAGTGTGTTAAGTTGCTTTTCAATCCTAATTTATTTGTTTTTTTTGAAGAAATCATAATAGTAGCTAAATCGCCATTCACACTCAACTTATTTAGTTCGCCATTCTGTTTTATATTCCAATGGTTTTCTGTGCCCAGTGGGCCAATTAATTGATGGATAGCCAACATAAAATAAACCGAGACATTTATCCTTATCTTTTAAGTTTAAGTATACTTTCATTTCATCCGAATATGCGATTTTCCCACTGCTCCAGTATCCGCCTAATCCATAGGCAGTTGCAGTAAGGTGCATGTTTTGGACTGCGCAAGCTACTGCTTCAATCTCTTCTATTTCAGGGATTTTTTCAGATTCTTGTCTTTTCATACAAACGGCAATAATAACGCTTGATAATTGAGGTCGATTAACAAACTTATCATACTTTATTTGAAGGAAGTCCTCTTCCGAAGTTTTATCCTTGTAAGCGTTCGCCATAAACTCTCCTAAAGATTTAGTAGCTTCTTCTTGAAAAACTACAAAGTGCCAAGGTTCCGTCATTCCATGGGTTGGAGCCCATCTAGCATTTGATAAAATCTCAGATATTTGATCTTTTAAAACTTTCCGAGGTTTGAAATTTTCAGGTTTAATACTTCTTCGATCCTTAATAACCTCTCTTAAATCACTTAAGTTATGTCTCATTGTTTAGATTTATGGAATGATGATCTCGTACTTTTTAGAAGAAAGATCAAATGCTTTGTTTTTCAGCCAAAATGGCCAACAAGATATACTGGTTAGCGTTGCGCCTATCGATAAATAAATGGGCACTATTTGTTCGTTATTACTTTCCCTTCCTTCGAAAACAGCCATTAAAACCCCTTTTGAAAGAACCCCCATACCAACGATTAAAAATGGTTTTGCTACTCCTCTCCATTTTTTAAGTCCTTTACGATCAATCTCTAAGTAACTAATGTCATTTTTAGAAATTTCTGTTCCGTCTTTAAAAACAAGCATTGAGTCATAAGAGTTGGTTATAGTACCATAATCAGGTGTGATTTCAATATTAAGTACAGAATCTGAATATAATTTGTAGAAAATTTTAGCACCAAAATTAATTTGCTTTTTCTTTCCTGATAAAGTGTCTTGAATGATAATTTGGGCATTGGCATTAATAAATGGCAAGCTCAAAGTCAAAATGAAAATAATTTTTTTAAGGTTAATTTGTTTTAATAACTTCAGCATAAAAAAATTAGTTTTAAATTTTAAAAAAGCAATTAATCTCTTTCATTCATCCATTCAAGATTATTGAGCTTGTGTAGGAACTGATTTTATTTGACGTATTTTTCTAAAACTATTTATTAGTTGTTATTGCAATTTTCTTAGACTGAATTTCACCTCTGTCATCTGTTGCTGTAACAATATAAATACCATCCTTAAAGTTTTCATTAAACTCAAAATTCTTTTGATTAGGATATATCTTGTAAATTAATTTACCTCCGATATCAAAAACATTCAATGCCACAATATTAGAAGTAGCGGACACTTTTATTGATCCATTTTCAGTTAAATATATTGCTGATTGATTTCCATTTTTAAATACGTGCTCGGTATTTACTGTCTCGATTTCTAAATTTTGGGCATATAAGCCAGTAGATGTTCCCACAAGTAATTCATCATAGTAAAGTACGTTTATTTGTATACCAAGCGGGTAGGAATATGCTAAAGACCAAGATAAGAAAGATGATATTGGGCATGTGTAAATCTTTTCATCAATAGCCATGAAAATATAATTATTACCAATTGTAATAGCGGATGCATATCCGTTGTTGGAACTGGGTCCAAAATGATTAGAACTCCAGGTACCTGAGTTGATATCTTTAAATATAACATTATTCACAGGCAAAAGGCCAGGGTCCCTGTAAAGTACAATCAGTGTATCTCTTGCAGTATTCATTTCTAAATCAATAATATTGTCCGTAGCTCCAAATACAGCAGCTTGAGAGATGGTCCATAATCCTGAGGATAGCTCTGCTCTGTAAACTCCGTATGCACCAGAAGTTAATGGATCGGATTCAACACCAATATATGCCACAATATTTCCTGATTCTTCAGTTAATTCAATATCCTTTACATCTAAATCTTGACCAAAAGAAGTTGTGTTTAAAAGGATTTGACTCCAAGTGTTTCCGCCGTCTAAACTGTAAAAAGCTCCCCCTTTATTTCCGTAATCCTGAGAAAACCCTGCTAAGACAATATTACGGTCGGATTTAGAAATGGCGATTACGTTACATTTTGTATTTATTCTGTTGAAGTTGTAAGGTCCAGTTTCTGGTGTAAAAACTTCATCCCAACCGTCATCAGTACCTATTGTTGTTCCCCCATTTGTTGTTCTGTAAATTCGTTGATTTCCTACGAAAACTGTGTTGTTGTCAACTGTGTCAATTGCAACGGATAAATAAGGAGATCCGTCTAAATTCGGGAAATAGGTAGGGTGCCATATCTCGCTTGTTGTATTATAATTTTCAACTTTTCGTACGCCTGATTTGGAAGCAACCCAGCCTATTGAAAAATCAGGATTCATATCTATATCGTTAACTTGAACAGCTTCTATACCTTCATTCCATCCATAAATATTATCGCCTGAAGAAGTCGAATACCCAAAACCAATGTTTGTTGTATGATATTTAATATCTTGTATAATTGGATCAGTAACTGTTTTT
>Ga0257114_1002193_pt1 | contig 13225 bp, 18 predicted proteins | sample SI112_10mmetaG_FD_190149 | JGI IMG/M metagenome (GOLD analysis project Ga0257114, IMG submission 190149) | Marine microbial communities from Saanich Inlet, British Columbia, Canada - SI112_10m | ecosystem: Environmental > Aquatic > Marine > Inlet | place: Canada: British Columbia | collected... | reverse complement strand
TGTTTGGAACAAAATTATTATTTAGTTATAAACTCGATGATGTTGTTGGAGCAATACCAGCTCATTTACTTTCAGGTATTTGGGGAACATTAGCCGTACCATTAACAAATTCAGATGCTACATTTGGTGCACAATTAATTGGAGTGATTTCAATTAATGTGTTTGTCTTTATTGTTTCATATACTGTCTGGTCAGTGCTTAACTCTTTGGTTGGAATTACTTTAAGTAAAGAGGCTCAATCAAAAGGAACTGATGTTACAGAAACAGGTGTAATAGCTTACGCAATTAGAGACTAAAAATTTTTCTCTCTATAACGTTAAAGGTTCCTTAGAAATAAGGGGCCTTTTTTATTTTTTTGTAATTTCTTTTAAGGTTTCTAAAACTTTTTTTGCGTGATCTTTAACTTTAACATTCTCCCAGATTTTTATAATTTTACCATGCTTATCAATTAAAAATGTAGTTCTTATAATTCCCATAAACTCTCGCCCCATAAATTTTTTTTTACCCCACACTTTATATTTCTTAAGAACTTTCAATTCTTCATCAGCCAATAAGTTAAATTTTATCTTATATTTATGTCTAAATTTATCGTGACTTTTTAAACTATCTTTTGAAATACCATAAACTTCACATTCTAATTTTTTGAATTTAGAAAGTAGCTTGTTAAAATCATTTGTTTCAATAGTGCATCCAGGAGTATCGTCTTTTGGATAGAAATACAAAACTACAAATTTACCAATTGAGTCTTTTAAATTATATTTAACTTTACTAGTTGAGGGCAAAGTGAAATTTAAAGCTTTCATTATTTTATATATTCTAATATTTTGGTAAAAACTCTTTCAACGCTGAGTTTTTTCATTCCATTTCTTTCTCTACATCTAATATTATCATAATTTTCAGGTGTAATAATATTTATCTTACTAAATTTTAATTCGTCAACAGGATCATTAGCTATTAAACCAAAAGATGGAATTTTTAAAGCAGCTGCTAAATTTAATGGACCAGAATTATTTCCAACAAAAAAACTTGAATTTTTTAGAGCTAATATAATTCCACCCAAATCTTTTTTTGAACAGTTAATAAAATAATTTTTTTTTGATTTTTTTATTATATTGTCTGCCAAATAAGATTTGTCTGGACCACATATTAGATAAATATAATCAAATATTTTTTTTTGATAAAGCTTATCTGCCAATTGAATAAAATAATCTTCATACCACATTTTGTAATCTTCAAAAGAGTCGATACCAAAAGAAATTTTTTTACCTTGTATTATTAGATCAGAGTGGTCTTTTTCATATCTTATGGGATCAACTTCAATTTCTGGATAGATTGAGTTTAAGTTTATAGAGTTAATGGATAAAAGTTTTTGAGATTGTTCGGAATAACTCATTTTCCAATCTTCATTAGTTAAAAACTTATTAACTGTAAGCCATTTTTTTTGATTACCAATACCAGGTCCTATTATATTTTTTACACCACTCAGTCGTGCTGCTATCGCTGGTTTGTTAACTTTATCTAAAATGTAGACATGGGTGTACTTATTAGTAAAAAAAATACTTATAAGTTTTAATACATCTATCCAATAATAAATACCTTTTCTAAAATCATTATAATTTATCAAATTAATATGATTGATATCTTTTAAAATATTTTTAGCTTGTGTTTTTTTTCTTACAATTAAATCTACTTTTTGATCATGGTGATCACTAATTGCTTTAATGTATGGAAGTTGCCATATTAAATCCCCAAGTTTATGGTGTGTGTAGACTATGCAAATATTTTTATTCATATGAAATATTTCAATACCTTCTTAGGCAAATTCTTAAAATTATTTGTAAGCACTGGTATATATTTTTAGATAAAGTTATTATATATTAATATCATGAATATAAAATCTTCAAGTCAATTAGTTGCTGACGCATTAAAAGAGATCAAAACAATTAACACAGATGAAGCCTTTAAAATTGTTGAAAGTAGTAATTGTAATTTAATTGATATTAGAGATATTCGTGAACTTGAAAAAGAAGGTAGAGTTGAAAACTCACATCATATCCCTCGAGGTATGTTAGAATTTTGGTTAGATCCAAACAGCCCCTATTTTCAACAAGGTAAATTGGATCAAAATAAAGAGATGGTTTTGTTTTGTGCAGGTGGATTAAGATCTGCTCTAGCTGCAAAATCATTAAAAGATATGGGTTTTGAAAAAGTATCACATATTGATGGTGGCTTTGGAGCCATCAAACAAAGTAAATTTAAAATAGTATAATTTTAATTTAATTCTTCAATAGCGTATTCAAGACGATCTTGTCCCCAAAAAATTTTATTGTTTACAATAAAGGTGGGTGCACCAAATACTTCCTTTTTAAAAGCATCATTAGTAAATTTTTTTAATTCATCTTTAACAATCTGATTTTTGATTCCATGAAAAAATTGCTCTTGATTGATTTCTAATTTTCTTAGCAATTTTGAAAACACTTCTTCATTAGACAAGTCTAAATTATCATTCCAATATGCTTCAAAAAAAGTATTTACATAATTTTCTTGTTTATCTTTATCTACAAACAAATAGCCTCTCATGATATTAAGAGAGTTAATTGGAAACTTTAAATTCCATTTAAAATCTATTTGATTTTTTTTTGACACTAATTCACAATCATTTTGCATATTTTTCATTTTGTATTTATTAAATGCGGGTGCGGTGATTTCAGCCAGATTATGCAGACCTCCAAGTAAGATGGGTTTATAGATAAATTTAATATCTTTAATTTTTTGGATTTTTTTATGTGCGATGTATGCGTAAGGACTGATTATATCAAAATAAAAATCTATATGACTACTCATATAAATTCATTCTTTTTGCATAAAAAATTCTAATAATCCAATAAATGAATAAACCAATCGGTCCAATTAGATAAGTAATGATTAAAGGAACGGCTAATAAGATTTTGTTAATATAAAATTTTTGAGCATCTTTTACAATCCAACCTCCTAAAAATAAATTTATGGCAACAAAGTGTGTCCAGAAAATCATCAAATATAAATGACTCTCAAACAACCTGGATAGCTCAACTAACCCAAGGTAAAGAGTAAAATTACCAATAAAATCATAATTAAGTTGATATGATTTATATAAAATAAAAATATAAGCTCCACTTAAAATTAAAATTGGAAAAATTGATGTTACGAAATATCTACATAGATGTGATTTAGGAAAAAATATTAATATGAACCAGAATGGTAACACACCTAAATTGACCCACATATAAAGGGTTTCAATAGTAAAATAAGTATAAATTTGTTCGATCATTTAAATATATTATATAAAATCTAAGCATGATTCCTATAAGAAATAGAAAAAAAACACTCCAAGTAACTGTTGAGGAGATGAGAAATTTCTCATTTGCATATGTAGAAAAATATGCCCCTTCAAAACAACAGCTTAAAACCTATTTATTGAAAAAATATATGAAACTCTCATCATCTGATGTTAGAAAAAAGGATGTAAATAAATTAATTGATATTGTTTTATCTGATCTTGAAAAAAATAAATTTATTAATGATCAATTTTATTCTGAAAGCAAAGCAAAAAGCATGATCCAAAGAGGGAATTCTATCAATAAAATTAGAAACTATTTGATTGGAAAAGGTATTCATGATGAATTTATTAAAGATACCGTAGATAAAATTAAAGAAGATAACTCTGATCAAGATTTTTTTTCAGCTATAAAAATTTGTAAGAAAAAAAGAATAGGGCCAGCAAGAGCTGAGGATAATAGACCTTTATTTTATAAAAAAGATATTTCTTTACTTGCAAGGAATGGATTTGATTTTGAGACTTCAAGAAAAGTTATGGATATAGAAAAAGATGAGTATCTTAAAATAATTAATTTACTTTGATTTTTTATCTTTCTCATCTTCAACTAGGTTATTAATCTTATTTCTTATATAGTTTTTAACAAATACAAAAACCAATAAGCCAAAAATTGAAACTGAAACTATTATAATCAATATTATTCTTAATTGTTCATCCATTATAATATGTTTTTACTCTTTAAAATTATACTTGGATTTTTTAAATCTTTTTTTCCATACAGTATTTCACCACCATTAAAATCAGTAACTGTGCCACCTGAATGTATTAAGATTGCATGACCTGCTGCGATATCCCATTCATAAGCTCTTGGTTCTGCAACATATCCATCATATTCACTGGCTGCTACCACGCAAAACTTTAGTGAACTTTTCATCCTTACATTTTCGGCTACACCAATATCTTGATAGATTTTTTGAATTTCAGGTTTTATTTTGTTTGAGTAAGAAATAAATTTAATAGGTCTGTTATTTTTAATAATTTTATTGCTCAGATTTATAGTTTTTCCGTCAGTTAGTTCGAAAGCATTTCCAGGTCCATAAGAATAAAACATTCTTTTTTTTGCAGGTGCATAAATTAATCCTGCTGCAGGTTTATTATTTATAATTAAACCAGCATTTATTGTGAACTCCTCTAGGTCATTAATGTAATCATAGGTTCCATCTATAGGATCAACCAACCAAAAATCTTTCAATTCAGTATTATCTTTATTGTCAGATGTTTCTTCTGATACAATTGGTATATCTGGTGTGATTTCAGATATTTTTTTTGTTATAAATTTATTAACTTCAAGATCACCATTACTTACAGGCGTGTTGTCCGATTTAATTTCTTTTTTTAATCCTTTTTCTCTAAGAGAAATTGATAAGTCTCCAGCCTTTAAAAAAGGATCAATTAATTTTTCTACTATTGTTTTTATATCCATTTCAAATTTACTTAATTCTTTTCAATTCTACATTTTTAGCATGGATTACTTTTTTTCCAGCATTTTCAAAATTTACAGTTACTTTATCATTAATAATGGATTGAACCTGTCCAATACCCCAGTCTTTATTGTTCGGATTAGTAACTTTGTCGCCTGGCTCGTAATCTAAAATCATTTAATTTAACTTATATTGTAAATAAGTATAAATACCACCTTATGAATAAAGAATTAAATTCTATTGGGATTAATAAAAAACCTGAGAATACTACAGTAGTGGTAGCCATGTCTGGTGGAGTAGACTCTTCAACTGTAGCCGGAATTATGAAAAATGAAGGTTATAAAGTTATTGGAATTACACTCAAACTTTATGATGATGGTAAAGAAGTGGCAGCATCAAAACAATGTTGTTCAGGTCAAGATATAATGGATGCAAAGCGTGTTGCTCATAAATTAGGTATTGAACATAAAATTTTATATTATCAGGATAAGTTTAAACAAGGTGTGATTGATAATTTCGTCGACAGTTATTTAAATGGGGAAACTCCAATACCGTGCGTTCAATGTAATCAAACAGTAAAATTTAAAGATTTATTTGAAGTTTCGAAAGATCTTAATGCAGATGCATTGGTCACAGGCCATTATGTAAAAAATATTACCACAGATAGTTCAAACAATATGTATAGAGCCATTGATGAAAATAGAGACCAAAGTTATTTCTTATTTAATACGACTAGAGAACAATTAGATTATTTGAGATTTCCTTTAGGAGGAATGTTAAAAGATAAAACTAGAGAAATTGCTAAAGATTTAGATTTAAATGTTGCAGATAAGCCTGATAGCCAAGATATTTGTTTTGTCCCAAATGGAGATTATGCCTCAGTTATTAGAAAGTTTAGACCAGACTCTTTTCAAAAAGGTAATATTAAAAATTTAGATGGAAAAGTAATCGGTGTTCATGACGGTATTATTAATTTTACAATTGGACAAAGAAAAGGAATTAAAGTTTCAGATAAAGAGCCTTTGTATGTTCTTAAAATTAACTCAGATAATAACGAGATTATAGTTGGTCCAAAAGAAAATCTTGGAAAAAAAGACATATCTCTTAAAAACCTTAACTTGTTAACTGATAAAAAGGATTTGGATCAAAATATATTTGTAAAAGTAAGATCTACTGGAAGTCTCTTGGAAGCAAAAGTTGATTTAAAAGAAAACAACACCGCTCATGTAAGTTTGGCTATCCCTGAAGATGGAATATCACCAGGACAAGCATGCGTATTCTACAGTAAAGACCAGTTTGGCCATAAAGTTCTTGGGGGTGGTTGGATTAAAGAATAGAGGAATTACTTCTTCTTATTTTTTCTTTTAGCTCTTCTCTTTTTAGAGCCTTGTTTTCTTCGGCCTCTATGTTTCTTTGGGTAACTCATTAAATCCTATTTATTAATTTTATTGACGTTTTTTACGGGATATAGCATTGTCTTATAAACATATCAAATTTTATTATGAGCAATTCATTTAAAACATTTCTAAAACATACTGCAAAAGACTTTCATAATCAGTCAGTTAATCCACCAATTGTTAGGGCTTCAACGATTATTTTCAAATCAATGCAAGATATTAGAAAAACTCAAGATAAAGCAAAAAAAAACCCTATAGGTGGACATTTTGATTATGGAAGACAAGGTACATCAACAACTCATATATTACAGCAAATTTTATCTAAACTTGAAGAAAGTTATTTTACTTTTTTAACTCCCACAGGTTTTGGTGCGGTATTTCTTGCGATTTTTAGTGTCACTAGACCAGGTGATGAAATTATAGTAGCCGATCCAGTTTATAGTCCGACACGTTTGCTATCACAAGATTTTCTAAAAGAATTTAATATTAAAACCACTTTTTATGACCCTCATGATCTTAAAACATTAGAAAAAGCAATTACAAATAAAACAAAATTAATTTTTGTAGAAAACCCGGGAAGTAATACATTTGATTTTCAAGATCTAGGTAAAATTATTTCTATAGCAAAAAAACATAAAATTTTAACTGCGATTGATAATACATGGGGAACCCCATATTTTTTAAAGCCAATTAAGCTTGGTTTTGATATGTCGATTGTATCAGCAACAAAATACTATTCTGGCCATTCTGATGTGATGGGAGGAAGCTTAGCTGTAAACAAAAAAGTTTTTGCAAAAGTAAAAGCAGCTGAAAGAGTTACCGGTTTAAGATTAGGACCTGATGATGCTTATTTGATAACAAGAGGGTTAAGGACTTTAGATGTTCGTTTAGATAGACATAGAGAGAATGCTAGAAAAGTTGCAGAATTTTTATCTAAGAATAAAAAATTTAAACTTTTATATCCTTATAAAAAAGACTCTCATAATTTTAGAATGTGGAAGAAATATTATTCAGGTGCATCTGGCTTGATGGGGCTAAAGGTTAAATCAAAAAATGAAAAAGCAGTTGTAAAATTTGTAAATAATTTAAAATTATTTGGACATGGTTATAGTTGGGGGGGATTTGAAAGCTTAGCATTGCATCAAAATATTAGAGAGCAAGGAAATAGAAGTTATTTAAAATTAGACAAAAATGAGCATCTTGTTAGATTGCATATCGGACTTGAAGATCCTAGCGACCTTATCGCAGATATTAAGCAATCTCTAAAACATTTAAAGTAATCTTTGAATGTCTTCCAAAAAATTTATTAAAAATAAAACTGTTTTAACTACTTTAGTTTCAGCATGTTTAATTGTCATAATTTCACTTGGCATTAGACAAACCTTTGGAATGTTTTATTTTGATTTCTCAACTGATCTAGGAATAACTCTATCTCAGTTTGGCTTTGCATTAGGCTTGCAGATGTTTTTATGGGGAGCTTTTGCTCCATGGTTTGGCGTTATCACAGACAAATATGGTGGGCACATAGCAGTATTTATTGGTTTTATTTTTTACTTACTTGGTATCTTGATGTTAGTTTCAGAATATAACACTGGGCTTTATTTTGTTACTGGCATTGGTGTATTAATAGGTGTTGCTCTTGGAGGAACTGCAATCAGCATTCCTGTTTCAGTAGTTGCAAAGCATTTCCCTCAATCAAATAGGACAGCAGCTATTGGTATTGTTACTGCTGCTGGTTCATTTGGTTATTTTGTATCTCCAGTGTTTACAAGATATTCTCTTGTTGAGTTTGGATGGGAAAGCACTCTTTTAATGTTTGCAGTTTTTATTTTTGCTGGCTTAATATTAGCATTTTATTTAACTACGCCAAAAGATGTGGTTGGTGGTATAGTTGATGACAAGCAGACAGCTGGTGAGGCACTTCAAGAAGCTTTTAAAAATAAAAGTTTTATATATTTAACTTTAGGTTTTTTTGTTTGTGGTTGGCATATTGCTTTGGTAGCAACCCATATTCCAATCTATATTAATGACAGAGGATTACCTGAATGGTGTACGGTAACAATTCTATCAATGATAGGTTTATTTAATATAGTAGGAACATTAACATCTGGATATTTAGCTCAAAAACTTAGTAAAAAATTAATTCTAAGCACAATTTATTTAGCAAGAGGATTGGTTATAGTTTTATTTATATTTTTACCACCAAGTCCAATTATAGCAGTGATGTTTGGTATTACTTTTGGTTTTTTGTGGCTTTCAACTGTTCCACCAACTATGGGATTAGTTGGTTTCATTTTTGGTACTAAATATATTGGGTTATTATATGGAATAGTTTTTTTAAGCCATCAAGTTGGATCTTTTTTAGGAGCATATTTAGGTGGTGTGTTTCATGATTTATACGGTTCTTATGATTATGCATGGTATATATCTATAGCTTTATCAATTTTTGCAGGCTTGATACATTTACCAATAATAGAAAAACAAGTTCCAAGACTTCAAACAATTTAGAAAATTGAATAAAAAAAATTATTTAGATAAAATTAACGATTCAAACAAACCTTTTGTAATTTACAAAAAAGCAAAAGGTTTTGATCTTTATACTGATTTTTCAAAAAAAATAATTTTGAACAATAGAAATATTAAAGAATTTTTAAGCACAAAATTTAAGCTTAAAAAAAATTATAAAAATACAGATTTACTAATAGGATTCTTTGGGTATGAATTATTAAACAACCTTATAGATATTAAATTACCAAAACAAAAAAGTATTAATTTTCCTAGAGGAATTTTTTATAAACCAGAGTCTAAAATAAGTTTAAAAGAAGATCTTATTTTTCAATCAAATAAAACAAACAAAATAGATAAAAATTTTAAGATAAATATAAATCAAAACTCATATACAAAAATTTTTAATAGATTTAAAAAGAAAATAAGATCAGGTGAAACATATCAAATAAAGATATGCACAAAATATAAGAATAAATCAAAAATAGATCCTTTAGATTTTTTTTGCAGACTTGCTAAATCTAATTTAGCTCCTGAGGCATTTATGATTAAGGATAGAGATTATTCAATTATAAGCTGCTCTCCAGAAAATTTAATTGATAAAAAAGGATCTTCAATATCAACAAAGCCAATAGCTGGAACTTTGAGAAAAACAAAAAATATTAACAAAACAAAAGCTTTAAAATTTTTTAGGAACAATATTAAGGAAACCAAAGAACATAATATGATTGTTGATATGGAAAGAAATGATCTTTCGAGAATATGTGTTCCTGGGAGTGTAAGACTAAAAAAAGAAAAATCTGTTGAAGAGTATAAAGACCTTTATCATTATGTAAGTTTAATATCTGGCAAACTTAAGAAGAATATGAAAAACATAGATATAATTAAGGCCATGATGCCAGGTGGTTCAGTGATTGGTTGTCCAAAAATAAATACTCTCAATCTTCTAAATAATCAGGAAAAAGAAAGCAGAAATATATATACGGGAAGCTTTGGTTTTATAAAATTTAATGGTGATATGAGATTCAATATTATTATTAGATCTATCTTAAATTATAAAAATATTTCTGAGATTTCAGTTGCCTCAGGTGTTGTAATTGACAGTAATGCAAAACATGAATTTAATGAAAACTTTATCAAAGCAAAAGCATTAATAGATTTATACAAATGATATATGTAATTGATCATAAAGACTCATTTACACACAATGTGGTTCATCAATTGTCATTATTCGATGATGTGAAATGTGATGACTTTAGTAAGATTAATAAATCAAAATTAAATCAAGCATCTACAATTGTTTTTTCGCCAGGACCTGGTTCACCTAAAGATTATCCTCTGTCATCAAAGATTTATAAACAATTTAAAGGTAAGAAAAAAATAATAGGAATTTGTTTAGGATTTCAGCAAATATTATTTAGTGAGGGTGCTAAAATTGTTCAGCAAAATAAAATATATCATGGTTTTCAATCAGAAGTGTTAGTAAATAAATCTAGCAAATTATTTAATGCAGGGTCTAAATTTAAAGTTGGTCGTTATCATTCTTTAAAATTAAAAGAACCTTTTCAGGCAGAAAATTTTGACATAACGATGAGATGTGCTATTTCAGGAGCCGCAATGTCTTTTGAAAATAACATTGATAAAATATATGGATTTCAATTTCACCCAGAGTCATTTTTAACTTTAAATGGTAAACTACTTATTAAAAAAATCCTATCAGCTTAAAGATCTTAAGGAAATTAAATTTAAAGATCTTTGGGGAGACCATGGTGTATTCACAACAATGTGGATTTTTGGTTCTCCTCCAAAAATTCTTTTTTTTAAAGATCATATTAGTAATTTAATTAAATCTACCAAAGCTTATTCTATTTCAAAGTCATCTTTAAGATCTGATATTTTGAGATTAATTAAAGAAAACTTAGACGATAAAATCAAATATAATCATCTACTAAGAGTTGCACTTAATAAAAACACCTTGTCTATTTCCTTGCGCAAGAGAATTAAACCTAAATTAAATTTTAATTTAAAATTAGTTAATTTAAAACGTCAAAAACCAGAATTTAAAAATTTGAAATATAAAGAAATTTTGAAACATTTATCAAAACTTGATAATTCTAAATCAGATATTGGATTGTGTCATAACAAAAAAATTCTTGAAACAGGAACATCGAATATACTTTTTGTAAAAGATAGAAACATCTTTTCACCCATGAATAAATTTTATAAGGGAATTACTTATAGATTTTTTAAGTCAAAAATTAAAAAAATTATAAAAAAAGATATTTTAATAAATTCTTTGAATGAATTTGATGAAATTATTTTAATTGGTTCGGGAAAAGGAATTGCATCAGTTAAAACAATTAATCAAATAAATTGGAAAAGAAAAGAATTTAAAATTTATAATCAACTATTAAAGCATTACAATTCAGCTATAAATAATTGTTCAAAATATAATTGAATTATGAGAGATCCTAATAATCCTTGTTTGTTTTGCAATTCAAAAGCAAGTGGAATAGCACATGAAAATGATTTAGCATATGCAAGCTATGATACTTATCCTGTTTCAAATCATCATTGTCTAATAATTCCAAAAAGACATTTTATTGATTACTTTGATCTAACTAATGAAGAATTAATTGCATGTAATGATTTAATTAAAAAAATTAAAGAAGAAATTATAAGTAAAGACAATACTGTAAAAGCTTTCAATGTGGGAACGAACGCAGGTAAAATAGCAGGCCAATCAATTATGCATTGCCATATTCATGTAATCCCGCGAAGGGAAAATGATGTTGAGAATCCACAAGGTGGCGTGAGGTCAGTGATTCAAAAAAATCAACACTACAAACGTAAAATTTAAATTATAGGTTGTTATTAAAGACAAATTGACCAATTGTTAGGGTTGATCTGAGTAAACATCTAGATTAGAAAACTCCTTAACGAATTCTTAAAAATTTAACACAAGGGTAAAATGTTAGAGTCTAATCCATTTTCAATACTAGCAGAGACAGTATCTCCATTTGCTATGCAATCTTTTATCATAGCAATGGTTGCATTAATTGCGCTAGGCACAATCATTCAAATGATACATCATAAAAATTTGACGTATTTTTTAAATAATGCAAAAAAAGCTAAGCTTCAGGCAACTAGAGAAATAGGAGCAGGTGAGAGGGTATCGATAATTGCAAAAACAACTGTTGTTGATATTGGAACTACAGCTGAACTTGGATTTGGAAAGCGAAGATTATCTCATGTACTTGGAATGTATGGAACAATCATATTCTGGGTTTCTTCAGCAGTATTAGTATTTTGTTATACGGGTGCTGATAAATCATCATCATCTATGTGGTCAATGTTATGGCATGTTGGTGCAATTTTGACATGTGTTGGTGGATATTGGTTTTGGTTTTTTTTAAGAGTTGATGTTTCGGCTGAAGCTCATCCTTGGTATAGAATAATAAAAGCGGACTTATTTGTTTTAGCATTATTAGCATGCTCAACATTTGGTTTAGCTTGGTCGTACACACAATTTAATGGCCAGACACAACTTTCATTTTTATTTTTAGCTTTATTTGTTCTTTCAAATTTAGTTTTATTTGGTGGAGTATACTGGTCTAAATTTGCTCACATGTTTTACAAACCTGGTGCAGCAATTCAAAAAAATCTTGCTGAAGCTGACGGATCTAGAGATAATTTACCTCCGCCAGCAGATGCACCTGAGCAATTTGGCCTAGGTATAAAAAGAGAACAACCTAAACATTACTAATTATGAAAAATTTAAATAAGGAGAAAAAATAATATGTCAACATTTGTATATATGACTAGATGTGATGGCTGTGGTCATTGCGTAGATATTTGCCCATCAGATATAATGCACATTGATGAAAACATAAGACGTGCAAAAAACATAGAACCTAACTTTTGTTGGGAGTGCTACTCATGTGTTAAAGCTTGTCCAAATCATGCTATTGATGTTAGAGGATATGCTGATTTTGCTCCAATGGGACATAGCGTTAGAGTAAGAAGAGAAGAAGAAAAAGGAACTATCTCTTGGAAAATAAAATTTAGAAATGGAACAGAAAAAGATTTTGTGTCACCAATTACTACAAAACCATGGGGTAAATTTATTCCTAAACTTGCAGATGGAGACAAACCTAACCAAGGAGAGATTAATTCTCAGAGATTATATACAGAACCAGAAGGACTTAATATTGATGGTGAATTACCAGTTGTTCCAAAAGACTCATTTAAAAAAGGAGTTTACTACTAATGGCTAAGCACAAAACTCATTACGAAGATTGTGATGTTCTAGTTGTTGGTGGTGGTATGGCTGGAACTGGTGCTACTTTTGAAGCTAGGCACTGGGGAAGAGACATGAAAATTATTTGTGTTGAAAAAGCTAATATCGACAGAAGTGGAGCTGTAGCTCAAGGTCTTTACGCTATTAATTGTTATATGGGAATGCAGTGGGGTGAAAACCAACCTGAAGATCATGTAAGATATGCAAGAAACGATTTAATGGGAAT
>Ga0257114_1002192_pt1 | contig 13226 bp, 5 predicted proteins | sample SI112_10mmetaG_FD_190149 | JGI IMG/M metagenome (GOLD analysis project Ga0257114, IMG submission 190149) | Marine microbial communities from Saanich Inlet, British Columbia, Canada - SI112_10m | ecosystem: Environmental > Aquatic > Marine > Inlet | place: Canada: British Columbia | collected... | reverse complement strand
AAACGTTGGAATACGTTCGATCCGGCGTCTTCGGCGACAAGTTCGAGGAGTTGTTGGGCTCTCTCGAAGGCAACGAGGGCTTCGGTCGCGGTGACTACTTCCTCGTCGGTAAGGATTTCGCGTCTTACCTCGAAGCGCAAGAGCGCGTCGACGTGGCGTACGCCGATTCCATGGGCTGGACCGAGTCCTCCATCATCTCCACCGCGTTCAGCGGTAAGTTCAACTCCGATCGTACCATCGACCAGTACGCGAAGGAGATTTGGGGCATTAAGCCGTGCACTGTTCCGGAAAGAAAGTGAGCGATGCGACCGGCCACCCGTTGACGATTCCACCTGGCGCGCGCGCGCTCTCATAAAATTCGTCTCGAAGTCAGCTCACCTTCAGTTGACGCGAACACGATCGGCCCGCGGCATTAAGCATCTTAGTTACGCACCCGTACACTTACTTTGAATATACACACAATCTGTACTTGCGCCGCCGCGTACAAGGAATCGCGACGTCGTCGCCGAGAGTTCCGACGCGACGCGAAGACGCCCTAACGCATCTCGTCCCTCTTCGCGCGCCTCGCCTCGCGTCGCCGCGCCATGAACGCCAACGCATCGTCCAAAATTCGTCTCATTCTCCCGTACGCGTCGTATAAAACCCGAATCTTCGGCACTCCCAGCGCCGCGGCGCGCGCCAGTCGTTCTCGCGTCGTCGCGCACGCGCTCGCGTCTCGCGCCGCCGCGTCGCACCCTCCCGCGAACTCCAACGACTCGCACGTCTGCGTGCTCGCGCACCAAACTCTCCCCACCCGTTCGCCGCCCTCCGCCAGGCATTCTCGACACGTCGTCGTCGTCGTCGTCGTCGTCGTCGTCGTCGCCGCGCGCGCCGCCGCGACGAGGCTCCACGCCGCGACGACCCGAACCGCGCGCGCCGACCCCCCCCGCGCCCGCCCGCGACGTCCCGCGCGTCGTTCGCGTTCTTTTCGTCCCTCGAGATCGCCCATGTCGTCTCGCGCGTCGTCGTCGTCGCGTCGACGAGTGCATCGATGCTTCGTATGGGCATTCAGTGAGGCACCACTTTGTCGGGCGCCACCTCGCATTCCGTCCCATCCCGCGCCGCAATCCGCGACGCGCGGTCGTCGACGCGCGCGCGCGGGACGACGCGACGCGAGCGACGCGAGCGCGACGCGCGTGAGACGCGAACCGTCGACCGGACGCGCGCGGGCGACCGCGCGAGACGCGACGCGCGAGACGACGACCGGCGAGGGCGGCGGCGGGACGATCGCGACGACGATGACGCGCGCGGGACGACGCGACGACGACGCGGAGACGATGGACGAGGAAACGACGGCGCGGGATGATATGGACGTCGGTGTGTCGGAGGAAGTGATGGAGAAGGCGCGGAAGTGGCGAGCGCTGAACGCGAAGCGGTACGGCGCGCGGCGCAAGTTTGGGTACCAGGAACCGCCGAAGGAGGAGATGCCGCCGGAGCACGTGCGGAAGATTATCAAGGATCACGGCGACATGTCGAGCCGAAAGTTTCGACACGATAAGAGGGTGTACTTGGGAGCGTTGAAATTCGTGCCGCACGCGGTGTATAAACTGTTGGAGAACATGCCGATGCCGTGGGAACAGGTGCGGCACTGCGAGGTGATTTACCACATCACGGGGGCGATTACGTTTGTGAACGAGACGCCGAGGGTGATCGAGCCGGTGTTCATCGCGCAGTGGGGGACGATGTGGATCATGATGCGACGGGAGAAGAGGGATAGGAAACATTTTAAGCGCATGCGGTTTCCACCGTTTGACGACGAAGAACCGCCGTTGGATTACGCCGACAACTTGCTCGACGTGGACCCGCTGGAGGCGATCGCGCTGGAGTTGGACGAAGAGGAAGACCGCGCGGTGGCGGAGTGGTTCTACGATCATAACCCGCTGAAGTGGACGAAATTCGTCAACGGACCGAGTTACCGCAAGTGGCAGCTGCCGCTACCGGTGATGGCGAACCTGCACAGACTGTCGTCGCAGCTCCTGAGCGACTTGACGGATAAAAATTACTTTTACCTCTTTGATCACAAATCTTTCTTCACCGCCAAGGCTTTGGGCATGTGCATCCCGGGTGGACCAAAGTTTGAGCCGTTATTTCGAGACATGGATCGCGCGGACGAGGATTGGAATGAGTTCAACGACATCAACAAGCTCATCATTCGCAGCGCGCTGCGCACCGAGTACAAGGTGGCGTTTCCGTACTTGTACAACAACCGGCCGCGCAAAGTGTCGCTCGCGGTGTATCACACGCCCATGGTGATGTTCATCAAGACGGAAGATCCCGATTTACCGGCGTATTACTACGACCCATTGATTCATCCGATTGCGTTTTATAGGTCAAACAAGCAGAAGACGACGACGCGAGAAGAAGACGACGGCGAGGACGACTTTCAGTTGCCGGATGGTATCGAGCCGTTTTTAGAAGACACCCCGCTTTACACGGACAACACCGCGGGTGGGATCGCACTTCTCTATGCACCTCGACCGTTCAACCTGAGGAGCGGGAAGACGCGTCGCGCGATGGACGTGCCCTTGGTGAACAACTGGTTTCACGAGCACTGCCCGTCGGGCTACCCGGTCAAGGTTCGCGTGTCGTATCAAAAGCTGTTGAAAGGTTTCGTGTTGAACCAATTACATAAGCGCCCGCCGAAGCCGATGAAGCGCCGAAACTTGTTCGTCGCGCTGAAGAAGACGAAATTCTTCCAGTGCACCGAGCTCGACTGGGTCGAAGTCGGTTTGCAAGTGTGTAGGCAAGGTTACAACATGCTCAATCTCTTGATTCATCGAAAGAACTTGAACTACTTGCACTTGGACTACAACTTCAACTTGAAGCCCGTGAAAACGCTGACGACAAAGGAGCGTAAGAAGAGTCGATTTGGGAACGCGTTCCACCTCTGCCGCGAAGTCTTGCGTCTCACCAAGCTCGTGGTGGATTCCAACGTGCAGTTCCGTCTCGGTAACATCGACGCGTATCAACTCGCCGATGGATTGCAATACGTGTTCTCGCACGTCGGTCAATTGACTGGGATGTACAGATACAAATACAAGCTCATGCGTCAGATTAGAATGTGCAAGGATCTCAAGCACCTGATTTACTATCGTTTCAATACGGGTCCGGTGGGTAAAGGGCCGGGCGTGGGCTTCTGGGCCCCCATGTGGCGCGTGTGGCTCTTCTTCTTGCGCGGCATTGTGCCTTTACTCGAACGATGGCTCGGCAACTTGCTCGCGCGTCAATTTGAAGGTCGTAACAACAAGGGCATCGCCAAGACTGTGACGAAGCAACGCATCGAGTCGCACTTTGATCTTGAATTACGCGCAGCCGTGATGCACGACATCTTAGATTCCATGCCAGAGGGCGTCAAGCAAAACAAAGCTCGCACGATTCTCGCGCATCTTTCAGAGGCGTGGAGATGCTTCAAGGCGAACATCCCGTGGAAGGTTCCGGGCATGCCGGCACCTATAGAAAACATGATCTTGAGATACGTCAAGAGCAAGGCTGATTGGTGGACCAACGTCGCGCACTACAACCGCGAGCGCATTCGCCGCGGCGCGACAGTGGACAAGACGGTGTGCCGCAAGAATCTCGGCCGTTTGACGCGTTTATACTTGAAAGCGGAACAAGAGCGACAGCACAACTACCTGAAAGACGGTCCTTACGTCACTCCAGAAGAAGCAGTCGCCATTTACACCACCACGGTGCACTGGCTTGAATCTCGCAGATTCTCGCCGATTCCTTTCCCGCCGTTGTCGTACAAGCACGATCGCAAGCTGCTCATCTTGGCGCTCGAGCGTTTGAAAGAGAACTACTCAGTGAACGCTCGCTTGAATCAAAATCAGCGTGAAGAGCTCGGCTTAATTGAGCAAGCCTTCGACAACCCGCACGAGGCGCTCAGCCGAATCAAGCGTCACTTGCTAACTCAACGCGCGTTCAAGGAGGTGAACATCGAGTTCATGGATTTGTACTCTCACTTGATACCGGTGTACGAAATCGAACCTTTGGAAAAGATTTCTGACGCGTATCTCGATCAGTACATCTGGTACGAAGCGGACAAACGCCAACTGTTCCCCAACTGGATCAAGCCTTCAGACACCGAGCCGGCGCCGCTCTTGGTGTACAAGTGGTGCCAAGGCATCAACAACTTGACGGATGTTTGGGACACGAACGAGGGCGAATGTGTGGTAATGTTGCAAACGCGCTTCGAGAAAATGTTTGAAAAGGTTGACCTCACCCTGCTCAACCGTTTGATGCGTTTGATTGTCGATCACAACATCGCTGATTATTGCACGGCAAAGAACAACGTGGTGATTTCATACAAGGACATGAGTCACACGAACAGCTACGGTATGATCCGTGGCTTGCAATTCGCATCGTTCATGACGCAGTACTACGGTTTAGTTTTAGATTTGTTGCTGCTCGGCTTAACTCGCGCCTCAGAGATTGCTGGTCCGGCGAACATGCCGAATGAATTCATTTCATATCGAGACGTGGAGACAGAGACGCGACACCCGATTCGTTTGTACTCTCGTTACATCGATCGAGTGCACGTTCTGTTCAGATTCACCGCTGATGAGTCAAAAGACTTGATTCAGCGTTATCTCACCGAGCATCCCGATCCAAACAACGAAAACATGGTTGGTTACAACAACAAGAAGTGCTGGCCTCGCGACGCGCGCATGCGCTTGATGAAGCACGACGTCAACTTGGGTCGCGCAGTATTCTGGGATATCAAAAACCGTCTTCCGCGCTCGTTAACGACGTTGGAATGGGATAATGGTTTCGTCAGCGTGTACTCTCGCGACAACCCCAACTTGCTCTTTGCCATGAGCGGCTTTGAAGTGCGTATTTTGCCAAAGATTCGCATGGCGACTGAGTACTTTGCCAACAAGGACGGCGTCTGGAACTTGCACAACGAGCAAACCAAGGAGCGAACGGCGCAGGCATTCTTGCGTGTCGATGATGAAGCGCTTAAGTCATTCGAAAACCGTATCCGGCAAGTGCTCATGTCATCCGGTGCGACGACGTTTTCCAAGATTGTCAACAAGTGGAACACGGCGCTCATCGGCTTGATGACGTACTACCGAGAGGCAACAATTCACACCTCGGAGTTGCTTGATTTGTTGGTGAAGTGTGAGAATAAGATTCAGACTCGCGTAAAAATTGGTTTGAATTCGAAGATGCCGAGCCGTTTCCCGCCGTGCGTGTTCGCCGCACCGAAAGAAATCGGTGGTTTGGGTATGCTCTCGATGGGTCACATTCTCATCCCCCAGAGCGACTTGCGGTACAGCGTGCAGACCGACTCTGGCATCACGCACTTCCGCTCGGGAATGACGCACGAAGAAGATCAACTCATTCCGAACCTGTTCCGCTACATCCAACCTTGGGAGGCTGAATTTAACGATTCCCAACGCGTGTGGGCTGAGTACGCGTTGAAGCGTCAAGAAGCGCAGGCGCAGAATCGTCGTCTCACATTGGAGGACTTGGAAGACTCGTGGGATCGCGGTATTCCGCGCATCAACACCTTGTTCCAAAAGGATCGACACACGCTCGCGTACGATAAGGGTTGGCGCGTGCGATTGACTTTCAAAGAGTACAATCTCACCAGACAAAATCCGTTCTGGTGGACGCATCAGCGACACGACGGCAAACTCTGGAACTTGAACAACTACCGCACCGACGTCATTCAGGCGCTCGGTGGCGTCGAGGGTATCCTCGAGCACACGCTCTTCAAGGGAACGTACTTCCCCACTTGGGAAGGTTTGTTCTGGGAGAAAGCAAGTGGATTCGAGCAATCGATGCAGTACAAGAAATTGACGAACGCGCAGCGCAGTGGCTTAAACCAAATTCCGAATCGTCGATTCACGCTCTGGTGGTCGCCTACGATCAACCGCGCTAATGTCTACGTCGGATTCCAAGTCCAACTTGACTTGACCGGCATCTTCATGCACGGTAAAATTCCTACGCTGAAGATTTCGTTGATTCAAATCTTCCGAGCGCACTTGTGGCAAAAGATCCACGAGTCCGTCGTCATGGATATGTGCAACGTTTTCGACCAAGAACTCGACGCGCTAGAAATCGAAACGGTTCAAAAGGAAACGATTCACCCGAGAAAGTCGTACAAGATGAACAGCTCTTGCGCCGACATTTTGCTCTTCGCCGCGTACAAGTGGTCGATTTGTAAGCCGTCGCTCATGGGCGAGACAAACGATTCTTTCGATCAAAAGAGTTCGAACAAGTTCTGGGTCGACGTGCAGCTTCGCTGGGGTGACTTTGATTCTCATGACATTGAGCGTTACACGCGCGCAAAGTTTTTGGATTACACCACGGACAACATGTCCATTTACCCGTCGCCGACTGGGGTGATGATAGGCATCGACTTGGCGTACAACTTGCACTCAGCCTACGGTAACTGGTTCCCTGGGTGCAAACCTTTGGTGCAACAAGCGATGGCGAAGATCATGAAAGCTAACCCGGCGCTTTACGTATTGCGCGAGCGCATTCGTAAGGGTTTGCAGTTGTACTCCTCTGAGCCCACCGAACCGTATCTCAACTCTCAAAACTACGGCGAGTTGTTCAGCAACCAAACAATTTGGTTCGTGGACGATACGAATGTGTACCGCGTGACGATTCACAAAACGTTCGAGGGTAACTTGGTGACAAAACCAATCAACGGTGCTATTTTCATCTTCAACCCGCGCACTGGTCAACTCTTTTTGAAGATCATTCACACGAGCGTGTGGGCTGGGCAGAAGCGTCTCGCGCAGTTGGCCAAGTGGAAGACAGCAGAAGAAGTCGCGGCCTTGATTCGCTCTCTCCCGATCGAAGAGCAACCCAAACAAATCATCGTGACGAGAAAGGGTATGCTCGACCCGTTGGAGACGCACATGCTCGATTACCCGAACATCGTCATCAAGGGAAGCGAGTTGCAACTGCCGTTCCAAGCGTGCATGAAGATCGAAAAGTTTGGCGATCTCATCTTGAAAGCCACTGAGCCGCAAATGGTGTTGTTCAACATCTACGACGATTGGTTGAAGACAATTTCGAGTTACACAGCCTTTAGTCGTTTGATTTTGATTTTACGAGCGTTGCACGTCAACAACGAAAAGGCAAAGATGATGTTGCGTCCTGACAAGAGTGTCGTGACGCTACCGCATCACGTGTGGCCAGATCTCACCGATGAGCAATGGATCAAGGTTGAAATCGCTTTGAAAGACTTGATCTTGGCGGATTATTCTGCGAAGAACAACGTCAACGTCTCGGCGTTGACGCAAAGTGAGGTTCGCGACATCATTCTTGGCGCTGAAATCACGCCGCCGTCTGTGCAGCGACAAGAGATTGCCGAAATCGAAAAACGTGGGCAAGATGCCAACCAGCAGATTGCCGTCACGACCAAGACTACGAATGTGCACGGAGACGAGCTCATCGTCACCACTACGAGTCCGTACGAACAATCAACGTTCGGTAGTAAGACCGATTGGCGTATTCGAGCCATCAGCGCGACAAATTTACATTTGCGCGTGAACCACATTTACGTCAACAGCGACGACTTGAAGGAGACTGGATACACATACATCATGCCCAAGAACGTGTTGAAAAAGTTCATCACTATCGCCGATTTGCGTACGCAGATTGCGGGTTACATGTACGGCGTTTCGCCGCCGGACAACCCTCAAGTGAAGGAGATCCGTTGCGTCGTGATGCCGCCACAGTGGGGCAACCACAGCTCGGTGAATTTACCGTCGACGCTCCCGGAGCACGACTACTTGAGCGATCTCGAGCCGTTGGGGTGGATTCACACGCAACCGAACGAGAGCTCTCAATTGCAACCGCAGGATTGCACGCAGCACGCCAAGATTCTCGAGCAAAATTCGTCCTGGGATGGAGAAAAGAGCATCATCTTGACGTGCTCGTTCACCCCGGGTTCGTGCTCGTTGACGGCGTACAAGATCACGCCCGCAGGGTACGAATGGGGCCGCGCGAACAAGGACATGACGAGCACAAATCCGCAAGGATATGGACCCGGACATTTCGAAAAGGTTCAAATGTTACTCTCCGATCGTTTCTTGGGTTACTACATGGTTCCCGACGGCGGGTCGTGGAACTATTCTTTCCAAGGCGTCAAGCACTCGGCGGGCATGAAGTACGCACTCAAGCTCGGGAATCCGCTCGAATTTTACCACGAGCGACACAGACCGACGCACTTCCTCGAGTTCGCCGCGCTCGAGGCGGAGAAACCGGAAGAAACGGCACCGATGGATCGGGAAGACGTCTTTTCTTGATCGAGACTTACAAGACCGTCCGACGACGAAAGATTTGTAAAACAATAATTGAATTTCTCATTGATGATAATCTAGTCCCGGAACGATCGACGAAACGCTAGTACAAACGCAGGTGTCCCGTGATTTTATCAATGTCGGACGCCGCCGCCGGTCCGATGGCGGCGACCGTCACCGTGCCCGGTTCCACCTCCGTGCGACCGGCGTCCTCCACGACAAACGTCGTCAACCGCGCCGTCTTCGCCTCTCCCAACAGTTCATTCATCACCCTCAGATTCTTCACCCCCAGCGTCACCTTCTTTTGCCCGTCGCACTCCCATCTTCCCATCAGCGTCGGCGATCGATCCCGCGTCGCCGTCGCCGCGCCAACCGCCGCGTGTCCCGCCTGCGCCGCCAACTTCCCCGCCCCCATCGCCACGTCCTCTCGCACCAGCAGCGCCATCTTGTGCTCTTCGTCCCTCGTCCCGACGTCCCCCCCGATCGAGTCGCCCGCCTCTTCATCGCTCATCTCCACGATTATCGGCACCGAGTTCAATTTATTCACCGCCTTTTTCTCAATCCTCGCGCGTCGTCTCGCGTCTCGCTCGCGCCGCCGCGCGTCGTCGCGCGCCGCCACCATCCTCTTCACCTCCTCCATCGCGATCGCCGCCATCGCGCACGCGCCCGCGAGGAAGCCGAGCGAGAAGTGTTTCAAGCGCGGTCGGTCGTCGAGGAACGCGACGAGCGGGACGGCGCGCGCGAGCGAGCGACCGCGCGCGCGGCGGCGCGTCGCGGGCGCGGGCGGTTTCTGCGCGACGCGCTCGACGGCGTCGGGCGCGCCGTCGAGCGCGCGGTCCATCGCGCGGCGCGCGGCGGGCGTGAGTCCGGCGCGAGACATGACGCGCGCGCGGCGGCGGCGACGCGAAGCGGCGCGGCGCGGTGTGAGACTGGCGAGGCGGCGACGGCGCGCGAACGAGCGCGCCGGACGCGCGGCGCGACTCTGAATCGGTGCTATTTCTGAGCGCTGGGGCGGAGAGCCCAGCGCTTTAATAATCTAGAGCGCGCGTCGTGGTCGAGATTGAGCAGGACGTCGCGCTTGCGACGCGCGCGGGCGGCTATTTTGACTTCGCGCTCGACGGATTCGCGAACGCGCGCGTCGTGCGCGTCGATCAACGCTTGACGACGGATTTGCACGTCTTGCTCGCTGAGCTTGACCCTGTTGGCGTAGAGTTTCAGAGCATCGAGCTCGCGGTGGAGGGATCGATCGCGACGCTCGGCGCGGCGACGCATTTTGGCGTCGCGAAGCTCGCCGGCGCGTTCGGCTTCGGCGATGTACGCCTCCCAGCGCGTCAAGCCTTCGGGGAGTAAACCTTCGGTGGCGAACGCCAAGTGCTTGCCGACGATTAATGGTTTGCCGAGCGCATCCGTGCGCGAGACGGTCATCGCCGTGGCGTCGTTCGGGGGCTTCATCGCGTCGAGCGCCGACGCGCGCCGACGCTCCCGCTCGGCGTCTGCGTCCGAGGCGTACGACGAATACGACGACCCGGTGTACGACGAATACGACGACCCGGTGTACGACGAATACGACGATTCGTCCGAGTAATACGACGACGATCGCGACGAATACCCCGATTCATCGGCGCCGTCGTAGGCGCGGCGATACCGCCGAGCGTTCGCCTCCGCTAGCTCGGCCTCGAGCGCCTCCGCCTTCCCGAACTCATCGCTCGCGCTCACCGACGCGTCGTCCCCATCCTTTCTCAACTTTGACGAGGTCCACGCTCGCTCCCGTCTCCGTCGTTCCCCCGCCCGCTTCGTCATGCTCTGTCTCTCCGGCGCCGCGGCCATCGCTCTTCGTCTCACGAAGCGCGCCGCCTCCGCCCGTCTCCGCCTCAACGTCCGCGCCTCCTCCTCCGTGAGCGTCCCCAAATATTCTTTCCGTTCCAAAGGGTCCGTGTGCTTCGCGATTTCTCGTTCTCGCGTCGTGCCGAGCGCTCGCGTGACCCATTCCGGCGGCAGGCGACACGCCGCCGCGCACGCGTCTCGCGCCCTCGCGCACTTCGACCCTTCCGCGAAGAAATAATCCCTCTCGCACCGCCAGAAGCACAGCGCGCCGCGCACGAGGTCGCAAAGCGTGGCCGTGTCTTCCACCGCGAGCGGCGCCGCGATTTCAACGTTCGCGGCGACCGCGACCGGCGCCATCGCGAAGACGTTACGCCGTCATTCAGATGCGCGCAAACTTCACGCGCGCGCCGTCGCGCGGGCCGTCGACGTCGACTTCGGGCGCGGCGAGTCGCGCGGCGCGCGCGCGCAGCGCGGGCGACGGCGAGTGCGCGTTCACCGACGCGAACGACCGCGCGGTTGAAAAGTTTTGGAGAAATTGGACGGGCGCCGCGCACTGCCGACAAATCGTCACGAAATCATCGCGCGAATCGCTGTATCGCGATCCAGCGCGATTGGAATCGAAAGTGCGCGCGCTGTTGCGCGTGTTCCCGGTGGATGGCGACGGAAATTGCGGCTCGCACGGGTTGGACGTGCCGGCGTCCGCGGCGCGAGAGCCGAGGCTGTTGGCGCTGCGCGAGGACGAATTCGTAAAGCGCGTGTTGATGGTGAAACGATGCGTGGCGGGGATCTCAGGGCGGCAGATAACGCTCGCACCGGGACTGCTGCTGTGCGATGGGCGAGCGCTGGAAGAAGCGATGCGCGGGTTGGAGGAGACGCTCGGCGCGGCGGAGGCGAGAGACGCGGTGGCGAAGCAGCCGGATCGTTTGTTAGAGCTCGTGGGTTTTTATGGGGTGGGGGACGACGCGGAAGAAGAGGAGCGTGATATTGGACGCGCGATGCGACATTACGCGCGCGCGGTACCGCCCGTCGGTGACGCGCGAGCCGTGGAACAGCGCGTGGCGGAGAGGGAGTTGGGGGCGAAGAAATTTCACGTCGGCGAATCGGGCGCGATTTGATTTCTAGACACATTCATCGTGTACATCTAAATGCTATGGTGCGCGCTATGGCGATCGTTTGCCGTGATCGCATGCATTCCTTACGCGTAGTCGATGCCATCGCCGGCGTCTTCCGCGTCAGTCGAAGCCGATGTTGAATCTTCGCCATCGTCTTGGGCTTCCAACCCGAATCCAATATTCATCCAGTTAAGATTAGACCTTGGCGAGCCGGCCTCAACGCTCGAGGGAAGCGCCTTTGTTCCACGGTGATGCTTACCGTCGCTGTCGGTAGACAAAGTTCCTTTGTGACGAATATCGTCCAGTTGCGTGGCGATTCGTCTCGCGAGCTGGGTATCGACTTCAGCCAACGCGGCGCTCGCCAAGTCGGCCATCATTTGGACTTGCTTTCGAGCCTCGGCGAGGGCGTGATCGGCGCGATCGACCGTTTCACCGAGCAGTGCCGTCGAGCCGACGATCTCAAGCACTTCTCCATCCGCGGCGAAGAGTGTGATCGGTGATTTCTTGGGATTGGCGATCCAGTCGTCTGAAACTTTAATTTGCGCGACGCCATCCGTGTGAATGTTGTCGAGCGCCATCGCCTTGTTGTTTCCTGGCTGCCAGACGAGCATGTACGCCCGTCCGTCGAACATCCGCTCAATATTTGGCTCAGTTGTGCCCCAGGGCGGAAAGTACGGCGGTGCTTCCCCAGGCACTCCGCCGACGACTTCCTCCACAACGACGTACTTGTACTCGTAATTTGAGCCTGTGTGCAGTGTCATCGTGCCTTTCCATATGTTCCCCTCGGTCCACGTCAACTGCAAGCCGTTTTGAGTGATCCAATCGCACCAAGTACCAACGACTAAAATACGTTGTCCTGGGATTGATTGAAACGGGATTTTAAACTCGACAGGAATATCCCTTCCGACATCCATCGTCGATGCGTCGAGCGCGATTTGCAGATTCTTGAAGGTGACGTCGGACTGGGCATTCGCCGCCGCGAGTGACTTTTCTAGATCGCGTACGCGACTGCGAGTAGTGTCCATGCCTTCTGCGAACATTGGCGACTTGCCCATCGCCGCGAATTCTTCGGCCATGCGCGATTCAAGCACGCTGAGACCGTGCGAGCACGCAGCGAGAGTTTCTCTGCACGAGTCGAGTTGAGAACCCATAGCGGCGAGCTCGGAGCGCAATAAGCGCGCATCGTCTGATTCAGCCGCGCCAGTGTCATCTAGTCGCTTTAATTCTTCGCCCGTTTGCTTTTGTCGACGAACTAAGATTTCAATTCGTTGCACCATATTGCAGGCGGTCACGAAAGCTTCGTCTGCTTCGTCTGCGGCAAATATACCAGTGTCCGACGCCTCGAAAGAGTCAAATCGTTGAATTCCAGCCTCGACACGCTTTTCATCGCCGAATAGCCCTGAAGACAACTGCCGAGTGTAATCGTCTGCCATTGCTTTGGCATCCATGAGTTCAGCTCGGAGCTTTGAATTCTCCGTAATTAATTCAGATTGTTTGATGTGCGCGGTCTCCAGTTCCTCGTCGCGCGCACGAAGTCGTTGCTCAATAAGTAACCGTGCATTCAAAGCGTCCGACAGCTCGTCGCTAAGCGCCAGAATTTCTGCGTCTGATTCTGACCTAGCACGTTCACTTTCGGCTAAGGCTTTCTCGGAAGCGGAGAGTTCGAGTCGCAATCTTTCTTGCTCAATCTCAAGCGTGGCAACCTTGTTCAAAGAAATCTGAAGAGCACTGTCCACATCCTGCAAACGCTGCTCAACACTTTGTCGCGCTTCAAGAAGTTGCTCCATATCCGCCTGCATCTGCGAGCGTATGAGCTCAGCTTGCTCCGCAAGCGCTTCTGCGTTCCGAACGTCGTCCATGACGCGCTCGAGCTCCGACTGCAGCGCGTCGCGCTCAGACTCAAGTGCCGCCTTGGACTCGTCGAGCTCAGAACGCACGCGCTCGATGTCCTCCTCGCGCTCGCGAAGCTGGGACTCAAGATCCGCGC
>Ga0257114_1002177_pt1 | contig 13275 bp, 9 predicted proteins | sample SI112_10mmetaG_FD_190149 | JGI IMG/M metagenome (GOLD analysis project Ga0257114, IMG submission 190149) | Marine microbial communities from Saanich Inlet, British Columbia, Canada - SI112_10m | ecosystem: Environmental > Aquatic > Marine > Inlet | place: Canada: British Columbia | collected... | reverse complement strand
TCAGAACTTCTAATCATATTGGTTTTTTTATCTCCCGTATAATTATTGTATGTCATTATTTTACTTGCCAAGTCATCAGCGTCTTTTGGTTTAAATAAAAGTCCGTTTTCACCAAAATTTATATATTCTTTTGGCCCACCCATGTTACTGGCAATAACTGGAACTCCACATGACATAGCCTCAAGACCCACCAACCCTAAACTTTCATCTACCCTGTAGGTTGGAAAAACAAAAACATCTAGCAAATTATATTCTTCTGCTAATTCTGATTGTGATAAATTTGATCGTAATGTATACGGAATATTTAAGTTCTTTAACCTTATTAGTATTTCTTCCTTGTCCGGACCATCACCAACTAACCTTAATGAAATATTAGAAATAGTATTTTCCTTTAATAAAATATTAATGGCCTCAAGTAATACTCGCCAACCTTTTTTCTCGATAAAATTTGAGACAAAACCTATTACAAATTGATTTGTTTGAGGTTCCGTTTTTAAAGGTTTAAAAATAGTGCTGTTTATCCCCCCCGAAGGATAAACTAATAACTTTTCTTTTTCCTTTTTAAATTGATTTAAAAAAATATCTTCATAGTATTTTGAAGGTATCACAATGGGATATTTTATTATTATTTTCTTTAAAAAAAAAGAATAAACCTTTCTTATACTAGTGTTAAATGTTATATCGCTTCCATGAAAATTTAATATATATTTTCTATTGAATAGACAAAGTAAAGGTGCTACAAATAGTGGGTAATGAACGTAAATTAAATCTTCTTTTTTAGCTTCTGATAGTGCTTTTATAATTCTTATATAGAATCCTATATATCCCAAGAGCTTACTAAATCCTGTTTTTTTAGTAAGAATCGTTTTTTTAATTTCAAAGTTATCTTCTAACGAAACAACAAAGTTTTTTACAAAAATGCCGTATCTAATATTCTTGATGGAAGGATACATATTAGAGATTACTATTAATTTTCTTTTAGAATTAATCATTCTTTATTAATTTATCATTGTACATTAATAAAAAGAAACTCATAAAAAAAGAAAAGATAAACACACCCTTTGCGCGACCTAAAAAACTTTCTATAAAACTTAATAAAACTATAATTATAAAAAAGCTTAGAGCTTCATCCCTAAGTTTTGTTTTAAACGCGAAAAATAATAATACCCAAACAAACACCAGCAATCCAAAAACACCATTGGAGACCAAAAATTCAACAAATTGATTATGCGCATTATAATTTTCTACTAAAGCTGTTTTAAAATTACCATTTATATAAGCGCTCGTATAGATTTCTTCAGTATCACCAGAGCCAACACCAAATACTAACTTTTCTTCCTTTTTAAATTCTCTAATTATATAATCCCATCTCTGAATTCGTTCTATTTTTACATTTCCCCTGCCGTCAATTAATCCAGAAAACTTATTTCCTAAGTAATCAAACTTTATAGATAGTATTACAAGGCCTACTAAAAATAACCCTATTAAGATTTCTTTTTTTCTACTTCTGTTTTGGAGAACTGAAGCGATTATTGCCATTACAAAAGCCAACATTGCAACCCTGCTGCTTAGCTCAAATAAAAAAAGAAAGAAAGGAATAAGCAGTAATATGAGCTTCAACTTGTTTTTTCTTAAAAACTTTAATTCTTCTGTTTTAATAATTGCCAATACTAAAATTACTATTAATAATGCAAAATAATTTGGATGAACTCCAATAGGTTTTACTAAGTTCCAATTAGAATAAATCCATTCAAAAAAATAAGGTGCTTGTCTTAATGGTGTTGCGTTTGTTAAAATAGATTCTATCACAAATCCCCAGCAAATAAACATCCCAATTAACAACCCGGCTCCTAAAGAATAATATATTTTTTTAAAATTAAAGTCTTCTTTCTTATGTGATAAAATAATGGTGGGGAGTAAAAGTAATGTTAAAACTCTGCTTATATTTTTTAAAGCTATATCTGTATTTGTAGAGAGCCATAGCCCCAAAATATATAAAAAGAAAAGAAGTATAAATGGAATTATAAAAGCTCTTCTTTTCCATAATATTTCTTTTCTCTCCTTGAGACCTAAAACAAAAAAAGAGCTTGCCACAAAAACCCATATTGCAATCGTATTAATAGACAAAAATAATGGGAGAGTGCTAACAAAAAAGTAAGTGCTTCCTTCAAAAAAAGAAACTTTAAACTTTTTAGATTTCAAGAATTTGATCATACCTTTTTTGATAGGTGTTATTTATTGCTATTTCTTTCAAAAAATCAACAAGTAAAGAATATTCATTATCATCTATTCTTTGTATTTTTTCATGGATCAGCTCTAAGTTATTCATAGATGCAAACAGTTGATATTGGTTGCTTAATAATTTTTCAAGAGGAATGTGTTTTTCAGATATAAAAGGTAATTGAAAGCTTAAAAAATCAAATGCTTTAATGGGAAAAGTTAGGTCATCGTAAGAGTTCCTAGGTCGGGTGTGAAAAGCATATGCAATATTGTTTTCTTTTATATATGCCGGTATAGTATCTCGAGGAATTTTAGAAACCTTTATGGTGGTTTCTTTTGTTAAATCATTTAAATGACTGTCTCCAGAAAGGACATAAAAATTATATTGATCTTGATATTCTTTTTCAAAGTCTAAAAAAGTATTAAAACCAGAATTCTGATATTTAGTGCTGCCCAAATATAAGATTCCTGTTTTTTTTGAAAAATCTGGGTTTTGTTTATTTTCTGTTATGTTATAGGTAGCTGGAGGTAATGCTTGGTATGGTTTTTTAATGTAGAAAGAGTTGTTTTTAAATAACATATCTCCCATCTCGATTGTTGGAAATACAAAGTTTGTTGAAATTAATGTTAGGTAAAAATTGCTAAGTTTATTAACTATTAATGTAATTTTTGCTCTAGGGCTTGAGTATTGTTCTGGAAACATTTCTATATAAACATCCCGAATAAAAACAATGACTTTTTTTGAACGCAATCGTAAAAAAAAAAGGCAAAAAAAGTCTACTAATGCGATACGGTTTGTAGCAGATTCTACATATACTATATTCACTTTTTTAAAGGATACTGATTTTGCAATTTTATTTCCTTTTTCAATAATATCATCTTTTTTATTTAAAAAAACATTTTTAAATAAGGATACTCTTGTTTTTGGCCCTCCAGAAACATTACTTAAATTAGGAATGACATAAAGAATATTGTTCATATTTGTTGTTCTATCTGCCTCGTATTTTTATTCCCCTCTAAAATTAAAAAAGGGAGTATCAAATAAAACATATTGTTAAAATAATGAATTGATAATAAACAAGTAATAATTACAATGGATAAAAATCCAATTTTTGATTTTATAGACTTAATTTTTTCGAATAAAAAAATATGAAATAATAAAAAAAGACTCAATAATAAAAAACCTCCTCTATGATACAAATAATAAAAACCATTGTCAATTTCTTGAAAAGTTATGAAGTCACTCCAACTTTGAGCTTCTAGATTTTCTCTGAAAATAGTAGTGCTTGCTCCAAAACCATTACCAAATATTTTTTCAGTTGTACTAAATTTTTCACGAGCGAAAGCAGCATTTAAATCATTAACCCTAATTTTTAAACTTGGATACTCAAAGGGATCCAGTAAGTAAGGAATTTTTTCTTTTATTAAATCTGGCGCATAACTTGAATTAAAAAACAAAACAGAAGAAAGTCCAATACCTAGGATAATTAAAATAAATTTAGGTTGTATTAACTTGTTAAAATCAACAACTAATAGCATCAATAGTATTCCGGCAATAACAATATTCATCAAGTTGGTTGTTAATAATAAACTTGGTATGGCTACTATAAATGCCAGGACTAATTTTAAGTCGAACGTTTTATTTTTAATTAAATAATAAAATGAAATAAATACAATAGGAATAATCGATGGCCCATAAACCCTTCCTTGATAGCCAATTACAGTTGTGTGCCATAGATTAGGAAACTTCCCTAGGTACAGTAATATATATATCCCTAAAACAATATAATTTATTAAAAACAAAAATGGGAGTACCTTAAAGTCCTTTTTATTTAACAAAAACAAATAAAACAAAAACCCAAAAAGCTGAAACTTAATATCTATTTGTGGATTACGATGGCCATAAAACAGTCCAATGGTCAAGAAAATAAGATAGATTGCTAATGCTATATAATAATATAATGGAACTGTTATTTTTCCTTTTTTAACTACAATAAGATTAGCTCCTAACAATAACAATAAGCACAATAAAGAAACACTGCTTGAAATAGAGTTCCCTATTAATAAAAAAAGTGCTGTTAATAGGATGTAATTTAATACTTTCAAAAAAGAGTATATTTTGTTAAAATAGTCATTATGACAAATTTAAATTAAAAATTATGCAATTGTATTGCGAACCAATAATTTATTTTACTGTAATTATTCTGGAGCTATATTAAAACTTTGCGGAGTTTGTGTCACTTTTGGCTTAGAAAAAATCTATATTTTTTGAATTTTTAAATTCCCAAAAACAGCATTATTTTTTATAGTTATGCTCAATGTACCTTTGTTAAATTCCTTAAGTTTTACTTCTTTATCGTTCCAATAGGCCTTATAGGTGTAATCTGGGTTTAGGCAAATTATTAATGAAAAAGGCTTGTTCTTACGATTGTAAATTTTCATAGAAGCTTCTAGTTCAGAAAAGTCATCATTAAAGCTCTTTTCTTTAATCCAAATATCATACCCTGTTGTAATGTTTCCAACCTGATAATAAGCATTAAACCATGACATAACAGGACTTGATAAGCCACTAAATTGATGCCATCCTTTTCCTTTTTTAGAGTCTATTGAAAAATACTCATAACAATTGTATGATTTTTCGGTTTCTCTTTTCCAAACATCTAAAGCTGTTATTGCTATTTGGTGAGCGAAATCATCTTCTCCCAAATCTAACATCGATTTCCAAAAAAACCACTGGTGTGGCATCCATACATGCCCATTCCAATATCCTTTTTTATTATAATAAGGTGCTGTTTGATCAATAGTTGAAAGTCCCATATCTGACCAAATTTCTCCTTTTGTTTTAAGATGTGATACAATTTTATGAGTCTGGTTTTCATCACATATTCCTGCAATTATAGGTGATGCCCCTCCTAATCCCATATTAAAATTAATTGAATCGTTATACTTTAAGATACTATTAGCTTGTCCGAAACCTTTATGGTTAACGTATCCATAATAACCTGTTTCTTCATCCCAAGCGTATTTTTGTAAAGCATTTGCTAATTGTTCTATATCCTTTTCATAAACTAATAGGTCTTCTTTAAGATTTAGTTGATGGGCAGCCATTTGCATAATCTTGGCAACTCTGATGACATGTGCCGAACTTATAGCAGGCGCAACGGTTTTGGATAACTTGTTTTTGTGAACAAATTTTTGTGCTGGATAATCGTCCCAACCTCCAGAATTATAAAAATAATCCCAAGTACGAATTAGACCAGAATCTAGGTTTGATGTTGTCGAGCTTTCTACTTTTCCTATTAAAAAATTATAGTATTTTTTTAACTTAGGATATGCATTTTCAACCAACTCAATTGATTGAGTTTTATTCCAAAGTTCTAGAAATAAATAAAACTGAACAGGCAATGGAGTGCCGTGATGGATAAATGCAGATTGTTCTTCAGCTTCGTTTAAATAAGCATTTAAATTTTCCAGACCTCTTTGCGTACTTATTTGACTTAGACCTAATCCTATAAAGCCTGAGTCCCAAGTGTACAAGCAATCCCATTTTCTTCCTGGAGCATGATGCCTTATATATTGATTTTGAGTATATACTGGATAGACTACATTACTTATTGTGGTTGCTTCCATTAACTTTTGACTAAACTCATATTTTACTCCTTCTGGTACTGTATGATAGTTAGTTAAAGATTGTCTTGCAATCGTATAAATGTCATTATAATTTAATTGTGTTGATTCGTTCAGGCGATTATAAACTTCTTCTTTAGTTCCAGTACAAACTATCCCGTTTATTACTTTAGATGAATTAGCGTCTATAATTATTGGATTTAGGTGCAAATCGGTGAAGTGTGCCTTTTCATCAATATAAAATTTAGACTTTTTAGAGTTAATTAATTCTATATTATATTCATCGGGAAGATTATCAATGGTCCAATCCCGGACTTCTAGATCATTGTGGTTTAAGCGAACCCCATAATAGGTCTCAATATTATCATATTTAAGGATAATAGAATTTGAACTGGGTCCTTCTATAATATCTGGAATATTGTTCCATTTTATTTGCTCAATTTTCAATAAATTAAAATCTCCTTCGGTTAAAATTGCAAAGCCGTCAATAACTAAAGGAGTTTTGGATTTTGACTCTATAGAAAGTGAATATTCTTCAGCATTAATAGCGCCTATTTCAATTTTTTTTAAGCTGTAATTTTCCGAAGGATCTAATTCAATAATTTTCGTTACAATGCCTTTTAGTTTAAGTTTAGCCTTTTGTTGTTTTTCAGTCTTATATCTTAAATAAAGAACCCCGTTTTTTATTTGGTTAGGAAATTGGATTTTATAAACTACCTGATCGCCAATATTTTTCCCGAATCCTCTGCCAATAGCGCTTCCATTTATTAGCTCATGATCTCTAACCTCTGCTCTCAACATTCCATCATACACTAAATCATTTCGATGTCCTTCCTTTGCAAAATTTAAATATTGATAATCCAATGCATCTATCCAAAATGCATTTTCTGGTAAACTAATTGTAGCATAATTTAGTTTTTTTTCTGGATTATGTGGTTTTATAGGTGGAAAATGAATGGACGATAATAAATGTAATACAAGACTGTCTTGAGAGTTGGTTTGATTCATAAATTCAATACGAACAGATCTCGAAAAAGAATCTATTTTAGAATAAGAAATGTCTGCATATACTCGATCTTTCCATTTAAGTTCATGTCTAAAAGAAAAATATTTAAGATTAGGAGATGCTTCCCATGGATGAAAACCTGATTTAGTAAATACATTCGGAGCCTTTGTTTTTTTATTTTTAAAACCTGGAAAAAGACTAAAATCAACCCTTATTCCTTTATCAATATCTGGAATATGAGAAACTCCAATATATTTTTTTGTGTAAGGACCCCAAGCTGGAAGACTAAGGTCATGAGATAGTTGTTGACTATTCTTTATTAATACAGCCTGTTTTTTTGATGAGTTTGAACAACCCAACAAAAAAATAACTATCCATATTGAATAAAAACACCTCATAGAACTCATTTAATTTAAGCAAAAATAATACTTGTCGGTATGCTAATTTAATTTAAAAAAATATCTCGAGAATCATAGAGTTACATTTAATTTTTTAGCATTTTTACTATCTGCAATGATGGTATGATCGCCTTTAAAAATTCTTTGAGAGAGGCACTTGTCATATACCTTACCAAATACCACCAATTAGGCACAAATAAAACGAAAAAACCTACAGCCATTGAAGAGGCAACCATTTCTATAGAGTGTTGACTGCCTAAAAATATGAAAAACGGCATTATTGTTATTGAAAATAGATTCCAATAAAAAGCTCTATCAGTCCTACCAGTAGCAATAACAAGACTACCTATTGGATTTCCTAGGCTCCTTATATACATATAAACACATAGTATTCGAACTACCTCCACAATGCTCTTATAGTCATTCCCATAAAGAATGGATATGATAAAAGGAGCAAAAATTATAATCAGTAGATATACACTAAAGTTGAGCGTTGATATAATTTTAATTAGCTTTAAATAATTTATTTTTAATACATCGATATTGTTTTGAAACTTGGCTAACAAAGGGTTGGCTATTTTTGTTATGATTGGATTAATGATCTGAGCCGGGCGATAAACTAATTGTTTTGCTAAACTGTACCCCCCTAGTATTTCAGCACTAAATAATTTTCCGATTATGATAATATCTAAATCTCTATTAAAATAATTAACTACTTGACTGCCCACTTCAAAAATTCCTATTTTTAGAAAAGGGTGTACCAGTGTCCAATTAAAATAAAATAAGATGGGTCTTATTACAATTCCCCTTAGGAAGAAGACAAGATTAGGAAGCGAATATTGCAATAAAGCTGAAAAAACCAATGCATATATTCCAAATCCTTTAATAGCTAATATGATTGCTAAAACAAGCGCTAATGAAGAGCTAATAACCTCAACTATTGCAATAAGTTTAAAATTAAGATTCTTCTGTTCAATAGTTTTATATTGATTTCCTAGCCCTGCAAATACGATACTAATTGCCATTAGAAGAATTAGCTCTGTAAGTTGAGGTTCGTTATAAAACGAGGCAATATAAGGTGATAATAAAAATATAAAGCCATACAAAGAGATTCCAAAAAATAAATTTACCCAATACAAGCTTGCATATTCTTTTCTACTAATATCTTGTTTATGAAAAATTGCCGAAGTAAGACCCATGTCTGTAAAAAGATTTAGTACTCCTAAGACAAATACTACAATAGCCATTAGACCGAAATCTTCTTTATTTAAAAATCTGGTTAATATTGAAATTCGGACAAGAGAGGCTAAAGCAACACCGACAGTAGAAATAGAGGTCCACTTTACGCCTTTTAAAATACTTTTTCCAAACTGCATAAAATTCCTTTATAAAATTAATTTGAATTCTTCTAAAGCTTGATTGCTATGCTTTAGTTTGTTTTGTTTACAATTTTTCTTTAAAAATAAAAGTAAATCGCCTTGTGTAAATATACATTCTAATGATGAATAAAGGCTTTTTGTAGAGTTTTCTGAGATAATTCCGTTTACTTGATGTTTAACAAATTCTTTTGCAGCTGGAAAATCAGTGGTTATGACTGGCGTCTCTAATATTAATGACTCTGTTAACACCATCCCTTGTGCTTCAAAGGCTGAAGACAAAACTAGACAGTCTGCATTTTTTATATATGGGTATGGGTTTTCTTTAAACCCTAAAAAGTGTAACTGCTGATCAATGTTAAGAGTTTTTGATTCGTCTTTTAAATTATTTAAATCTGGGCCATCTCCAATTATATACCAATTAAACACATGTCCTTTTTTAATCAATTTTTTTGAAATTTTTAAAATCCGATCTATTCTTTTTTGATGATTGTCAATTCTTGCAACTGTTACAAAAGTCAAAGAGGATTTTTCTTGAAAAGGGTTTTCAATAGCAGCTTTCTTTACAATGTCACCTTCACTTATAAAGTTGTGTATAAGGTGAGATTTTGACTTAAATTCGGGTGCTAATTCCTCAAAAGCAACCTTACAATAATTCGAAACATTAATAACTGTATCAAAACCTTTATACCTTGATAAAATATAGTCTCTTGAAAAACCTAATTCTTCTAGATCGTTATGGATCCAAGCTATTTTCTTTTTTGAAGTAATCCCGTTTTCAAGGATGTCATTACAACCTAAATTTGTTTTTGTTCTTGGGATATCGTTAGAAAATGAAATGGCTATATCAAAATGAAACTTAGTAAATCCTCTATAGAAATATTTTATAAAAGCTTTTCTCGTAGTATTCCTTCCAACAATTTTTGAAATAGTTTTGATTAATAAATAAACAAAAAAATGATGTGGTTTTAAATTCTTTTTAGCTTCTTCAAAGTCAATAAAAAAGTACTGCAACGCTAAAGGCGAATAAATAGTTATTTTTGAAGAAAGATCTTGGAATTTTTTATGTAAGTACGGATTGAAACATAAAAATGACAAGTCCAACTCAGAGCTCTTTGATAGCTCAGACGTTAGGTTGTACAAGGAATTAGCAATTCCCCCCATTTTAAGATGAGGATTTACGAATAAAATTTTCAACTTTTAGTTACTTTTTAAGTACTCCGCAAAAATCTAAAACTATCTTTTTAGAGTCTATTTCCAAATTATTAAATTCATTATGCGCTACTAGATAAACAATAATGTCTGCTTGGTTCACAGCATCGTTGTAACTTGTTAACTTACGATCTTTATTTTCAGACAAATTGGGCTCTACAGGTAATACCTTAAAACCTTGCTTTTCTAGTGATTCTGTAACAAATAAGGCAGGAGATTCTCTTAAATCATCAATATCTGGCTTAAAAGCAAGACCCATACAGGCAATAACAGGATCTTTACTTTTATTTACCTTAAAAGCCAAAGCCTCATTTTTAATTTTCTCTAATACCCAGTTTGTTTTATAATTGTTTGTTTCTCTTGACTTTTTGATAAGTGGGCTTTCTTTTGGAAATTCAGATACAATGAACCAAGGGTCAACCGCTATACAATGTCCTCCAACTCCAGTTCCTGGATTTAAAATATGTACTCTTGGATGTTTATTTGCTAATGCGATCATATCCCAAACGTTTATTTCGGCCTTATCACAAATAATTGATAACTCATTGGCAAAAGCAATTTGATTATCTCTAGAAGCATTTTCAACTAACTTTACCATTTCAGCAGTTTTTGCGTTGGTAGGGTGAAGAGTCCCCACTACAAAATGCTTGTAAAAATTGATCGCTTTTTTTGTTGATATCTCATCAACACCTCCAATAGCTCGATCATTATGTTTTAATTCATTTAAAATATTACCTGGTAAAACCCTCTCAGGGCAATAGGCCAAAAAAATATGTCCTTTTAATTCGGGGCGTTCTTTATAAATAAATTGCTCCATTTTTTTGGTGGTGCCAACAGGGCTTGTTGATTCTAAAATAACTAAAGCGCCTTTTTTAAGCGTCGGAATGATGCTTTTTATAGCAGACATTACATAAGATAAATCAGGCTCGTGATCGCCTTTAAAAGGGGTAGGGACTGCTACTAAATAAACATCTGAAGAGACAGGCTTTGTTGATGCATATAAATTTTTATCTTTTACTACTTTATGAACAAGTCCCTCTAAATCAGGTTCTACAATATGAATTTGGCCTTTATTAATGGTGTCAACAACTCCTTGTCTTATGTCTACGCCAGTAACCTTCAAGCCTCTACTGGCAATTAATGCTGCAGTAGGTAAGCCAATATAGCCAAGACCCATCATTACGACACTAGGTTTATTTTCCATATTATATTTCCTTAATAAAATTTACTATTCTTGAAGTTGCATTACCATCTCCATAAGGGTTGTGCAGCATACTTAAAGTTTTATAATAAGCAGCATCACTTATTAATTTTTGTGTTTCGTTAATTATTTTTTTTGTGTCGGTCCCAACTAGCAAAACCGTACCTTCTTCAACAGCTTCAGGGCGTTCTGTCGTGTCTCTTGTTACCAATACAGGTTTTCCTAGACTTGGCGCTTCTTCTTGAATTCCACCACTATCTGTTATAATAAGGTATGATTTCTCCATCAACCAAATAAATGCTGCGTATGCTAGGGGTTTAACAAGAATTATATTGTCAATTCCTGAAAGAAGCTCATAAACTGGTTTCTCAACATTTGGATTTAAATGTACTGGATATATTATTTGAGTCTCTTTATTATTTTCTGCAATTTGTTTTAGAGCTGAGCAGATATTTAATAGTCCTTCACCATGATTTTCTCTTCTATGTCCAGTAACTAGTATAATTTTCTTATTAAAATCTAAAATTTCTTTTAAATTCTCAATTTCATTATCTTTAAAATTAATGCTATTTACTTTCTCAATACCAAATAACAAAGCATCAATTACGGTGTTTCCAGTTACAATTATGTTGTTATTGTTAATATTTTCTTGAAGTAAATTTTTTTGAGAAAGAGTTGTTGGAGCAAAATGATAATCCGCAATTTTTCCTGTTAACTGCCGATTAAATTCTTCTGGGAATGGATATTTTCTATCAAAAGTTCTTAAACCTGCCTCTACATGACAAACTTTAGCGCCGCTATAAAAAGCTGCGATGCCAACTGCCATTGATGTAGTGGTATCTCCATGAACATAAACAAAATCCGGATTTACCTCTTCTAAAACTGACTTCATTCCTTCTATAATAGTAGCAGTAAGACTGTACAAGTTTTGATTAGGTTTCATGACATTTAAATCATAGTCTGGGTTTATGTCAAAAAAATCCAATACCTGATCTAACATTTCTCTGTGTTGAGCAGTAACGCAAATTTTTGTATTAAAACTTCTATCTTTTTTAAATGCTAAAACTAGTGGAGCCATTTTTATAGCTTCAGGTCTTGTTCCAAAAACAATTAGATTTGTTTTCATATTAGTTTAATAATAATGCTTTGAGGAAGCTAGTTGTTTTCAGATGATTCTGCTAATTCTTTTAAATTGAAATAAGAATTCCTTAAAAAAACTAAAACAAGAAATGCTAGAACTAACATGATAGGGTACTTAATCATTGGATTTCCGAATAGTCCTCTTTTTTCCTTAATTACATTTGGTTTATTAACCATCACCACAACCTCACTCTCATTAACTAAAAATTTATTTAAAGATTCTGATTCTGTTTGTAATTCTGTCTTTTTTATTAAAAGACCATGAACACTAAAGTTTTTGTCAACAACATAGATTTGATCTGACTCTGATGGAAGGGATCTATTTTGACTATAATTCTCTATAATCCTTTCAATTTGTATAATTGACTTGGTATTTAATTCAATGTGTTTTTTTACACCCTTTAACGTAGTATCTTTTAACTTTTGCAACAATGAATTATCATTGAAGTAGCTAATCAAATTAGTGATTGTTTTATCGTCGGCATAGGTTGATAAATTCAAGTTTAATGTATGGTTTTTGTATTTAGAAATAAACGTTTCTGATATGTCTAAGTCAGTTGTATTAAAATCTAAATTTCTTAAAAGTCCTTCCAAATTTCTATCATTCACCTCGTACCTTCTTGAAATTTCTGTTAAGTCAATAATGGGTTTAATCTCCAGATCTTTAATGGGCACTTCTGAGCTCTCAAAGCCAACAGTCTTAAAAAAAGCTTTATCATTTTCTGCAATTTTTTCATTTAAAAAATTAATTTCATTGTAAACAAAATTTACTGCATCATGATTTATTCTAAGCAAAACCTTTGCGCTTTTATTTTCTTTGTAGTCCAAGTTTGAAAAATAGCCCAGTACAACACCTAAAACAACTAACAAAAGAGTTGTTTTCCAGTTTTTAGCAATAAAGTTTAAAAAATTAAAACCATATATGGCTAATTTTAAAAAGCCTTTTTTAAAAGAATGAAATAGGTATAATATGCTAATTTCGTCGTTTTTGTTTTCCATAAAGTATAATTTGTAATTACTATTTTATGCTCAAAATTCTAATTATTTATTTTTAAATTAATAACATTTTTTAAGCTTTTTTGCCATTCAATACTT
>Ga0257114_1002172_pt1 | contig 13288 bp, 10 predicted proteins | sample SI112_10mmetaG_FD_190149 | JGI IMG/M metagenome (GOLD analysis project Ga0257114, IMG submission 190149) | Marine microbial communities from Saanich Inlet, British Columbia, Canada - SI112_10m | ecosystem: Environmental > Aquatic > Marine > Inlet | place: Canada: British Columbia | collected... | reverse complement strand
CGAAGCTCGCGAACGCGCGCACGGCGACAGGAAACGTGCGCTCGTGTTCGTGGTGTCGAGCGAACATGGTCGAGAGGTCAGGGCGGTGGGCGAACGCGCATCGCGCGCGAGTGGCGGTTTGAGGCGACGCGCGCGCAGTCTAACAGTCTAAAATGAAATTACACGAAGAAGGGCGATCAGTCGTCGCCGTCGCGAAATAAGTCGTCCAATTCGCCCCCGCGCAGTTGGTTCATGTGTTTGTGAGCCTTGCGCGCTTGCTTCTTTTGAACTTTTTGTTGGTACTTGGTGACGTCGCGCTTTTTGGATTCGGCGCGCTGGGCGTTCGGGGAGACAAAGGTTTCGTCCTCGAATAATACCGCGCCGCCGAACGCGCCGGCGAAGATTTTGATCGGGTGCAAGCACAACCGAGGACCCGTCTCGGAGAGGGTCAAGCCTTGGGTTTTCACCTCCTTCCCCGCGGGATGGACGACTTGATAATTCCGAAACCACACGCGATTGTCCTCCCAGTAAAAGCACATTTGATGATCGTAGAACGGCTTAGATTTGAAGTGTCGGTACGGCGTCGCGAAGGTTTGAATCAACGCTTCCTTTATCAACCGTCTGTGCGCCGTCTCATCGAACGCCGGCGCGAAGTGCAACGACGGTCGACTAAACTTCAAGTGATTCCCCGTCATCTTCAGCTCCGCCATCGTGTGCACGTTTTCCACGTGAAATTTAATCGAAGGCCCGCTCGGCGTCTTCGCCAGCCACATGTAACAATCTTGTTTCTTCCTGCACTCAAAAAACATCGCGCTCGAGCATCCTCGCAGATCCGCCGCCTCCACGACGACGTTTCTCTCGTTCTTCGTGTCCAACTTCGCGTCCTTCTTCGCGTTCGGCACGAGCGTCAGCAGGTCCAGCATCAGGTGTCTGTACCTCGACGTCGCCCCTCGGCTCGTCAGCACGAGCGTCTTTTCGTTTTTATTCACCAGGCTCGCGTCGACGCTCTTCGCCTTTCCCTCCGGGACGTAGCCCGTGCCCGGGACGACGCTCGCGCGTCGTCGCTTCGCGTGCGCGTCGTTCACGGTTTCGTCCTCGCTGTCGCTCGCGACGTCGCCGAGCGCGCTCGCGGGGCGCGCGCGGAGCTCGGCGAGGGCGTCTTCGTCCGCGCGCGCGCGCTCTTGGCGCTTCTTCTTGTTCTTCATCGCGCGCGCGTCGTGCGAGCGACCGCGGGCGGCGGCGTGTGCGAACGAGGCGCGGCGGCGGCGGCGGCGGACCACCGGGACGGCGCTGGGGGACATTTCGCGAGCGGGACGGAGGCGAGGGAGATTTTGGATTACAGCTCCGCGGACGGCGATGCGAGGTCGAAAGGGGAAGAAGACGGCCGCGTTGGCGCGTTGGAATCGCGCGCGGCGTCGTCGACGGTGGCGTGGGATCGATCGGCGTCGGCGGGGAGGAGGGAGAAGTCGGCGGCGCGCAAACGCCGAGACGCCGACGAAAGGAGCGGCGGCGCGGAGACGCACGGGATGATGATCTTGCACGCGGCGACGAGCACGAGGAAGGCGGTGAGAGGTGACCACGAACGGTCGGTTGGAATGACGGCGCCGGTGGTGTCCGTGCGCGTGGGCGCACCGATGTGTAGGGCGCGGACGACGCCGGCGGAGACGTAGGCGGAGACGAGCGCGCCGACGTCGCTGGCGAAAATCAGCGCCGCGAAACCGACGGCTTCGAGGTTTTGCGGAGCCATGATCGCGCCTAATGTGACGATTGGCATGTAACCCACGCGCAAGCCAAAAATTGCGAGCACATTGACGATAGATAACGCCGCCACGGCGCCGGTTGCGGGCGGCCGCCATACGATGAAGAGTCGACAGAGACCCAGCGCCGCGTCTACGACGGCGCCGAAGACGAACATCATCCACGTGGGCGACGAGACGAGAAGCGCACGAATCTTCGTCAACGTTCCGGCGTCGTTTTCACCCACAGAACTACCAGACGCGCTTGCGTCTCCGAACGCCCAACCGAACGCCGCCGGCGCGGCGAGCGCGCCGAGCGACGTAAAGAACGCCACCAAACCAAACTCATAATCCTTCATCCTATCGCTGAACACGGCGTACGTATACGACGCGAATGTATCCAACGCCGTCGGTGCGATGCGGTATAAAAACACCAACGCGGCGCACCGTAAAAAATCAACCTCGGCGAGCGGCGCGTACGCCTCCTTCGCTCGCGCCGTCCACGACGCGCACGACCGCGACTCCATTTTACGCTCATCTTCTCTTCCCGAATCGACATCTCTCGATATATCACTCTCATCCACGCTCACTAACGCCACAGCGATCGCGACGAGCATCCAAATCCCGCTCGCCGCCGCCGCCGTCCGCGCGCTCGCCGCCGCCAGTCCTCCCGCGCTCGCTAAATCCCCCACCACGCTCCCCGCCGTCCTCGCCGCCATCGCGCACGCCTGCGCCATCACCACCTCATCCCTCGACCTTCCCGCTTCCCCGCCGAACCTCTCGACGACGTATCCATCCAGCGACGCGTACGCGTGCGCCGCGCCCGCGCTCGCCAGCGTCCCGAACCCGTACGTCTGCGCCGTCGTCCGCGCCGCGCTCGACCCGAGCGCGCCCGCCAGCGCGACCGCGCATCCGAGCGCGACGTGCGCCGCTCGCGTGCCCCCCCTCGCGCGCGATCGGTCGCTCACCGACGCGTACAGCGGCTTTAACGTCGCCACCGCGAACACAAAGGCGTAAAAGCGATTCGCGCCCTCGGGCGTTTCGTCCCACGCGAGCGCGCGATTCCGCACCAGCGCGAGCGGCGTCGTCGACGACTCCACGGCGAGGGTCAGGAAAAAGTAGCACGCCAGCGCCGGGGCGTGACGCGCGAGCTCGGCGCGCGTCGGGCGCGTCATACTCTGACGCATCGGCGCCGCGTCATGGCGACGGCGTCCATCGACGCCCTCGGGCCGAGCGAGCGCGACAGCGTGCGCGTGAAGATACGCGTGCATCCGAGCGGCGAACACTTCGTGCGCGTGCCGAAGACGGTGCGCGAGACGACGCGAACGCGACGACGCGAAGCGAAGCGAGGGGACATCTTAAAATAACCGACGCGAGCGCGCGGCGGCGCGGTGACGATCGCGGCGGCGAGGCGGAGGCGCGAAAACGGCGCGCGGCGAGGCGTTTTCGAGGACTGACCGAGCGACGACGGCGACGATCGCAGGCGCTGATGCCGGCGGTGAAGCGAATCGTGGAGGGCGTCTCGGGCGTGCCGGCGAACGCGCAGCGGTTGCTGTGTCGAGGACGCGTGCTCGCGGACGAAGCGTCGATGGAGAGCGCGCGAGTGGAGGATGGAGACACGCTGCTGCTGGTGACGCGAGCGCCGGAGACGGAGGCGAATCCGAATTTGGCGAGGGATCCGCACGCGCCGGAAAACGCGGAAGCTCGCGGAAACGGACGAGGCGAGGGGACGATCGGGGACTTGTCGCAGATGATAACGTCGTTACTCACGGCGAATCCAGCGATGTTAGGGGCGGTAGGACCGGCGGGGGGGGCGGTGACCGTGGAGTTTAGCATCGGCGGACCGCCGATGGGGGGCGGGGGGGCGCGAGCTCCGGCGGCGGGTCAACGCCGCGAAGAGCGGGCGGCGGGCCGGGGTGGGCGTGGACAACCCGCGAACGCCACGGCGACGACGGCGGTGCAGCAAAACACGCCCGAAGAGACCTTGCGTAGATATCTGCAGAACGTTTTACGGTTGTTGCGCGGTTTACAAGTGCGCTCGACGCCGTTGTCCACGCCGGGTGATGGAAACTCGGTCGCGAGCGAGGACGCATCTCGGACGATAGAGCAGCGTCCCATACATTTTGGCGTGCAATGCGATGCGTGTGAGGTTATTCCCGTCCGAGGGACGCGGTACAAGAGCGTGGCTCACGACGATTACGATCTGTGCGAGCGTTGTTTCTTCGCTGGTCGAGGCGCCGCGTGCGGACCGTACGCGAAGCTCGACTTGCCGTTGCCGGCTGGTTTACCCCCAGTCGTTCAAAACGACGATGAAACGGACATGAATCAAGGCACAACACGTGAACAACGCAGTGAAGCCGATGTGGATACTCTCGGTGGCATGTTGAGCACGGCGGGAGAGATCGCTCGTCAAGCCGCACCGCTCATCGATGTCGTCGCGGCGAGATTCGCTCGAGACAGTAGGCAAAACACAGTCGAGACGCAGGCCGCGAACTTGCAAGTCGCCAGTCTAATGCATTCAGTCGGCGCGCTTTGGTGTGAGCTCGCGCGATGCATGGCTGTCGTGCCACCGCCTCCAGGCGTCATGACACCACAGGGTGCCGCGATCGCCGGCGACGACATCAACAACGCCCAAAGTTTTTTTAGCTATCCGCAGGTATCTTACATCGCTAATTCAGGTGAGTTTCCGCACACTCGACCGCCTGGGATGCCATTGCATACCCAAGACGGCCTTTTTGTGCAAGGAAACCCTCAAGCTCAGGCTGTGAGACCTGTAGGCGTCATGCATGTCATGCACCAGGTGCATGGATTGCAGCAAGGCTTGGAAGGTTTGCCGCCAGAGCTTCGCGAACTGCTGATGCGTCAGGCGGCGCAAGCTACACCAGCGCCAGGTACTAATCCTGCCGCCTCTGCCGCTACGACTGAGGCGCAGCAACCGCCGCCGCCTTCTCAAATGGTCAACCCGCACGGTCGTCGGCAAGCGCAAGCGCAGTCTTCACAGAGAGCGTTGAGTCGATTTTTGGGATCTGTACTTAGGGCAATTCCGAGTCCGAGCTTCATGACGTCGCAAGCTGATCACACCATCGACGCGACGACACAAAGCGGCGGTATTCAAATCCCTACCGTCCCCGCGCATCGGGATTCAACGACTCTCGCGCATGATTTGAACTCTGCGGTGACGGGCGCGGCGGGTCAACGCCCTCCAGTGGCGCCGAGTCAACCCGTCGGCACGGTCCCAACGAGCGCGACGAGCGCAAACGACAGCATTTCTCGCTCTGGACAAAACGAAACGCCGAATCGCGCTCGAACGCGTGGTGATTCCAAGGAGGAGGACGCCAATGGGCGCGCGGCAAAGGCGTCCAACACTGGGAACGGCATGTCTCCCGCCGCGAGCGCCGCTCACCTCGCGAGAGATCAAGCGACGAAATCGAACTTAGGAGCGAGCACTTCGCACGTCACTCGAAATGAGGAAGACGACAAAGAATAATTGATTGATGATGAGTGCACCAGTGATTGCGACGCCGATTGATTTGTAAAACAAATTTGCGAACATTTACATGGATATTCTCCCGCGCCGTCCCCCTGTGCGCAGCATCGCGAGCGCTAACGCTCCGACGGCCGCGCCTCCGAGATGACCAGCGTGCGCCACACCAGACCCACGCGAATCTTGAATGCCCACGATATCTCTCATGAGGAATAAACCTCCTAGTAGTATGCTAGGCACTGGTACGATCGCGTAAAGGTAAATCGTCCGCAGTGGGTAAAGCAACACCTCGAACGCCACGATCGCGTTCACCGCCCCGCTCGCTCCGAGAGCGGCGGGAGTGAAGTAATACCCTCGCTTCGCACCGCTATCTTCTACGAACCTAGCGACGTACGCGTCGAGACGGTCGAAGAAGTTCCCTCGGCCCTCCTTGTACCGCTCCATTCGTTTGCGTCGTTGCCTCGCGCACCACGCCACGTGCGCGGCCGAAGCCCCGACGCCCCCGACGCAATACAGCGTGAGCAAATACCGACCTCCGAATCGCTCGCACACGCTTCGCCCGAAAAAGTACAGCGCGATCATGTTCATTCCCAGATGCGTCAAATCAAAATGAGAAAACGCCGAAGTCAACATCGTGTGCCATCGCCCGTGCGCGAGCGCCTCCTCGCTCACCATGAAATTCTTCCGCATGAACCGCCCGTCCTCGGTCGTGGCCCAGGCGTAATACACCACCCCATTCAGTCCTATCAGCGCCCACAGCGCGCGATCGCCGTCCGCGGATCCACCGAGCGCGTCCCAACCGCGTCCCGGCGGCGGCGCGCCGCGGTACGCGCGTCTCGTCCCGTCCCACCCCCCGGTCCTCCCCGCCTCCCTTCGCGCGCCTTCGAACAGCGACGACGACGCGTGGGACGCGCGCGCGGACGTCGCCGTCGTCGCCGTCGCCATCGCGCGTCCCGCGGCCGTCGTCGCGCGCGGCCGTCGTCCAGTCATCGTCTCCGTCTCAACCACCCTCGCGCCCGCGCGCGCGCCCGCGCGCGCCACCTCGCGCGCGACGCGCGTCGCCGTCGACGCGCGCATGATTTTAGACGACCGCGCGCTCGAGCGAGCGAACGCGCGCGCGCGCGAGCGACGGACGCGTCGTGAAGTCGCACTACAAATCATCCGCGTCGAGCTAAAATACATCCCAGCCTCCCTCGCCTCGCCTCGCGCGCCTCGCGCGCCGCGCCGCGCGCGCTACAAGAACTTCTTCCTCGGTCGTCCGTACCGCTCGTCGTTCGCGTCCTGCGGTCGTCGTCGTCGTCGTCAGTCGTCGGTCGATTCGATTTAGGTTCGTTCGATCCCTCGCCCGTTCGCCGCGTCGCGCCCGCGCGCGCGCGTCGCCCCCGCGCGCGCGCCGCCCGCGCGCGCGTTCGCCTCGCGTCGCCTCGCGTCGCGCACGCACGAAATCCCTGACGGCGCCGCGATAGATGAGCGCCGGGACGAAGACGCCGAAGACGGCGAAGAGCCCGATCGTTCGCGGCGTCAGGCGGAACGCGCGCTCGATCGTCTCGCGCGCCGCGCCGTTGGCCTCGATGAAGGCGTTGGGCTTGAGCCCGGTGGGGTCGGCGCCGGCCATCGCGCGCGACGGCGACGCGACGACGCGCGGGGGTGTGCGAGCGCCAGAGCGGGACGCGGCCGGGACGACGGGACGACGGCGCCCGCGGACGCGATCGCGCCCGCGCGTCGGCGACGAGACGACGCGCGCGGACGTCGGCGACGACGCGACGCTCGCGGACCCGCGCGCGATCGCGACGCGACGACGCGACGACGCGCGGGGGAGAGGATTCGGCGTCGGGATACGGGACGGGGACGTTCGCGTCGCCGAACGGCGTCGACGCGCCGGGCGACGGCGACGCGGGCGCGGAGAATAAGAGTTTGAGCTCGCTCGGGGTGTCGCCGGGAGATCTGGTGCGGCGCGCGGTGAAGGCGCGCGGCGAGGGGGACGGCGGCGCGCGAGGGACGGCGACGACGCGACGAGACGAGACGAGGGCGCGCGAACGCGAACGCGAGCGCGAGCGCGACGAGGGAGACGCGAGCGCGATGGAGTCGGACGCGACGAGGACGCGCGACGAGGACGCGGGCGCGATGCCGAGGACGATGCGAGAGGCGCTCGGGGAGTGGCGGGGCGAGTTGGAGGCGGCGGAGGCGGCGTTTTTGGCGATTCACGCGTTGATGCTGGATTCGGGGGCGAAGACCGTGGGAGAGATTGAATTGCGCGATGGACTCGCGCGGCGAGGGTGTTACTCGGCGCGCTATGCCGTCGGAGCGCGCGGGAGAGAGGATACGGTGACGTGCTCGGTGCGCGCGCAGCCGGTGGAGTCGCGACTGTCGGTGTTCGGGACGCTGGAATCGGACGCGGGATCGGCTGGCGTCGCGTACGCGACGCTGATTCAAGCCAGCGATTACGTGGACGAAGGGGGGTCGATCACGCCCGAGGGTTGTCGCGCGCTGTGGGCGAAAGTGAAAGAAGCGATGACTACGAAGCTCTTCGAAGCGGCCAAGGCGCAGTTGGCGGGGATCCTTTCGCCCGGCACGCTCATGTCTCTTCCCACGGACGTCAAACGTAGAATCGCCGAAAATCTAGACGCGTACGGGTTGGCTTACTGCGCGTGCACGTGCAAAGAACTCCGCGCGGTGTGCTCGGACGACGAGCTTTGGACGCGGCTTTTACAGACGGATTTCGACGTGCCTCCGATGCCAACTGGAATTTCTTCTCGCTCGTTGTACAACAAGCACGCGATGCGTAGATCGGCCGAGCGAGAGGAACGATTACGGATGGAGTCTTACCATCCGATGCCTGGTCGTTTGCCGCGTCATGGCTTCGTGCCCGATCCCGATCGCGACATTTACGCCGGAATTCCCGGCCACGTGCCCGGCATCATCGGCGGCGATTACGATTTGTGGCCCGGCGGTCTCAACCCGAATCCGCCGCCGCGCCCGATCCCTGGTTACGGTAGAGGAGGATTAGGTGGACCCGGACGACCGAGAGGAGGCTGGCCCGGCGGAGGGCCTCCTTTCCCGCCGCAACCGGGCGGGTTGCCTTACAATCCCGATCCCGACGCCGATTTGCGAAACCCTCCCGACATTCCCGGGCGAGGCCGAGGCGGATTCCCGAGCATGCCTCCCAATCCGGGATGGGACGGACGACCACGACCGCCGCCTGATTTCTTTTAGCTCCCTTTTAGCGGTCAGATTTAGCGAAACGAGATCGATTTGAATGTATAAAACAGTTGCCGCTTTTGCTTGCATTTAAAGCCGCGTTCGTGTCGTGGTATCGAATTCGAATTTTTAGTCGGGACGCTATGGTTCTAGTTGTTTTTCTTTTTTCGTAAAGCATCGGCGCGCAGGTAACGCGCCTCGCGTCGCACGCGATCGAGAAGTATGTCCAACCGAGCGAGCTGCCGCTTTTCGTTCGCGATTGATTGGTTCACCCGTTCGCGAGCGTTCGTGAGGTCTGAAATCGACTCTTTGCTGCATTCCTGCATCTCCATCAGGTCTCTCTCGAGCAATCGAACGAAATCCGCGTCGAGCGACGACGGTATCGCCGCCGCGGAGTCCTCGACCTCCGCCGCCGCCGCGCTCGCGGGGGCCTCCGCCGCCGTCTCCGCCGCCGCCTCCTCGACCGCCTCCTCGACCGCCGGCTTCTCCGCCGATTTCTTCTCCGCCGATTTCGCCTTCATCGCTCGCTCCGCCTTCACGCGCTCCATGATCAGCGCCACCTCCGAGTCGATCTTTTCCTTCTCGCGCGCCCGCTCCGCGCGCTGCCGCGCCTGCGCCCCCGCCAGCGCCTCCCGAAACGCGTCGTTGAAGTACGGCGAGTCCTCAGCCGCGGCGACTAAATCCTCGATGTCCTCTCCCGCCGCCTCCGCCGCGCGCGGTCGCCCGTCGTCGTCGTCCCGCGCGTCGAAGACGCCGTCGAAGAGGTCCCCCGCGCGTCGCCGCGGCGTCCTCGCGCGCGCGCGCGCGCGCCTCGCGCCCAGCGCGCGCGCGACCGCGACGCGCGGCGCGCGCGACGTCGCCCGCATGTCCTCGCCGCGCCGCGCGCGCGGTGTCGGCGCGCGCGCGAGTGGCGGCGCGACCGGCGGTCGGTCGGACGCGGCGGCGAATATTCCGCACACCGCGACGCGCGCGAGCGACGCGCGCGGCGGCGATGGCGCGACGCGCGCGCGGGACGCGACGCGAGCGATTCGCGCGCGCGTGCGCGGCGCTGGCGCTGGCGACGACGCGCGCGGCGCGCGCGTCGACGCCCGAACGCGACGCGAGCGAGTGTCAGTGCCTGAGCATTCACGACCCGCGGTTCGTGTGCGCGCCGCGCGCGCACGCGGGAGCGCTGCCGACGGAGACGGCGCGACGAGTGCTCGAACAGGCGATAAAACGCGGCGACGCGCACGGCTGGGAGCGGACGAGGCTGAGGCACGCGTACCTGGACGAGACGTACGAGGTGAAGGTGAGCGACTTGCCGGAGACGACGAGAAACGAGGTTCGAAGCGCGTACGAAAAGTACTTCATACCGCTCGCGCGCGAGCAGTGCATGGTGGATGATCACTTTAAGTTTGAGGATGAGGAGTTTTTCGTGGTGAAGTACGACGCGAAGGGAGATTTTAAGAGCACGGCGACGCACGTCGACGGGAAACACTTGAGCTTCGTGGCGTCGCTAAACAACGTCACGGAATACTCGGGCGGGGGGAATAATTTCGAGGGAATGTCGTTTTCTGTCCCACACGGTGGCGTGCATAAGTTGGACGATCACGTCGTGCCCGCGCAGCCGATCGGGAGCGTCGTCGTGCACGGCTCGCAGCTGGAGCATAGTTCGTTTGACGTCACCTCGGGACAGCGATACGTGCTCGTCGTCGAGGCGCACGTGAATAAGTCGTGTTGCTTTGATTTCACCACATTCATGAACAAATTCGTCACGAGATTGCTCATCGTCATTTTTGCCGTCATCGCCGTCATGGGTGGCGTCGTGGACTACATGCAAAAGAGCATTCAAAAAGCGCGCAACGGCGGCGTCGCGCACGAAAAGGTGTGGTAACTCAGCGTGGGACGGACTCGAGCCATGCGATTCCATAATTAATATTACATAGCTTTTCTTTTTTCGAATCATCGTGCGTAGAATCGACATCGCCTCGCCGCGGCTCGGTGAAAGTCGCGTCTATCCGCGTCGTCTGCGTCTGCGTCTGTTAACGTCACACACGCGCGCGTCTTTAGTCATGGACCCCGATGGGCAACCTAGCGCGGACGCGGGTCCGTCAAAGTCTCCGCGTTCGCCTCGTCCGCGCGGCGCGACGATCGGCGACGACGCGAGCTGGCGTTTGAACGCGCACGAACTCAGTTCGAGAATGGCGCGTACGCCCTCGCAAGCCGACGTCCCGAACGGCGAAAGACCGTCCGTAAGCGCGTCCGCGAACGTTAACGGTACCGCGACGACGCTGCGTCGCCGGTCGGCGCCGCGACACGCCGCGGCGGAGGCGAAACAAGTGGCTGGATACTACAAGAAGCAAAACCAACTCGTCGAGCAGTTTCACGAGTTGGAAAGTTTCCTCGAACGCACGAGTGGAAGAAGCGACGAAGAGTCGCGTGGGAAGACGGAAGCGGAAGAAAACGAGGAAAGAAGAACGCAAATTGCGCTCCAAGTGTCGTTCTATGCGAATATCGTGCTGCTCGGGGTAAAATTGTTCGCCGCTATTAGCAGTGGGTCCTTGAGCATCATCACGAGCGCGTTGGATAGTTTTTTAGATTTGGTGAGCGGTTTGATTTTGTTCATGACGGATAAGAGCATTCGAAAGCAAAATAAGTACCTGTATCCGATCGGCAAGAGTCGAATGCAGCCTTTGGGGATCATCGTGTTCAGTTGCATCATGGGCACGCTCGGCTTCCAGGTGCTCATTGAAGGCATTCGGCAGCTCATCGGCGACGAACACACGCATCACTTGGAGCATTTAGTACTCACGATTGGGATCATGTGCGGAGTCATTGTGCTGAAGTTTTTTCTTTTTTTGTTCTGCCGCAACAGCACGTCTAGTTCAGTTCAGACGTACGCGCAAGACCATAGAAATGACGTCGTGACGAACAGCATCGGGTTAGCCGCCGCGCTCGTGGGCGATAGGGTGTACTATTGGGTCGATCCTTTAGGGGCTATTTTGCTCGCAATCTACATCGTCATCAACTGGAGTCAAACGGCTATGGAGAATATACGCTCGATGGTCGGTATGAGCGCCCCTCCAGAGTTTTTAGCGTCGTTGACGTACCTGGCGTGGAACCACCATCCAGACATCGTGCTCATCGACACCATTCGAGCGTACACGTTTGGGCCGAAATACTTTGTCGAAGTCGACATCGTGCTCGAGGAAGATATGCCATTGAGACGCGCGCACGACATAGGAGAGCAATTACAAAACCGCATCGAGCGACTGGAAGACGTCGAGCGAGCTTTCGTTCATCTTGATTTTGAAAGCGAACACGCGCCCGAGCACTAGAAAGGTTGTACACAAATTTCAATTCACATTAAATGTTGATTATACGTGATGATGCGCCCGCGTCATCGGCTGGGGCATGAGGCAGGAATGCGTAGTGTAGTCCGCCGTGCGTTTGTTGAACGTCACCACGAACAGCTTGCTCAATTGCTGCATCACGCCTTCCACTGGTGGAGGCAAAAGAACGCTCACGAGTGAATCCTCTGCTTCCAAACTGGTCTGTTCCGGAACTTTCGTGACGTTTTCTCGACCACTCGGCAGTGGAATGGCACCCGAATACTTTTTGCGTTCCATTTTCTCCCTTTGTTCGTTCGTCCAAGCGCTCGTCGTCGCGACAGCACCGGGTTCGGCGTTAGCTTCATCGCTTCCCTTGAATTTGAAAACCTCGGTACACGACACGCGACTGAGAAGGTTGACGTGCTGTGGCATTCCCGCCGCCTTGAACGCGCTGAACCACGGATCGTTGACGTTGGTAGATTTAAGGACATTCACGATTCGGCCATCAGAAGTCTTATCTCCCCACAGCGCGATACCTTCCGCCACGGCTCTGTCCGGTAACGAAAACGTCCGCTCGTCGTCGTTTCTCATGATTTCCTCTCGCAGGGAAGTCACATTGACGCCAATCTTCGTCAAAGGATCCTCCGGTGCCGCTGTGATGGCTAATAATCGACGACTGCTTGACGAGAATTGAGTCCCCGCCGAATTCGAGCGCGGCGCCGCGAGTCCCACCACGGATAGGGCACCCAACGCCAACGCCGTCACTGACGCGGCGACCGTTTTCTTCCGCCGCTTCGGCGCCGGTTTCTTCAAATCTAACTGCGGTGATGGCGGAGTTTCAATGATTGGAGCGTCTAACGGCGGTAACGGCAACTTGGGCGTCATCGTCGGGTACGGCGCCGGCACCATGACGGTCGGCAACGCCACCCCCGTGGCGGCTTGCAGATTCATCCTCAGCGCGTGATTCTCATTCGTCAAGTGCATCACCATCCCTTGCAACGCCCCGTTTTGTTTTTCCAGCGCACTCGCGCGCTTTTCTAAATCCCTGACGTACTCCCGTTTCCGCGCTCGCATGTTCTTCGCGCTCTCGCGATTGCGTCGCAATCGCTCCAATCGCTCCGCCTCCGTCTCCGTCGCGTTCCCGTCCACCTTCCCCGCGCTCCTCGCCGACATCGACGACGTCCCACCGTCGTCCGACGACGTCCCTCCGCCCTTCCTTCCGCTCCCGCACTCGCTCTCCGCGCGTCCGCTCGCGTCCTCGTTCGTCGTCGTCGTCGCCCATCCCTCGCCGTCGTCGTCCGGCAGCCAATCGTCCAACATCGACTCCAGCGCCCCGAGTTCGTACGGAAACCCCTCCAGCAGCCCGTCGTCGCGCGCGCCGTCGAATTCCAACCACTCGCTCGCGTCCGCGCGCGCGCGCGCCGTCGCGTCCGTCGTCGTCGTCGTCGGCACCGTCGCATCGTCGCGCCGCGGTCGTCGCGCGATCGTCGCGTCGCGCTCGGGCGTGCGCGGCGGCGACGTCGACGACGCGCGGCGCGCGACGTCATCGCCGTCGGACGGTTTCATCGTCGGCTCCGGGC
>Ga0257114_1002165_pt1 | contig 13324 bp, 18 predicted proteins | sample SI112_10mmetaG_FD_190149 | JGI IMG/M metagenome (GOLD analysis project Ga0257114, IMG submission 190149) | Marine microbial communities from Saanich Inlet, British Columbia, Canada - SI112_10m | ecosystem: Environmental > Aquatic > Marine > Inlet | place: Canada: British Columbia | collected... | reverse complement strand
TTCTTCCTTTTCAACATATTCCACTCTCAAGCATGCTTCCAATGCTTCCCTCTTATACATAACAGCATCTCTTTCCTTATCAATGTCCCACGCCTGTTCCTTGGGGTGATGTCTTCTCCAATTTTTATTCTCATTTACTCGCCTTTTATCATCGGGGTCTACATCCCATATATCATCACCTTCAGAGCTATGATATATGGGGCGACGACGCCTTCTTCTTCTACCGAAAACAGGGAAAGAAAATACTTGTGTTCTAATCATTCTATATAATATTACAAACTAGTTTTTAAACACGAATTTGACGATGAAGCTGTTGCATAACATTGCAAGCTTCCAAGTAAAGTCCCTCTTCGTATAAATTTACTACTAAAATATAAAGATTAAACTATAATAATTATAAATGAGATTGTGATGGAAGATTTGAAAAACGATGTAAAAAAATTAAAAAGTGCCATTCTATCCCTGTATAACATTTGCATTAACGACAAAGAATGTAATGAAAACACAAAAAAGGGGTCACGATGTTCCACGAATGGAAAAAAATACGAAGATATGTGTTATGAAAATATAAAACATAGTGCTAAAATTGTGAAACAAGGTGGTGGGTCTTCACACCAAGTGGATATATATACACAAAATGGGCATATTGAATGTAAACCCTCGTATTCTCCAGATTGGGGACAGTGTAGAATTAAATGGAAAGATAATAGTTGGGTACCAATAAACAATATTTTTCAAAAGTACATGGGCAAAGTGAAATTCAAACCACCACCATTCGAGGTTAATAAGATAACTTATGAACATTGGTTGAATATAAAACATGATTATCGAGATGAATACATATATATAGACAATCAGGAAATTCAGAATTTCTATAAAAAGAAAGATTGTGCTTATATTCAAATAAAAGGGTATGGGTTGTATCATTTGGGAGAAGATCCACTTGAATTAAAAGTTCCAGAATTTAAGCTAAAGCAGAGGATACGCATAAGAGCGAAGGTTCATTCTAAAACGAATTCGCAGTTATCCGTAACAGCAGCTTTCCAACCTGTGAATATAAAACAATTAAAACCAAGTATATACTCACTTGATGATAAAACAAGAATACCACCTAACCTATGATGACAATCTCAGATGACTTTTTAGTCTTGTTCATTCCATATTTCCAATTTACATCACGAATATCGTAATCCTTATACAAATTTCTGATGTATTCACAGTCGTTATATGTCATTATCCAATTCTTTCTCATTCTCATAGCGTTGAATAGTTTTTCATGATCAAAATTTTCATGCATATCACCATTATTTCCGTAGAGTTTTGAACTTTGTTCAAGGTAATAAGGTGGATCTAAGAATATGAGACCTCTTTTACCTTTAAGGAACTCAGTAAAATCTAAATTATGAAATTCAACGTTAGATAAATCTAGATCTTCGGTGCGTTTAATAGATGATTCAGTAAAACGTTTTTGGGAAGATTCTGTTGAAAATCCTCCCGAAAGTGTAGCACCACTAAATGAACACCTGTTAATCACAAAGTATTTATATCCTTGTATAAATTCATCTGTATCTTCCATTATTGTGTCTCTCATCTTACTAAATGTAGATTTTGATACAACGTTGAGAAGTTTTCGGAGCTCACCACATAATTCTACCTTACGTGTCTGAACGGTTTTCCAAAATGATACAAGAGGTTTAAACTTATCATTGACTATAAGTTTTGAATTGTATTTAGAACGTAGAAAAAACTCAAAAGAACCCCCACCAAAAAAAGGAGATATTACAACCGATGTATCAAAACCTTTTTCATTAATAATTTCGTCTAAAATTTTGCATGCCCTCGTTTTACCACCTGGATACCGAAGTGGAGACACCATGATTATTTATATCGTGTATTTTTTAAGCAAACAATAATATTACAAACTAGTTTTTAAACACGGATTTGACGATGAAGTTGTTGCATAACAGTGCATGCTTCCAAGTAGAGACCTTCTTCGTAGCCACCCATCTTGGATTCTTTCATCTTTTCAAGGAGTTCCATCATCTTGTGAAGCGGGGAAACTTCACTGTTTCGAACCACGGGTGCAGCATTCATTTGACGCTCTTGGATGCGAACTTGTTCCATCTCAATGTTAAGTGCTCGTGCACCATGGTTCATAGCCCATTCTTTGATTTGTCTTCTAGCCCAAACTCTTCTACTGGGTAGAGTATCACATTCATGTAAAAAGTCCGCATGCCATTGAGGGTGGAGTTCGTGGATCATGCGAAGTTCCTCTTCTTTGTTATATTTAATGCAATAGTTCTTCCACCCAGAGTTAGAGTTTTCGCGACCACCCTTTTCCCAAAACGCTCTGAACATAGCCGCAATAGTATCCCCATATCGTGTTTCATAACGAAGAATGTGGTAAGCCGCAAGATCCCAATCATAAATTTCAGCCTTGGACCCTGTAGGGTTAAATACATAATTGAAAATTTCAGTAAATATATAAGTATCTGGATATTTCTTGTTTCCCATCAACACTTCCAACAATCTATCACCGTTTTCTTTCCATTCTGTGGGCCAGTTGTTGTCTGTTCCATTGTTAATCTTGCTCTCAACCCACTTAATCATTCTGACGCTCCTGCTAAAAACAGCACATTCCATGAATTGAATCAAATCCTTTTTCCTCGCGGTATGAGTTGTTCTGACCTTCAACTTGGGAAAAATAATGTCACAAGCAGGTTCGTTTCCAGCCTCAAGAGCAAGTTTAAAAAGTGAAATGTTCTTGGGGTTGCTAGATTGTTCCACAGCCTTGGAGATAAATGGGCACCAACGAAAATTGTAGTATTCAAGTGCATAAGAAGCAATTTCGTAATGAGAATAATTCCGCTTCCATATGTTGTTGGGAATACGAGGATGCTCTGGTTGCACTCTTTTCTTTTCCATTATGTGTGCGAACATTTCAAATTGATTGTTCTTGATACACTCAATTACAGTTCGTGTATTCCACCCAAAACCAGTTTCAGTATGGAACTTGAAGCAGGGAATACATTGTTTTTTAATTGCGACTTTGCAATCTTGGGAGCAGGTGCATTCCATCGTGAGTGAGTTGATTTTTTTGAATTACGGATTACAATATTAGTTCTAACTTAGGTTATTTTCTTACAAAAAAATTAAAAGCAATGTTTACTTCCTGTTTTGAAATACTTTTTGGACCGGTTGTATTTTTTTTATATTCATGATTATTCATTTTTGAAAAAATATTTTCTAGGGACATATCATTTATTAATTTTATAAAATAATGTGTCTGAACATTTAATTCTTCTTTGGGTAAAGAACATCTACCCGCATTTACTCCAACTCTTCTAATAGCAAAATCATAGTCTTCATTTTTTGATACATATTTAAAACCCTCGGGTGAAACTTTTTTTTCTGTTTCCCTAGGTATATCTTTTTTCATCCATATTTGAAAGACACATGGAACATCATATTCTTCACCATTTAAAATAAATGATTTTTCTTCAAGTTGTCTTGTAAAAATATTATGAAACATTTTATCAAAACATGAATACATACTTGGTTTGACAAATGATAATGGTAATATGAATGCAATAATGTCGGCATATTGACAACTTTTTTTAATAAATTTTTTAGCTAGGGATGATTGTCTTCCAAAAGGGGGATTACCTAAAACAATATATTTTTCATTTTTTGGTTCCCAATCTAAATAATCACATTCATGAATATTTTTATTTTTTGGTTCAATGTCTATCCCAATTTTATAACATTCACTCGGTATGTTTTCATAGAATGAACCTGTTCCCGAGGATGGTTCTAACCATGTATAATTTTTAAAATTTACAATATTATCAGTTATATATTTAATGCATTCACATGCTATTATTTTTTTGGTATAAAACTGGTCTTTTGTATTTTCTCTAAACTTACCAGTATCTTGCATTTACAAAAAATAGAACAATTTCTTTATTAGATTCTTCAAAAATAAGTCTCTTAAAGATTGAACTCGTAGGTAAACAAAAACAAGATGAAGCTTCGTCTCAAGTGCTACGACAACAGTCGACCAATTATTACTATCAACTCCAAGCGAGTTCCTTATTTTAACATTGATAATTCGGATTCTGAATATGAAGATGACAAAAGAGACCAAGATTATACTCCCATTGAAAATGAATCTGAATCGGAGTCAGAGTATGATTCTGAAGATGACATTTCTGATTCTGAAGACAGTTCTAATTATGAATCTGAAACTGAACCAGAATCTGATTCCGAAGAAGTGAGAATTCCCGAACCTTATCACGCAAAGGGATTCACTGTTTATTTTGACAGCGTTGAAGACAAGGCTCAATATTTCAAGGATTTGAATAAGTGCCGATACCCTTCACTCAACCTAAAGAAGGTTAATTTCGAAGATGAGAAGAAATAAGAATAATTTAAACCTAAGTTAGAACTATTATTGTAATTACATAAAAATGGTCAACTCACGTCATTGAATCGTTTTACAAAACACGTCATGACCCTCTTGGTTAATGTCTAGTAGTATGTAATATCTATTTAAATTGATGCATGCTCTACCCAACGTCCCCGAACCCGCGAACGGGTCTAAGCAAGTGTCTCCGTGTTCGCTATAGAGTTTAAGTATTCTTTCTAATAACTTGACTGGTTTTTGTGTAGCATATTTTGTTTTTTCGCCGTTTTGAATGGAAGAAATATCATCCCAAGTATCTCTAACTGGTATTCCTTGCATCTCTTCAACAAATCTTTTTATTCTCGGTATTCCATTTTTATTGTATTCAAGTCTATTATCATTGTGAAGAGATTCCATTTTTTCTTTTGATACATACCATTGCCTTGTGTGTCCATTCCACTCGTATGTAAGATTTGGTCTTGGATTTACCTCTGGTTGTGAATTGTGTGCCGCAGATGTTGTGTATTTTTTATTATGAATACTACACAATTTTGTTCCTTTTTTATATTCTTCCGTATATGGTTTATAAAGTGGAAAAAATTTACTTTTAGGTGAGCGACCATAAACAATTATTGTGTCATGATTTCTTCCAAGTTGGTACATATTTTTAGCATTTCCACCACTATGCCAAACAATTTCATTTTTGAAGTTTTTCTCACCAAATAATTTATCACATATGTTTCTAATGTGATGAGATATTTTGGGTTCCACATGAATTATAATGTTTCCATTTTTCTTCAAAACTCTATGACATTCAACTAATCTTTCTTCCATGAATGAATTGAAATCTGCAAACTTGTCTTTAAAATAATAAAAGTTTCTACCGGTGTTGTAGGGTGGATCTAAATATATCATATCAATTGTTTCATTTTTTATTTTTTTTAAGAGTTCAAGATTATCACCCACCGTGAAACTATTTGATTCCATTTAGTAAAATTGGTCTTATTCTTTTAAATACACATCTTAATTTATTGTCAAGTATTTTAGCCTTAGTATATTCCGTGACATTTAATGTTATTCCCATGACAATCACAAATATATCTTCGGCTTAACTATAAATTTACAAATGAAAGAAACATAGAGACTAGTGTATAATAAAATGTATAAATGTCTACCCTCGACGTGTGCCTCCTCAACAAAGATGCTAAAATCCCAACGCGCGGCTCTTCATTTTCTGTTGGCTACGACTTATATTCAAGTGAAGAAAAAGTTGTAGAAAAAAGACAAAGATGTATGGTTTCAACTGGAATAGCAATTGGTATTCCAAGTGGAACATACGGACGCGTTGCACCAAGGTCGGGGCTCGCAGCTAAACACGGAATCGATGTGGGAGCAGGTGTTATTGACCCTGACTACACCGGTGAAGTCAAAGTCATTTTGTTTAATAATTCAGATAATGATTTTGAAATTAAAAAAGGAGATAGAATCGCTCAACTTATCCTTGAAAAGGTTTTAACACCAGAAATCAGGGAATTAGGGGAACTTGCTAAAACACTACGAGGGGAAGGTGGTTTTGGTTCAACTGGGACCAATTAATCAACATAAAAGAAATTATCCGCTGTTGGCATAAATAATACACCTTTTCTCATTGTCATAAATAACTTTGCTTGTGTCATTGTTGGATAAGACATCAAAAGCCAACGATCCCAAAAATCTCGTGTATTCATATCACCCCAATCCTCATCCACACTTGAATCTACATACAACATTGCACGATGAATTTCATATGGTTCCTCCTCCATACGCAATTCATATGGAATTTTAGCACCTCTTTCAGCTAATTGTTTTCTCATGAGACCTGGATTTTTATGCGTTGTATAATAATGTCTTTGAAATGTTCCAAAATCAACAGTTCTCTTACTTGGTAGAACTACTCTATATTTATAATCCACAGCTGGACTTTTTTTTAATATGACATGCATGCTTTGCATTTTATTATATAAACAATAGATTCTTTAATAAAGTAATGCCAACTAGCGATATAGATTATGTTGGTTTAACCAGTGCTGTCCTCATTTCTATTATGTTTGTTCCGCAGGTCATTCATACATATAAAACAAGGAATGTAAAAGGTATAAACTATGGATTTTTATTTTTGAATGCATCAGCTAGTATATTGGGTTTGATATATTCGATACATTACAGGATAATACCAATGATAATTGCAAACACATCGGCTGGTTTATTCTCATTCTCACTATTCATGATTAAAGCAGTCCATTCTGATGGTTGGAGTTTACCCACTTAAAAAATATAGTTGTAATTTATAATAGAATGAATCCATTACAAACAACCGAAGGGCGAAAGTTTATCCGTGAAACTAGGGAGCGAAGAGACATTGACATCAAAGAAAAGAACAAGTTGATTGACCAATTTATCAAAAACTTTGATTCTCTTGATGTGGAACCAGTCGTCGAACCCGAACCTGAACCTGAACCTGTGGTTGAATCCGAGCCTGAGCCTGTTGCTGAGCCAGAACCTGAACCAGTCGTCGAACCTGAACCTGAACCAGTCGCTGAACCAGAACCAGAACCAGTTTCGGAACCAGAGCCAGAACCAGTCGCTGAACCAGAACCAGAACCAGTTTCGGAACCAGAGCCAGAACCAGTCGTCGAATCTGAACCTGAGCCTGTGGTTGAATCCGAGCCTGAGCCTGTTGCTGAACCAGAACCTGTCGAAGAACCAGTTTCGGAACCAGCGCCAGTTGAAGAGGAGCCAGTCGCGGAACCAGTTGTTCCAGAAGAATCATCCGACGATGAAATTGCGTATTAAATTATGCACAACCCTTTGAAACTTTTTTGCTTGGGTTGCTACATATAGAAATATGTGTTGCATCTGATGCATCACCCTCCCAATCTACAAGTTGAGAAACATCCTTGTATAGGATGCACTTACTCTCTTGTAAATTGAGAGCGAAAGCCTTCGCACCATCGACTAGAGCTGCGCTTCTGCATGCACTTTCAGAGAAATCACCTGTCAAAGTTGCTAGTTCAGTTGTTGCACCATCTTTTATACCTTGAACAGTGTTAAACATTGTAGTGTAAGTTTTTCTGAAATAATCTTCAAGCTTTTTAATTTGACTATCACTTATTGCGTCATTGTATATGATAATCTCCTTGAATGCAAAATCAGAATGTTTTGAAGTGTCTTCGCTCATATTGACAGAATATGTCTTCTCGTAATTCAATGTAATAGTGTCTGAACCTTCAATAGATTCTTTGTAAATTGGAACAGTTGATACAATGTATTCAGCCAAACCATTTACACCATCGATAGTAGTATTAGATGTTTCTCCCTTGTATTCTATTTCAACATCTAAAGAACCTTCTGGGAATGTAGTTTTATCGTATGTAATAACACTTGGTGGATTTTTCATTTGCAATACATTTTCAAATGGTTCTTCCCCTTCCTGTTTGATTGATATTTTAAGTTTGTCCACAACATCAACACCATTCATTCTAACCTTACCATCACTTGTTTCAATTCCATAAATAATATTTAAATCGTCAGATGGTTCAATACCTGTAATCAATTCATTTTTATTTGAGCCATTAAATTTACCGAAATATACTAAAGTATATGAATCATTGAAAACATTGGCTGGGAAATTAAATCCCTCGTTGGTTGTTCCCACAACAAATCCACCTTTTGAAGAAATGTCTCCTTTCAACATTTCATCTTTTATGTCATTGTGAGCAACTGAAACATCCTTCCACAATTTATTATTTTGAAAGGATGTCTCTGTGTAATATCCAATCATACCGAGAATACTATAGGGACTAAACTCTGATACTTTTGGGGAACCTTTTATAGAAGTTTTTTTAGATTTGGTCTCTTCTTTTTCTTCTTCATCACGGAAAAGAAAATATAATATGACACCTATGATTAAAACTATGAGAAAAATTAAAATCGCAATTTTTGTTCCTTTCTTCATATATAATTACAATTATATTTTATTCATCATCTAATTCTACTTCTTCATCTTCCTGAACTTGGTCATCATCATCCTCTGCATCCTCATCAACAAGTGCATCTTCTTCTGTTCCATTGGCCTCTTCTTCTTCTTCATCATCATCATTGGCCTCTTCTTCTTCAACCTCTTCAACAATTTCTTTTTCTTTTTTCTTTTGAGTCTTCTTTTTTTGTTCTTTTTCAAATACTTTTTCAATCATTAAATCAATTTCATTTTCAATTTTCTTTTTATTTTCATGTTTCTTAATCATTTTTTCAATAAATTTGTCAGATGCCCCCACAGATTTGAATGCCTTGATTTGAAGTTCTAATGGAGGAACCACAAATTTACTTATGTATTCCTCATACATGTCATACATTGTTGAATCTATCTCAACTTTAATTTCATCATCAACCACATTTAATTTAAAAACTAATTTATCAATGTAATCAAAATTAATTTTTTCACTTTCTGTTTTTGAATACACAAGACTGCTTTCAGGAATTTTTTTGTCAATCTCATCCACTCTTTTTTCGTCCAAACCCAATTCTCTATAGTTTCTTCTCAAGTCATCAATATAATATTTCTTTTGATACACCGGGTCCCCAGGTGGAGAATACCACTCGGTGGGGGGAGGCTTAATAATATCTTCAAGACGAAAAGGTCGGCTCATTTTGTTTTGAAGATAGGGGAAATCTTTAAACGACTTAGGTTCTCAAATTACAAAAATGTTCTAATTCGCAGTTAATTATATTTTTGACTTGTCCATTCAAAAGGGATTCATAGGGACCCCAAAGTTCAATTACTTTTCGTCCCTCGTCATACCAAAGATAATTCATTCCAAGGTATTTCGTGAGCCAATAAAATCTTTTGCCCTTTGAACCAATGAAGTCATAGATGGTATCCTCGTCATACTGAGAAATATCCATTTCATTGTAATGCGCGATGGGAGGGTTATAAGGAGCCATATTGTATTAGAGAACATATTGTTTAAGTTTATCACACATGATGTCCAGGTTAAAGTTCTTAATAACATATTCTTCACCAAGTGGTTGTTGTAGTTTATCTTTGTAACATTCATCAAGTGCAATTGCAAAATCCTTAGAGGTGCAAATTGATAAATCACCCAAATGTGCTTCAGTTGGAAACATTGTCATATACACAGATGGTTTAACCATGACTGCGTATCCACCCATTGTTTCTTTGTAAATTGGAATTTTGGGAATAATTTGAGGTTTGTTTAGATACAAGTGTTCCAAATTTGTTAAACCAAATCCTTCCCCACAAGTTGTTGTTATACCAATATCACCCGCATTGTAAATAAGATTTACTACTTCATTTGGCATTGTTGTGGGATTATTTGTAATGAATATGTGTTTATCTAAAACTGCGACTGGATCAACTTTCTTTTGAAGACATACTTTTCTACATGTTAGAAAAACATCACATCCACTATCTGAATTTTTAGAACATCCCAAAAATAATTTTATTTTTTCATCCATGTTATTCATTTTCAAGAATTCAATAAATGCTTCAATTGTTTTGGGAATCATTTTACGATAAGTATTTCTGTTCATATTGACAACAAGGTAATCATCTTCATTGAAACCTAATGCTTTCTTAGCTTCTTTTGTATCAACATGACTAAACTCTTCTACATATAATCCGTGTGGAACACCAACAACTTGTTCTTTAGGAAATCCCAAATCATCAATTAAATGTTTTGCCCAACAATGTGCAAATGTAAATATTTTATCAATCTTGAAAGTTTTGAGTTGATCATACATATTAATATTTTGCCATGGATAAACAATGTCTAGGTACACATAAACTTTGGGGGGCATAAGTTCTTGTGGAATTTTAGATAATATAGCATTAGTCACTGGAAGGTCATTGTAAATAAATAATACATCTGGTTTCTCTGCTTCCAAAGCTGGAAGAATTCCTGCGTCCCCAAATCCTTTCATAGCATCTGGATCAATTTGGACTGCATCATAAAATTTAATCCTTGGGTCAATAAATCTATCTTTTATTTGTTGTCCAGGATAATTCTGAAAACCGTAGAAAACAACTTCAACACCAGGTTGGTCCGCAAAAAAGTTTGTCATTTTACAAGCCATTCTTCCATATCCTGTTCCTTGTGAGGAATGTGTGCTCATAAAAAAGATTTTCATCTTCTACTCTTTATTCATAAAATTTATTATTTTAGTTGTCGCACCACTTTGAATAATATATCTTGTATCATAAATTCCTGAAACATTATAACGATCTTGTAATTTTTTTAAATTTTCATATTCTTTTAAACATATATCTTGATTTGTAAAATGTTCATGAGTTAGGGAACCCTCGTTCCATCTATTTTTCATTATTGTCTTTCCGTTGAATTCCATATTTTTTCTACACATGGGACAATCAAAGTGAACTGTATTTTGGTACCAATTTTTAGTACATTGGTAGCAAAATGAGTGACCACATTCTGTATGTATGAGTTCTTTATTTTCATAACACACTGGACACTCCATTAAGGAGTTATTTATTTATTTCTTTAACGCATCAAACAAGCGGCGCAATACTTTTCTTTCTTTGGTTCACCGAAAGTTTTGAAACCAAATACCAATAATATTATAGCAACAATGATAATAGCTGACATTTATAATTACCCTAGATAATTATTCTTCGTCCTCTGTATCACTAGCATCTGAATCAACGAACGAAACACTCTCATCATCTGCGGTTGTGTAATCTTCATAACTGAAATCACCATCACTTTCGGATTCGGGTTCTTCATATCTTTCGTATACATTATCCCTTATTGTTCTATACATTCCAGTGCTTGACATGTCATCCGTATCATAAAAACCCTGTATAGCTTCTCTAGGTATAACTTCAATATCATCATCAAATGCATATGTATTTTTTCTTATCGGATTAAGAAATTGAACAGTGACATAGCAACCCTTACCTTCAACAACACGGGCGAGACCAATTGTTCCGTCGTCGGTGAGAACGTCGATGAGTTCATTTTGTTTCATTTCTCTTGTGTAAAAGTGTTCAAAATCTTTATATGTTTACATTATAAATGGAGAGACAATACATGTTCGGTGTAGAATTGTTACAGAATAGAGTGAGAGATATTAAAGATGCCGTCATGTTTGACATTGATGACACACTCATCAGTGTGAGTGGAAAACCACTAGAATTGATGATTGATCTTCTCAAGGAGGCTTTGGATTTGGAATATTTTGTGATTGTTATGACTGCTCGTCCAATTTCACAAGATAATGTTCAATGGACAATCGAACAAATGAAATCACTTGACATTCCCTACACACAATTGTTTTTTGTTCCGGCAGAATTTAAGGGAGATGCTAAAATTAAAAGTGGCTACAACTATGTTTTGTCAGTAGGTGATATGCCCACTGACCTAACCGAGACTGAACATTGGATAAATACTTCAGATGGAACTTACGCTTAACATTTCCAATGAATATTGCAATTAACGCACGTCACAAATGTTGTCATAGGTTCATCTGCGGATCTTGTCTGAAGCTGATAATATGAAGTGTTCTTCTTTTTGCATTTTCTGCACGCAAAGAATCCTTCGAGGTTTTCTTGGTTTTGTTTGAGGTAATCCTTTCTAAGAGACAACGCAAGTCTCTCTTGGAATACCTTGTCATATGGACCTCCAGGCCAAAGACCACTGGGTGAAAGAGATGTGATATTTTTACATTTAAAAACACCATCTATTATATTTTGTCTCAAAGTATCTGAGTTTTCAAGATTATATTTAATACTCAAATACTTTTGTTTATACATTTCCTTGACACGCCTATTTTCCCAACTTGGAAAGTGTGAATTTTTTCTCGCTTCATCAATGGTCCAATTGAATATGGACTTTTCAATATTTGTGCATCTCGAATCATCAACTGGAAGATTCAAGATTTCGGATACTTTAGTCACAACGAAGGGTCTCATTTTATTGTCGTTGGTTGAGACTAAAGTGCTCATGACTTAGTTAAAATAAAAACATAAATTATTTACTCACCTGGTGCGCGATGAAGGAATGGTTCGGACACGCGGCGTTGGGGGTTGGTTATGTTAAACTCGTTTGTTAGGGAACCCAAATTCACATAGTTCCTGAATTTTTCACTTTTGAACATGAGATTTCTAACAATGAATGCCAACAATATAGCAATTATGATGTAGTTGAAATTTTTCATTTATATACACTCACATTATTTTTTCTTTGATGCTCTCTTTTTTGCTGCAAGTTTTATTTTAGTTGATCTTAAGGCTTTTTTATATTGAGTATCATAAGATTTAAAACGCTTGGCTAATATTTTCATTTCACCGGGACGTCTTTTTTTCAATTCATTAGAAAACTTACTACTGTGTTCTTTATTGAGGGCTTGGATTTTTTCATGTCTCTTTTTTAATGCATTACTTACCATTTCACGATAAGATTGTTTATCGTTTCCGCTTAATAGTTTTCTAAGTGCATTTATTAAAACCGAATAAAACTGACGCTGTGTTCTATTCAATTCGTCTATATATTTTGAATCAATTTCCTTGTATTCATCTTCTAATTTATTAACATAGTTGCTCTCTAAAATTTTTAATTGTTCATTTGTGTATGCATATCTACTTTTGAAATAATCCAATGGATATGGAGTTCCATCTTTTTTGAATTTTTTAATTTGTTCATTTTTTATTTGGTTATAAATTTTAAATGGTATATTACCAGTCTTAGTTTTACGTGTTTTTAATGCAGTTTGAAGTTTAATAAAATATGATGATTTTTCACCAAATTCATTTTTAATAGATTTTAAATTTATATTATTAGTAGTATTTTTTATTCTTTCTAAATATGCTTCAAACTTTTGTTTTTTATTCTCTTTTGATTCATC
>Ga0257114_1002161_pt1 | contig 13345 bp, 13 predicted proteins | sample SI112_10mmetaG_FD_190149 | JGI IMG/M metagenome (GOLD analysis project Ga0257114, IMG submission 190149) | Marine microbial communities from Saanich Inlet, British Columbia, Canada - SI112_10m | ecosystem: Environmental > Aquatic > Marine > Inlet | place: Canada: British Columbia | collected... | reverse complement strand
GAGTGAAAAAGTTTTTTGATTATTTATTTTCGAAAGCTGATGCGAATAGTCTATAGGACAAAAAATTCTCATTAGGTCTTGGCACTTATTTCAAGTCCAGGTTTCGCTTGATATCTGAAACAATTTCAGGAATTAACCTTGTGCCATCAATTTTTATGGACCTTACCTTGCCCAATCTTTTCTCCATTTCCTGATAAAAATTCACTAGAGGCTTTGTTTGTTCATGGTATAGTGAGAGTCTTTTCCTTACAGTATTCTCCTGGTCATCTTCACGCTGAATCAAAGCCTCTCCCGTCTCATCATCCAAGCCTTCTGTTGCCGGGGGGTTAAACTCAAGGTGGTAAACTCTACCTGAGTCCAGATGCACTCTTCGTCCACTTAGACGTCTGACTATTTCTTCATCAGGAACATCGATCTCCAGTACTATATCTATATCAATCCCGGCATCTCTAAGCGCTTCAGCCTGAGGTATAGTCCGGGGAAATCCATCAAACAGGAAGCCGGACTTGCAGTCATCCTTTGTAATACGTTCTTTTACCAGGCCAATAATAATCTCATCAGTTACAAGTCCACCACTTTCCATCACCGACTTTACCTTCAAGCCCATATCTGACTCTGCTTTTACTGCAGCGCGCAGCATATCCCCAGTTGATATTTGCGGAATATCATAGGTTTCAGTAAGAAACTTTGCCTGTGTTCCTTTACCGGCACCAGGGGCGCCTAATAAAATCATTTTCATTATTTTTTTCTCCGTTCTAAACAATTTACGATACACGGTTGATGTGTGGCTCACAACAAACCTGGAAACAGATTCATATAAAAAGGCTGACTGTTACTAAACAGTCTTTTTTACCTCTTGCCAACACTCTTCCAGTTCATCCAGTGTAATACACTGAAGCGAATCTCCATTACCCGCTACTTTTTTTTCAAGAGCACGAAATCGGGTTTCAAACTTTTCATTGGCTTTTCGCAAACTCGTTTCAGAATCTATCTTCAGATGCCTCGATAAATTAACCAGGGTAAACATCAAATCACCAAGCTCTTCTTCAATATGGACATCTGACTGCTCATCAAGAGCCTCTTCCAGCTCCTGAATTTCTTCTCTTATTTTATCCAGCACCCCTTTGTGATCCGGCCAGTCAAAGCCTGCATGCGCAGCACGCTTCTGAATCTTTGTTGCTCGAGTAAGTGCCGGGAAGTTTTTGGGGATATCATCCAGAACACTTACATCCTCACTTGCCTTATGTTGACGTTCTGACTGTTTAATTGCCTCCCAATTAGCTTCTACCTGATCAGGAGCTATGGTGCTCTGCGCTCCAAAGCTTTCAGTACTTGCTGCAGGAAAAACATGGGGATGTCTCTGTAACAATTTATTACTTATTTCGGACACGACGTCATTGAAATCAAAGTGCCCTTGTTCTTGACCAAGCTGAGCATAAAAAACAACTTGAAATAACAAATCGCCCAGCTCGTTCGCGAGATGCTCGTAGTCTTCACGCTCTATTGTGTCAATCACCTCATAAACTTCTTCAAGCGTGTGGGGAGCAATGGTCTGAAATGTCTGCTTTATATCCCATGGACAGCCATGCTCGGGGTCTCTGAGCATGGTCATGATTTTTAAGAGTTCGTTAATATCCATCACCCTTCTCTTTGCCAGTGCATAGCAGCAGCTGATTATCTGACTAAACTACTTTTCCTGATCAACAAAAAGTGCCATTGCTTCTACATGTGCAGTCTGTGGAAACATATCCATTACTCCAGCATCAGAAAGACTGTATCCGTGCTCCACAAGATAAGCTGCATCCCGTGCCAGGGTTGCTGGATTACAGGAAATATAAACAATACGTTCTGGACGTATGCCAATGATTTCTGGCAGCACTTCAAAAGCACCTGACCGGGGAGGATCCAGAACAATCTTGGAAAATCCTGATTTCATCCATGGCGCGCCTTTCATTGGCTGAGTTAAATCTCCGCTATAGAATTCCACGTTTTCAATACCGTTTGCCTGCGCATTTGCATATGCTCGATCGACCATGGTTTGCGCGCCTTCAACACCGGTAATGTGGCCACAATGCCGGGCTAGAGGTAGCGTAAAGTTGCCCAGCCCGCAAAACAAATCCAGTACAACATCTTCTTTTGTTAATTCAAGCAATGACACTGCTCTAGCAATCATTTGCCGATTAATTTCAGCATTTACCTGAGTAAAATCTGTGGGATGAAAAGCCATAGTCAAATCAAAATCCGGTAAACGGTAATACAGGCGGTCTTCTCCCTCCTCAGGGTAAGACTTACAGACTGTCTCCATACCACCGGATTGTAAATACAAGGCAATTGCATGTTCTTTGGCAAAATTTTGCAGTTTTTCCAGATCTTCATCACTCAAGGGCTGCAAATGCCGAAAAATAAATGCACTGGTAAAGCCCTCCATATCAGGATCGCCAGCGGCCACTTCAATTTGGGGAATCTCACGAAAGCCTTGCAAGCCTCCAATCAAGGCAGATAGAGCTGGCAAAAGCTTCCCAATACGAGGATCTAGTACCTGGCAGCTATCCATATTGGTAATAAAGGATGAGTTTTTTTCTCTGAAACCTACTAATACCTGCTCTTTTTTGTGGACATAGCGAACAGCGAGTCTTGCCTTGCGCCTATAAGCAAGCACCGGACCAGTAAGAGGCGATAAATGTTCAAACTCCTTCTCAGAAACTGCATGGGTAAGCTTTTCAAATAACATGGCTTGCTTGAATTGAAGCTGTGCTTGAGGATCAAAATGTTGAAGAGAGCAACCACCGCAGATTGATGCAAATTCACAAGCTGGTGTTATTCGATCTGGAGACGACGTCTTGATAGTGCTTAAAGATGCTTCATCATAACTCTCACGACGTGAGGTCAGCACAGCATCAACAATTTCACCGGGCAAAGCCTCAGCTACAAAAACCACCTTCCCCTCATGATGAGCAATACCCCGTCCTTCATGACTGAGTTTTTCAATCTCAAGTGTTATAGGAGTGGTGGGCAGGTTTTTACGACGACGTCTTCTCATAATTAATGCTTTCTAGAGGAAATAGCCTGGAATCAGGTACCGAAAAGTCCAGAAGATAAATAACGGTCACCACGGTCACAAATAATTGCAACAATGACAGCATTTTCTAGCTGTCGGGATAACTCCAGCGCAGCATAAACTGCACCGCCTGATGAAACTCCGCAACAAATCCCTTCTTGCCTTGCCAGTGCACGCATGGTGTTTTCAGCATCTTCCTGACCGATATCAATGATCCTGTCGACTCTTTCACTTTCAAATATTTTAGGTAAATATTTCTCTGGCCAGCGTCTGATGCCAGGAATTTTTGCACCCTCTTTTGGTTGCAGACCTATAATTTCTATTTCAGGATTTTTCCCTTTTAAAAAACGGGAGACGCCCATAATCGTCCCCGTGGTCCCCATGGAGCTGACAAAATGGGTAACCTTACCTTCAGTGTCCCGCCATATTTCAGGACCCGTGTGTTCGATATGAGCGGCAAAGTTATCAGGGTTGGCAAACTGGTCCAGGACTATCCCTTTGCCTTCAGCTTTCATTTTTTCGGCCAGGTCTCTTGCACCTTCCATGCCTTCTTCTGATGACACTTCAATCAGCTCAGCGCCATAAGCTGTCATTGAATCCTTACGCTCCTGAGTCGCGCTTTCGGGCATGATCAGGATCATTTTATATCCCTTGATTGCCGCGACCATTGCCAAAGCAATACCTGTATTGCCACTGGTTGCTTCAATCAGTGTATCTCCGGGCTTAATTTCACCACGCTCTTCTGCCTTGTTGATCATACTCAACACTGGCCTGTCCTTCACGGAGCCTGCTGGATTATTCCCCTCCAGCTTCACCAGCACCGTATTGCTGGTTTCACCAGGCAGCCGCTGTAAACGTACCAGTGGAGTATTGCCTACAGTATTTTCAATAGTTGGGAATTGCATTTCTGGACCCTGCATTCTTAGGTGAGCCTGATTTTAACTTTCAGGCAATCATCAAAATTTTGCCGACAACAAAAAGGCGCTAATTCTATCCTGTGACGCTAATAAAGCCTACTCCTGAGAGAAGCATGCATTCAGTGTTTTGCAAAAAGGCTTCGACTCTGAAGCGGGTTTGATCCCAGGTGTGAATTGAGAATTCCGCGATTGACTGCTTTGGCTGTTTTGCGCGTTTCAGCAGCGGTAAAATTGCGGTCATGAATATTCAACAGCTCCTTGCCATGAAAAATATTTCCTGCAGAGGGATTACCCGTAGTTAGCAGGTTCTGGTCTTGTACTCTGACAAAACCACTTTCTTCCTGAAAATAATACCAATGCTCTGTTTCAATAGGTTCATGCGAATGCGCTTCAGCGCTAAAATCAATACCGTAGCCCAGTGTGTCCAGTAAAGAGAGTTCGAAATGACGCAATACCGGCTCTGCTGACTCTTCTGCAACCAGATTGGCCAGGGCATGCTCATATTGACTAAAAAACTCTGGATCAGCTTCATGACATTGGAATAATCTGACAATAATCTCATTTATATAAAGCCCACTGAACAGCTTCTCACCGCTTAATGCTAACGGGCCATCACGCAGATCAATACTTTTGAGCGTTTTTAACTCCCCTTTGCCTGTAAGAGAGATGTGGACCGGAGTAAATGGTTGAAGCAGACTTTTACTTTTTGAGGCAGCACCACGACCGCCTCGTGATATTGCACTTATGCGGCCATGATCAGGCGTGAGAAAATCGAGGATTAGGCTCGTGTCCCGAAATGGCCTGCTGTGCAACAAGTAGGCTGGTTGCATTTCGATGTTTCTGGCCACCAACTAATTACCATCCTCTGGGTATATAAAATGCTGGATTATTGATTTTGACGAGCTGGAGTAGAATAAATTGTATTCAGGAATGATCATCATAACCAAGACTTTTTAACGCCCTTTCGTCATCAGACCATCCGCTCTTAACCTTTACCCAAAGGCTCAACATGACCTTACTACCCAGAAGGTTTTCAATATCTTTCCTGGCATCTGATCCGATCAATTTCAATCTGCTGCCGCCGTCACCAATGATGATTCTTTTTTGACCCGCCTTCTCTACAAGTATCAATGCACCAATATGGATGAGATTCTTATTTTCTTTTTCATCATGACGAAACTCTTCAATTTCAACAGTCACTTCATAGGGCAATTCATCACCAATTTGCCTGGTGATTTTTTCACGTATAAATTCTGCAGCAAGGAAACGTGCATTCTTGTCAGTTAATTGCTCTTCTGGATAGTAAAAAGCACCTTCAGGAAGATATTTTCCTATGCTGCTTTCAAGCTCCTCAACATTGTGATCTTTCAGCGCGGACAGCGGAAAAATTTCCTTGAAAGGATGCAGTTCTGTCAATTCTTTAAGGTATGGCAAAAGAATACTCTTGTCCTGAATCTGATCTACCTTATTCAACAGTAAAAGTACTGGCGTTTTATTATGCTTTAATTGCTGCAGTACCAGTTCATCTTCTTCTGTCCACTTCATTCGATCCACCATAAATAAAATCAGATCAACATCCTGAATGACGCTTTGGACAGTTTTATTCATATAGCGATTAATGGCTTTATTCTGACCAGAATGCAAACCAGGAGTATCAACAAAAATCATCTGGGTATTTGCGACAGTCTTGATGCCAAGCAATCTATGACGAGTAGTTTGAGGTTTACGAGAAGTGATACTGAGTTTTTGCCCGATTATATGATTGAGCAAAGTAGATTTACCAACATTGGGCTTGCCAATAATGGCAATCAGGCCGCAACGATGAGGCGTGTCATGTGTTTGATCAGGAATGACGCTTGTCATAAGAGGATAGTAACAGGAATATTCACAAACTCAGCTCTTTAAGCACCGCGTCAGCTGCTTCCTGCTCAGCGTCGCGCCTTGTTGAACCATATCCGGTCACAGGCTCTGGCAAGAGCTCAACACGGCAAAGTACAGCAAAGGTTTGCTGATGATCCTTGCCAGCCACTTCGAGCACCTCATATTCAGGTAATCCGGATTTAATGGCTTGCAAATGCTCTTGAAGCCGCGTTTTCGCATCCTTGGTCTGAGTATCCAGATCAAGAATTGCCAATCTTCCTTCAAACCAGCCCAGGACCGTCTTACGGCAGGTTTCGAGTCCCGCATCTAGATAGATTGCAGAAATTAAAGCTTCAAGGGCGTCGGCAAGAATCGAGTCACGATCAGCGCCACCGCTTTTGAGCTCTCCAGAGCCCAAATTAAGTGAAGAACCCAGAGCCAATTCCCTGGCTATATCTGCCAGCGTTGAACGTTGCACCAGATCTGCACGAATGCGGCTTAATTGGCCTTCCCTGCCTTCAGGAAAGAGTCTGTAAAGCTCTTCAGCAATAAAGAAGCCAAGAATCGAGTCCCCTAAAAATTCCAGACGCTCGTTATTATCCTGACCACTGCTGCAATGGCTAAGCGCCAGTTTTAGCAGAGCATGATTCTTGAAGATATAATCAATGTTAAGGCTTTCAGAAGACACTATTTTTCAATGCGATAATTAAATTTCACAACCGCGTCAATATTCGAGAACATAGGTACTCGCGATTCATAGTCAACGACCAGGTAATCAATTCCGCCTTCCTCAACCTGATCAATGCCATCACTAGCAAATGATCCCCCATTGGTTTGCGCAGTACGGGTCACATAGGTCCGAACATCTCTCAAGGACATTTTGCTTAATTCACCACTTTCTTTAAGATTTTGCAGAGCATTGCTTATAACCTGATCATCCATATAAGCCGGGGCAATTTTTAAACCAGCCAAAATCAGAATACCGAGCAAGGTCATAACGACAATCAAGGCATACAGTGAAGCGCCTTGCTGACTATTCAGATCTTTCAGTTCTTTTTGTAGCTTGGAATTTTGCCTAACATCTTCCATTTTTCACCTCACTATCAACATGACATCTGTCAGGGGCTTTCGATAAATCGGTTGTAACTAAAGCTGGGTAAATTAAAACCAGGTTCTTTGTGCATCCAGACAGCTACTGCTTTGCCGACGATATTATCTTCAGATGCGGGTCCCCATACTCTGCTATCACTACTATTATCCCGATTATCGCCCATCATAAAGTAATGACCTTCAGGGATTACTCTGCCTTCAGGCCACAACCAGGCACCAGGCCTGATGTACGAAGGTGATGCCGAAGTGTATATATCGTGGGAAATTCCGCCTATCGTTTCCAGAGAATAAATGACTGAAGGCCGCCTGTCGTTGATGAAGTCGACATATTCTTGCTCCAAAGGTTCTCCATTCACATATACGGCCTTGCCTTCATAGCGAATATGATCTCCCGGCAGACCAATTACTCGCTTTATATAGTAATTTGGATCATGAGGCGGAACAAAAACCATGACATCGCCCCGTTTAGGCTCAGCTACGTCCAGAATCTTCGTACCAATTACTGGAAGTCGCACACCGTAAGCATATTTATTGACGACAATGAAATCACCAACATTCAAGGTCGGAATCATAGAGCCGGTCGGAATCTGGAAAGGTTCAAAAAGAAAAGAGCGAAGAATGAGAACGGCAAAGATTATTGGGAAAAAAGATTTTGCGTAATCTACTGCAAATGGTTCCTGATAAAGCACATAAGCCTGTTCCAGGGTTTTCCTGTTGGGAAATTGCGTGCCGTCTTCTTTTCCCTTTTCCGTTCCCGTGTTTTCGCCATCTTGCAGATAATTTAAAAAACCATTGAAGTCTTCATCTGAAATACCTTTTTCTGTCAGTAGCGCTCTGACTTTTACTTCTCTTGGTTTTCTCAGAAAAATTACATCCAAAAGCCAGATCACCCCGGTAATCAAGGAAAAAATCAATAACAGCAGAGAGAAATCAAAACTCATATTTTTATGTCGGCCACTGAGCGGCTGAATGCTCCTCTTTGTTTACAATTCAGATATTCCAATTTAATCACTATTTATCAACTTTCAAAATCGCCAGGAACGCTTCTTGCGGGACTTCTACATTGCCCACCTGTTTCATGCGCTTTTTACCGGCTTTTTGCTTTTCAAGCAGCTTCTTTTTACGCGTAATATCACCGCCATAACATTTTGCAGTAACATTCTTGCGCAAAGCCTTGACTGTCGTCCTTGCCACAATTTGTCCGCCAATTGCCGCCTGAATTGCTACATCAAACTGTTGCCGGGGAATGAGTTCCTTCATTTTTTCAGTCAGAACTCGACCTTTCGAGTGAGCCTGATCCCTATGTACTATCAGCGCGAGCGCATCTACTGTATCACCATTGATCAAAACGTCCAGCCTCACCAGATTTGCTTGCTGGAAGCGAATAAAGTGATAGTCAAGAGATGCATAGCCACGGCTAACAGATTTAAGCCTGTCAAAAAAATCGAGGACAACTTCGTGCATCGGCAATTCATATTTAATGGACACCTGCTGCCCAACAAATTGCATGTCTTTTTGTACTCCACGCTTTTCAACACAGAGACTCAGCACATTCCCTATATATTCTTTGGGCACAAGAATGTTGGCTTCTACTATTGGTTCCCGCATCTCTTCGATATTCGTCGTTGGTGGCAAGCGTGACGGGCTTTCAACCTTCAGCACTTCACCTCTGACAGTCAAAACTTCAAAGACCACTGTCGGAGCTGAAGTAATAAGATCCAGATCATATTCCCTTTCAAGACGTTCCTGCACAATCTCCATATGCAACATGCCAAGAAAGCCGCACCTAAATCCGACGCCCAGTGCATCAGAACTTTCTGGCTCGTAAATAAGCGCTGCATCGTTCAGAGTGAGCTTTTCCAGCGCATCTCTGAAATTCTCGTAATCATCGCTGGAAACAGGAAACAGTCCGGCAAAAACCTGAGCCTGGACTTTCTTGAAGCCTGGCAGCATAGGTACGTCCGGTGTTGAAGCATGAGTAATCGTATCCCCCACCGGCGCACCCTGAATCTCCTTAATGCTTGCCTCGACAAAACCTACTTCCCCGGCCTTTAATTCTTTTTGTACCAGGCGCTTGGGAGTGAAAATGCCGACATTATCCACGATATGAACTTTACCAGTGGATTTCGCAATGATTTTGTCCCCTTTTTTGATAGTCCCTTCGCGGACTCTCACCAAAGAGATCACACCCAGGTAACTGTCGAACCAGGAATCAATAATCAAGGCCTGTAAATCACCGCCAGTTTCGCCCTGAGGCGGCGGTACATCTCTGATAATACGTTCAAGGATCTCCCTGATTCCCTCGCCTGATTTGGCACTTGAGAGCACAGCATCATCAGCGGGAATCCCGATTATTTCTTCTATTTCAACTTTCACTCGCTCAGGTTCAGCCTGAGGCAAGTCCATCTTGTTGAGGACAGGGATCACTTCGAGCCCTTGATCAAGTGCGGTATAGCAATTAGCTACAGACTGGGCCTCCACCCCTTGCGCGGCATCAACTACCAGCAAGGCACCTTCGCAGGCTGCCAGTGAGCGGGACACTTCATAGGTAAAATCCACATGACCCGGCGTGTCGATAAAGTTCAGTTGGTAGGTAGTACCATCATCGGCTTTGTAATCAAGAGTGACACTTTGTGCCTTGATGGTGATGCCTCGCTCTCTTTCAATATCCAGAGAGTCAAGCACCTGTTCCTGCATTTCACGATCGGCTAATCCTCCACACAACTGGATGAAACGATCAGCGATCGTAGATTTGCCATGATCGATATGCGCGATGATGGAAAAGTTTCGAATTTGTTCTAGATTACTCACAGGAAAGTAAGCTCTGATTGGCCTGAAAAAAAAGCGCAAGTCTACAGCAAGATTAGCCTGTATACCATGCAATCTGTGGGTTAAACCTTATTCCGGAATTTCTACAGTTAAAAAGAATTGTCTCTCGTTTCTTTCCACCAATGCTGGTATTGGCTGATTCATTGGCAGATTTGAGACAACTTCATTAAATTCTTCAACAGAACCTGTTTCCTCGGCATTAATGCTCAGCAGTATGTCACCAGGCTGAAAGCCTGCTTCCTCGCCGACTTCGCCAACAACACTGGCAATCAAAACACCTGACTGCTGATCACCTCTCCTGGACTCTGTGATCATAAGCCCAAGAGGGTTGGCGTCACCCTGAGTTGAGCTGAGTTGTTGTGAATTTCCCGCAGCGAGCTTGCCGACTGTCATCATAAGGGTTTGCGGCGAACCACCACGGATAATTTCAACGTCTGCCACGGCATCCGGTGCTGTCAGGCCCACATGAAATGGCAAATCACCACTGTTGGAAATTTCATTGCCATTGAAACGAATTATGATGTCCCCGGCCATGAATCCTGCGTCCTCGGCAGGGCTACCCTCGATGACCTGATTAACCAGGGCTCCAACAGGGCTCGCCATATTCGCCTCATTTGCAGCCTCCTGGCTCACCTCGTTAATACCAACGCCCATCCAGCCGCGTTCCACCGTGCCTTTCTCTTTGAGCTGGCCAATAACATTTTTTGCCACATCAACAGGGATTGCAAAAGATAATCCCATGGAGCCGCCAGTGCTGGTAAAAATCTGGGAATTTATACCGATAACCTCACCTTTCAGGTTAAACAGTGGTCCTCCGGAATTGCCTGGATTAATAGCAACATCAGTCTGAATGAAAGAGACATAATTCCCACCTGAGCCATTAGGAATATTTCGCCCCATATAGCTAATGATGCCGGCAGCAACGGAAAAACGCAGCCCCATTGGCGAGCCAATAGCGAGCACCCATTCACCAACCTTCAGCCTGGATGAATTCCCAAGGACTACAGGCTTTAATCCCGTTGCCTCAATTTTCAGCAGTGCCAAATCAGAACTTTCATCTGAGCCGATAACTTCAGCATCAAACTCACGGCGGTCATTCAAGGTAATAGTTATTTCATCGGCATTATCCACTACATGATGATTGGTAATAATGAAGCCGTCCTCAGAAATAATAAAACCGGATCCAAGGGATGGCCTTGGCTCAAATTCGCGCATTTGTTCTTCGGGAATTTCTGGCACCCTGTCACCAAAGTAGTAACGCAGGATCTCATCGAGTCGCTCTTCATTATCACCAGTCTCAAGATTACTGCGGGTAATTGAATTGACATTAACTATCGCAGAGGCATTTTCATCGACAAGAGAGGTAAAATCCGGCAAAACCTGAGCAAAAATTTCTACACTAAAAAGCAGCCCAAAAGTGAACACTGCAAAGTTAAGTTTGATGGGCTTTCCCCGTGTTTTTAGCGACATATCTATATTTCTAACCTCTTAAACTTAACTTTTTTCAACTGCTTGAAATGAGAGCAATTGCGCTTCTATGATTTCCGGGGCATTTCCAAAGTACCTGAGGCTTATATAGCGCACACCTGCAAGTCCTACACCCAGTGCGCCAATAGCGCTTAGAATAACCCAAGCTTCATTTAAGCCAAAAGCTTTAGTAAGTGACTCAGCGACTGCAGTCACAGCCAGCGTAATAGCAATCGGGAAGACATACTGCAGGAGAGCCAGACGAATCAGCCTGCTGTCATCAATGCTTACCGCCAACTCATCGCCTGGTTTAACCTTCCCTCTATGACTGACCGGGTAAGGCAGGGATATTATTTCCTGTTTTTGAATAAAAACTTTATTGAGTAATTGTAATCCACATCCTGCCTTAGCCGCACAATGATTACAGTGTTGCTTATTTCTTGTGCTTAGATGTAAGGCATTTTCGTCAGTGTCTACAACTGACATATGCTCAATTGTCATTGAAAACTACCTGTGATTAGTCTGCATCAAAGCAGGCATAATAACAGGCAGAGGATGAAGGAAGAATGAATATCAGGGGGAGTTTTCAGGAATAAAGGTCGCAGGCACTTTCTCGATTTCAAGAGTATCTTCCAACTCTTCAGAAACCACTTGCTGTAAACGACTCATTTCTGCAGGATCAAGATCTGTTTGGACAGCAACCTGGGTTTCAGTAGCAGGATTCAGCTCACCAGTTAAACCAGGGAGAAAGTTAGATACCGATTCACTTCCTGCCAATTCGGCACCGGAATTTGTACCGCTACCGTGATCGGCAACCATCATGTCGGCAGTAAACAGTACTGCAAGTGCTACCGAGGCTGCAATTGCACCCTGTCCTATAAATTGAAAAATTCCTTTACCTGATCCACTTCGCCCAAGAGCAAGAATGGGTTCCGCTGTTGGCAAGGCTTCATTTTCAAGCTCAGCATTGATTCTTGACAGCAAGTCACATGAAGGTGAGGTATGAATTTCCTGCTTACACGAAGCACTAAGAACATGGTATCGAGACCATTTTGCTTTTAAATCGCTTAAATAGTCTGAGTCTGCGGAGCTAGCATTTGATTGGCTTTGAGCCACTTCATCCATTTCTTTCAAAAGCCGGCGAATCTCCAGCTCATCTGCTTCGTCGTCCATCAACGCGGATAGTGATTCATGTAATTTATTACTCATTTATTTCTCTATTCCTCGTGCGGCTGCAGAAGCCAGTCTAGATTTAGTGAAGTTTACGCTTTATTACCTGATTCTGTATATGTGCTTATTTTCAAGTCTTTTACCGCCAATTTCCCACTGTATTGAGGTCTTTGAGCCCATATTTCGGGTTCATAAAATTGCCAGATACTAACTAGACAACGCAATTTGGTAAAAATTCCCTGCCCTTTTAATATTTTTGCGTTTTTTTTCCACATTGAGGCCACAATGGCTAAAGAACCTTTCAACCTAGGTATTATCCAGCAATGGGCGGATTTTTTTGTCCAGTGCTTCCCTTGCTCTGAATATCCTTGATCTGACTGTACCGACCGGACAACCCATAATTTCTGTGATCTCCTCGTAACTCAAGCCGCTAAACTCCCTCAAGGTGAAGGCGGTTCTCAAATCTTCAGGGAGATCCTCAAGCGCTTCATTTATAACTCTTTGTAAATCCTCTTTTTCCTGATTGGCTTCCGGCGTACTAATATCGGTCAATGCCCTGTTATTTTCCATGAACTCAGCATCATCAACATCAATATCAGTGGACGGAGGCCGACGGCCTCGAGCAACCAGGTAATTTTTGGCGGTATTTATAGCAATGCGATACAACCAGGTATAAAACGCGCTATCACCTCGAAATTTAGGCAAAGCACGATAAGCTTTAATGAAGGCTTCCTGGGCTACGTCCTCAACTTCTGCAGGATCCCGGATAAATCGACCTATTAATCCCAGAATCCTTTGCTGATATCGTAAAACGAGCAGATCAAAGGCATGCTTATCACCATTGAAAACCCTATCTACAAGTTGCTGATCAGTGTTTTTTACGTCTTCTTTTGCTTGATCTACTTCTTCTGTGGCCAAAAGCCTGGCTCCACTC
>Ga0257114_1002157_pt1 | contig 13352 bp, 13 predicted proteins | sample SI112_10mmetaG_FD_190149 | JGI IMG/M metagenome (GOLD analysis project Ga0257114, IMG submission 190149) | Marine microbial communities from Saanich Inlet, British Columbia, Canada - SI112_10m | ecosystem: Environmental > Aquatic > Marine > Inlet | place: Canada: British Columbia | collected... | reverse complement strand
CCGGAAGATCCCACATTGTTCCGCCAAATGGAGGTTCAAATATTTCAATTTTATTGAAAAGATAAAGTCCATCTTCAGCACTTTGAGACTGAATTGTATAAAGTTGATCTTGAAGATTATTTACTTGTGTATTTAAACTATTGTTATCACTTTCAAGTATTTCGTTTGACTCAGTAAGAACTTCTATTTGATCTATATATTCTTGAATTTGAATTTGAAAATTATTCAATTGAAAGTTAAGCTCAGCTATTTGACCTGACTGTATATTATTTTGAGTAGTTAATTGGTTGATCTCAATAGAATAGTCAATTAATTGAGAATTAAGTTGAGCTATATCATTTTGAAGATTAACTATTGTCTCATTTAATTGGTTAATTTCATCTTCTTTGGAACAAGAATTGAATAGTGTAAGAATTAAAAGGATTAAAACTTTATAATTTTTCATATTGAATAATCATCTCACCTGGATTATGTGATGGAATATAATAAGAGAATCCATACTTTTTACATATTTGATCAATAATTTTTTTTTGCATTAAAGGAGAGTTACCGGTAACAACATGAAGACTTACACTCCCTTTAACAGAATTTAAGAGCATATATTCCTCTATAAGCTCTAGACCTTCAGGATGTGTTTTACCATGTAAATCAATCTTCATTTTTTATTTCTTTTTTTATTTGATTTAGTTTTATTAAAGCTTCAACTGGACTCAAATTATCAATATCTAAATTTTCAATAATCTTTCTTATTTCTTGCATTTTTGGATCTTCTACATCAAAGAAACTAAGCTGAAAATTATCATCATTATTATCCCCTTTTAATTTACTTGGCGAAGCTCTCTCCATCAATTTTAATTTATTTTTTGCAGAATCAAGAACTAGTTTTGGCATTCCTGCCATCTTTGCAACATGAATTCCAAAGCTATGATTGCTGCCTCCTTTAACTAGTTTTCTGAGAAATACAACATCATCTTTTGTCTCTTTAACGCTTACGTTAAAGTTTTTTATTCCTTTAAAAATAGATTCCATTTCATTAAGATCATGATAGTGAGTTGCAAAAAGAACATGAGGATTGTTTTTATTTTCATGAAGAAATTCTGCAATAGCCCAAGCTATTGATATTCCATCATAAGTACTAGTACCTCTTCCTATTTCATCTAGTAATATCAAACTATGATCGGTAAGATTATTAAGAATTGATGCAGTCTCATTCATCTCTACCATAAATGTTGATTCACCCATTGATATATTATCACTCGCTCCTACCCTAGTAAAAATTCTATCAACTATTGAAAATTTCATTTCTTTAGCCGGAACAAAACTTCCTATTTGTGCTAAGATTGTAATTAATGCTGTTTGTCTAAGAATTGCTGACTTACCAGACATATTAGGTCCAGTTATCATTATAATTTGCTGCTCTTTATCTAATAATATATCATTTGGAATATATCGTTCTCCGTGGGGAAGATTGGCCTCAATAACTGGGTGTCTTCCTTGAGTTATTTCTATCTTTTTTTTATCTATAATCTCTGGACATATGTATTTATACTTAATAGCTCTTTTTGAAAAAGAATTTAAAATATCGATCACTGAAACTTTCTCAGAAATCAATTTTAAAGTTGTAAGATTATCTTGAAGTTTATCTATAAGTTTTAGAAAAAGTTTAAGTTCTAGATCTTTAATTTTTTCATCAGCATTAATTATCTTCTCTTCATACTCTTTCAATTCCTGTGTGATATATCTTTCTGCATTTACAAGTGTTTGTTTCCTAATCCACTCTTCAGGCACTTTATCTTTATGTGTATTTCTTACTTCAATATAGTAACCGAAGACATTATTAAAAGATATTTTTAATGAGGGTATTTTAGTTTTCTCGGTTTCCCTCTCCAGAATTTGATTTAAATATTCTTTTCCCGAGGATCTTATATCTCTTAATTCATCTAGTTCATTTGAATAGTTATCATTAATAAAGTCACCTTTTAATATTGATACAGGTGAATCTTCCTTTAAAGTTTTTGTTATCTCTTTAACTATTGAATTTGAAACAGGTATAGTCTTTCCATAACTCTTTAAAGTTCCCGAAACATCAGACAGGGATTGTTTAATTTCATAAACACTTTCTAAAGAATTTTTAAGATGTATCAACTCTCTTGGTGATATTTTATAAGTAGCTATTTTAGACATTAACCTCTCGATATCTGAGATTTTATTTAGATTAATATCTAGTAGATCACTTACCTCATTATCTTCAATTATTGAGGAAACTATTTCCTGCCTATTCTTTATCTCTTTTTTTTCAACTAAAGGAAATGCTATCCAGTTTTTCAATCTCCTTGACCCCATACTTGTGATTGTATCATCAATTGTTTCTGAAAGATTAAACCCATTTAATGAATTTGAATTAAATAATTCAAGGTTTTTCATTGTGAACTTATCCATCCAAACATAGGAGTCAGGAAAAATTCTTTGAAGGTTTGAGATATGACTTAAATTGTTATGCTCCGTATCATCTAAATAATGAATTATTGACCCAGCAGCAGTGATCCCAAGTTGAATATCATCAACACCAAATCCTTTTAAACTTTTTGTATTAAAGTGATCTAATAATTTATTTTTAGAATAAGAGCTGTCAAATACCCAATCATCAAGAGGGTAAACGTTATAAGAACTACCTATTAATTCATTAAACTTATTCTTTGTAGGTTTAGAAACTAAAATTTCGTTGGGAGAAAAGTTTGAAATAAGCTGATCAATTAGCTTAAAGTCTCCTTGAGAAATATAAAAGTCTCCTGTAGAAACATCTAAAAAAGAAATTCCACATTCATTTTTTTCAAAATATATAGATGCTAAATAATTATTTTTTTTCTGATCTAAAACCCCATCATTTATCACAATTCCAGGAGTAACGATTTCTGTTACACCTCTTTTAACAATCTTCTTTGTAAGTTTGGGATCTTCTAGTTGATCACAAATTGCAACTCTATGACCTGCCTTAACTAATTTGGGTAAATAATTCTCAATTGAATGATGAGGAAAACCTGCTAATTCCGTTTCACTAGTTGAACCTGCCCCTCTTTTAGTTAAAACAATTCCTAAAACTTTAGATGCTAGAACTGCATCCTGTCCAAAAGTTTCATAAAAATCACCTACTCTAAATAAAAGTACAGTATTGGGATATTTTAATTTAATATCATTATACTGCTTCATTAAAGGGGTGATTTTAATAGCTTTAGTCACTGAAATTTATTTGTGCTAATTTAAATATTTTTATTTTTACTCTAATGCGAAAATTAAAAAATACTGAACTTAACAGAAAGTCAATTGATGAGTTTAAAAAATCAAAAAAAACTTCTGCAATAGTAATTCTTGACAACATTAGAAGTCTTCATAATGTTGGGTCAATATTTAGAACATCTGATTCATTTTTGATAGAAAAAATAATCATTTCTGGTTATACTGCAACACCTGAAAATTCTAGAATGGAGAAGACTGCTTTAGGCTCTTCTGATTCTGTTGACTGGGAGTATTCAGATGATATTATTGAGACTATTAAAAAATTACAGAAAAAGGATATTAAGATAATTTCAATCGAACAGGCAGATGAATCTCTTAAGATTGAGAAATTTATTCCAGTAAAAGGAACTAAGTATGCTTTTATATTTGGAAACGAAGTTGATGGTATTTCAGATGATATAATTAATGTTTCGGATGAAGTTGTTGAAATACCTCAGGTTGGAACAAAGCATTCTTTAAATGTTTCTGTTGCAGCAGGAATAGTGCTTTGGGATTTTTTCTATAAAACCGAATTATAACTAATCTATTTTTATTGGTTGGTCATTATCATCACATTCCAGGTCTAATTGTCTAATCGATTTATTTAAAATTGGATGAATTAAATCTGGAGCTAAATCTAGCATTGGAGTTAAAACAAATTTTCTTAGCTGTATTCTTGGATGAGGAATAATAAGATTTTTACTGTTTACAATGATGTCATCAACAAATAAGATATCTATATCAACACATCTATCATTATATTGATCACCTGTTTTTAACCTTCCCATTTCTTTTTCGATAATTAGTATTTTATTTAAAATTAAATCTGGTGAAATACTTGACTCAATCAATAAGCAAATGTTGTAGAAGTTATTTGAATTGAAACCCCATGATTTTGTTTCATAAATATTTGATTTTAGTTCAACTCTTCCAATTGCAATATCAATCTTATCAATAGCTTCATTAATTAATCCAGAACGATTACCTTTGTTTGATCCTATTGAAAAATACACTTTGCTCATAAGTCCTATAAATGAACGCCAAAAAAATATATTTAGCTAACAATATATACTTAATCCTTGCCGGATTATTTATTACATCTCTTGTAGCTTCAAATTTAATATTTACTAAAATATTTTACTGGTATCCTTTTGATATAAATTTAATGGGAGTTAAACTTTTTGAATTATCAGTAGGAATATTACCCTATCCTTTGACATTTTTAATTACTGATTTAATATCTGAAATATACGGTCAAAAAAAAGCTGATCAAGTTGTAATTACTGGAATATTTGCTTCAATTTTTTCAATTGGATTGATATTTATATCAAGTCAAGTTCCTGCTATTGAGGGATCTCCAATAGATGATGCTACTTTTAATAGTGTTTTTCTCAATGCACCTTTAGCAGTACTAGCATCAATGTTAACATACTTATTTGCTCAATTTATTGACATTAGAATTTATCATTTCTGGAAAAAATTAACAAAAGGGAAGCACCTTTGGTTGAGAAATAATTTTTCAACTTTTACTTCTCAGTTTGTAGATACTTTCACTATCGTATCACTCCTTATTGTCTTTGGGATACTTCCTCAAGATAAATTTTTAGTATTAATAATATCAGGTTTTTTATTTAAAGTAATAATTGCGATTTTAGATACACCTCTTCTGTATCTATTTGTTTGGATGTTCAGAAAGAAATTCAATCTAAAGGTAGGTGAAGAACTAAAACTAAATTAAGTTGGAAAAGAAAAGAATTAATAAGTATTTAAGTGAAGTTGGGTTTTGCTCAAGGAGAAAAGCAGATGAATATATATCTGCTGGAAGAGTCTATATTAATGGTGTGAAATCAGTACTTGGATCAAAGGTGAATATTGATGATGAAATTTCTGTAGATGGTGAAATAATACAATATAAAGACAAAAAGAAAGTCTACATAGCTTTTAATAAGCCTGTTGGAATTGAATGTACTGGAAGTGAAAAAGTAAAAGATAATATTATTGATTTTATAAATCATAAAGAAAGACTTTTTACAATTGGGAGAATAGATAAACAAAGTGAAGGTCTAATTTTATTGACTAACAATGGTGATATTGTTAACAATGTTCTTCGTGCAGAACACAAAAAAGAAAAGGAATATATTGTAACCGTAAATAAAAAAATTTCAATAGAGTTTGTTGAAAAAATGAGACGGGGAGTAAGAATTATGGGTAGATTCACTAGAAAATGTCATGTAAAAAAAATTCATGAAAATAGTTTCAAAATTGTCTTGACCCAAGGATTAAATAGACAGATTAGAAGAATGTGTGAAGTACTTGGATACAGAGTTACAAAGTTAAAAAGGATAAGAATAATGGATATTCATTTAGATATTAATATTGGAGAGTATAGAGATTTAAATGATGAAGAAGTTAAACAGTTATTTAATCAGAAATAGAAATATCTACAACATAACCTTCATTTGATCTTACATTAAAAACACTAGAGTCGTCAAAAATTAAATATTGTCCTTTTATTCCAATTAATTTTCCTTCAATATTATCTGATTTTTTTAAACTAATAGATTTCACACTATCAATCAATTTATCTATTTGATAGTTAAACTTCATAACCTCACTGTCAGTTTTAAAAAACTCTTCAAACTCAGATCCCAATGAATCTAAAGCAATCTTTTTATCATTCATAATGTCTGCCTCATCTATATTACTGGTTAACATTTTACGCCAATTTGTTTTATCAGAAAACTTATCTTTCAATTTTACTTCTGCAATACCAGCTAGATATCTGTTGGGAACTTCAATTAATTCAATTGCCTCAATTGCTCCTTGATCAATCCATCTCGTGGCCATATTATTTGATCTTGTTACACCTACTTTTATTCCACTTGTTTTAGATAGATATACAATATGATTTTGTAATTGAACTTTCTTTTCATAGGAAATATCCCGATCTTCAATCTCTAAATGAGCTTTACTCAACTCAGGTTTCATAATCCAGTCTCCTGACATTGGTGATTCAAAAAAACATTTTTTACAAAATCCATTTGCAAAAATCTGCAAGTTTTCAAAACATGATAGACAACAATATCCTGTTTTATGAATTTTTATATTTTTTCCAATTATTTGATTAAGAAATAACAGGTCGTTGTCGAAGTCCAGAATATATCTTACAGGATTATCATGTATTGATGTCATTTTTTTTAATACTCCTGAGAACATAGTTTAATGTTTACTATTTTTATGATAAATATATACATTCCATGCCAATTCCAATTTTTAATTCTGTTGCATCTTTCTTTTTAAAAAGAAGGATAGGTCAAATAGAACTTTTTAAAGATTATCCTATAGAAGTACAGCAGGAAGTTCTTAGAAAACTTGTGGTGTATTCAATAGATACTGAAGTTGGAAAAAAGTTTGATTTTAAAACTATTAGACATTATAACGATTTTAAAGAGAGAGTGCCCATAGTTGCATATGAGGATATTTATAAAGACATAGAGAGAAATCGTAAAGGGGAACAAAATATTTTTTGGCGAACACCCATAAAGTGGTTTGCAAAATCTAGTGGTACGACTAATGCAAAAAGTAAATTTATTCCTATAAGTTTTGAGTCTCTTGAAGACTGTCATTACAAAGCTGGAAAAGACATGTTGTCTCTTTATTTTAACAATAACATAAATTCTCAATTACTTGCCGGCAAATGTTTGAGATTAGGTGGATCAAAAGATATTTATGAAGACAATAGCAGCTATTATGGAGATCTTTCTGCAATTATAATAGATAATCTCCCTTTTTGGGCAGAATTAGGCAGCACTCCTAGTTCTAAAGTTTCACTAATATCTGAATGGGAAAAAAAAGTTCAAGCAATTATTAATGAGTCAATAAATGAAAATGTAACAAGTTTTGCAGGAGTTCCCTCTTGGATGTTGTCTTTACTTCAACAAGTAATTCAACAAACAGGAAAAGAAAATATACTTGAAGTTTGGAGTAACTCTGAGGTATATTTTCATGGAGGTGTAAATTTTGATCCATATAGAAATCTATATAAAAAATTATTCCCCTCTAAAGACTTTAAGTACTTTGAAATATACAATGCATCTGAAGGATTCTTTGCAATTCAAGATCAAAATAATTCTGATGAATTATTATTAATGCTTGACTATGGTATTTTCTATGAGTTTATACCAACAAGTGGATCAGAACAAGAAATAGTTTCATTAGCAGATGTTAAACTTAACGTGAATTATGCAATGGTTATTTCAACAAACTCAGGACTTTGGAGGTATAAAATTGGTGATACAATAAAATTCACATGTTTGAATCCATTTAGACTTAAAGTAACAGGAAGAACAAAGCATTTTATTAATGTATTTGGAGAGGAGATTGTTGTTGAAAATGCTGAGAAAGCATTATCTCTGACTTGTGAACTAACTAAATCTGAAATATCTGATTATACTGTTGGACCAATATTTATGGGTAGCAAGACTAAAGGATCCCATGAATGGTTAATTGAATTTGGAAAAACACCAGATGATGTAAATAAATTTATGGAAATATTAGATTTAAATCTGCAAAGATTAAATTCTGATTATGAAGCTAAAAGATATAAAAACTCAACCCTAGAGATTCCTAAATTACAAATTGCAAGAAAAAATCTTTTTTATGACTGGCTTGCTTCAAAAAATAAGCTAGGAGGACAAAATAAAATTCCTAGACTTTCAAACTCTAGAGAGTATATAGATGAATTAATTAAAATGAATTAAGAAACTGCTTTAAGGTGAGAAACATCAACATTTTGAAGTTTCTGATCAGCATAAACTTTTGTAATCTTTAGTTCTTTTTCTTCAGAACTTGGTAAATTAAACATTGCATCATTTAAAATAGCTTCACATAAAGTTCTTAAACCTCTAGCTCCTATTTTAAATTCAAATGCTTTATCAACTATATAATCAATTGCACCTGGAGTTATTGAGAAATCAATATCATCCATCTCAAAAAGTTTTTTATACTGTTTTACTAAAGCATTCTTAGGTAATGTCATTATATCTTTAAGAGCAGCTTTAGACAATGGGTTTAAATGACACATTACAGGAAGCCTACCAATTATTTCAGGAATTAGTCCGTAAGATCTAATATCACGAGGATTAATAAACTTTAATACGTTTTCTTCATTATCATTTATAACTTTTTTATCTACTGATTTGAAACCAATAGACTGAAGGTTAAGTCTTGTTTTAATTATTTTATCTATGCCATCAAATGCACCACCAGCTATAAATAAAATATTAGAAGTATTTAGTTCAATAAATTTTTGATCAGGATGTTTTCTGCCTCCTTTTGGAGGAACATTAACAGATGTTCCCTCAAGTAATTTTAGCAAGGCTTGTTGAACACCTTCACCTGAGACATCTCTAGTAATAGATGGATTATCACTTTTACGTGCAATTTTATCTATTTCATCAATAAAAACTATCCCATTTTCAGCCTTATCTACATCAAAGTCTGCTGCCTGAAGAAGTTTGCTTAATATGCTTTCAACATCCTCACCTACATATCCAGCCTCAGTTAAAACTGTAGCATCTACAATAGCTATTGGAACATTTAAAAACTTTGAAATTGTTTGAGCTAAGAGAGTTTTACCCGTTCCCGTAGGACCAACTAAAAGTAAATTACTTTTTTGTATTTCAATATCATCGGATAGCAGTTTTTGATTTATTCTTTTATAATGATTATATACAGCAACAGCAAGAGTTTTCTTAGCTTGTTCTTGCCCTATAACATGTAAATCTAAAAAATTTTTAATCTCAATAGGTGGTTTAAGGTCAACTGAAAAATCACTAGATTCTTTACTAGTCTCATCATCTTTAAGAATCATATCTGCCTGAGAAATACAGATATCACAAATGTGAGCGTCTAGCCCTGCAATTAGAATTTTTGTTTGAGATTTTGTTCTCCCACAAAAGGAACATAGAATATCTTCTTCACTCATATTTATTTATTTAGAACCTCATCAATCATTCCATATTTATGAGCTTCATCAGATTTCATCCAATAATCTCTATCACTATCAGCATTTACTTTTTTATATGTTTGTCCTGAATGTTTAGAAATAATTTTATATAACTCATCTTTTAATTTTAAAATCTCTCTAGCTGTAATTTCAATATCTGTAGCTTGTCCTGAAGCTCCTCCAAGAGGTTGATGAATCATAACTCTCGAGTGTTTTAAAGCAGATCTCTTTCCTTTTTTTCCAGCACACAATAAAACCGCAGCCATTGAAGCAGCACAACCAGTACAAATAGTTGCTACATCTGGTTTTATATATTGCATAGTATCATATATACCAAGACCAGCATAAACACCACCTCCAGGGGAATTAATATACATTTGAATATCTCTTGATGAATCTGTACTTTGAAGAAACAGAAGCTGTGCTTGAATAACGTTCGCAACACTATCAGTAATTGCTGTTCCAAGAAACATAATACGATCCATCATTAATCTTGAAAAAACATCCATTTGAGCAACATTTAATTGTCTCTCTTCAATTATATATGGAGTCATACTGCTTACAATCTTATCATAATAAGTTGAACTTACACCATGATGTTTTGTGGCATATTTCTTAAATTCTTTTGAGTAATCCATCTGTTAAGTTTAAAGTCAAAATTAATCAAATACACATCTAAATAAAAATAAATGATGATTATTTGAATCAAGTTAAGATAAACATTATATAGTATGATATATTTTGTTAAATTTGCTTTCTTAAATTAGTAACATGGGTCGAGTACCCAAAATATTAAAATTATGGCAGTAAAAATTAGACTTCAAAGACACGGTAAAAAAGGTAAACCATTTTATTGGATTGTAGCAGCTGATGCAAGATCTAAAAGAGATGGTAAATATCTTGAAAAAATAGGAACTTATGATCCAAATCAAAAACCAGCTTCAATAGACTTGGATTTTGATTCAGCATTAAGCTGGTTAGATAAAGGTGCACAGCCTACTAATACTGCTAAGGCTATTTTATCTTATACAGGAGTATTAATGAAAAAACATTTAAATGGTGGAGTAAAAAAAGGTGCTTTTACCGAAGAAGAAGCAAAGAAAAAATTTGACAAATGGATGAAAGAAAAAAGTGCAAAAGTTGAGAAAAAAATTGAAGATGTTAAAACTGCACTAGAGTCAAACAAAAAAGAAGCTAGACTTAAAGAAGAAGAGTATAGAAAGAAGAAATTAGAAGACGCTAAAGCAAAGGATGAAGCTAAAGCTGCTGAAGAAGCTCCCGCTGAAGAAGCTCCCGCTGAAGAGGCTCCCGCTGATGAAGCTAAAGCTGCTGAAGAAGCTCCCGCTGAAGAGGCTCCCGCTGATGAAGCTCCCGCTGATGAGGATAAATAATCAAGTTTATGAATACTGATCATGTTAAAATTGGAACTATAGTTTCAAAACATGGTTATAAAGGATTTATCAAAATAAATGTATCATCATTTAATTTTGATAAATTACCTGACATAAAACATCTATTTATTGATATTAATAATTGTTTTGTTCCCTTCATGATTGAAGAAATTAAATCATTTTCAAATAATCTATTAATATTAAAGTTTAGCGAAGTTAATTCTGAGGATGAAGCGGATGATATAATTTTAAAAAATATATTTATTGAATCTAAAAATTATAAAACGACTGAACAAAAAGGTTTTTTTTATGATGAACTAATTAGATTTAATGTCTATAACCAATCAAAAAGAATTGGTATAATAGAAAGAATTAATATCGAATTACCACAGCCAGTTTTTGAAGTTTTAATTAACTCTAAGATAGTAATGATACCCATTCATGAAGATTTAATTGATAAAATTGATAAAAAAAACAATATTATTCACATTGATATCCCCGACGGACTAATTGAAATTATTTAATTGAATATTTAATTCATATTTTTGTATTCTAAGTTCCAAATAAATGAATGATAATTTTATTTCACCTGACTTCTATCAGATTGACGACCTACTTTCTGAAGAACATAAACTAATTAGAGAGTCTACAAGACAATGGGTTTCTAAATCTGTATGTCCTATAATTGAAGATTATGCTCAAAAAGCAGAGTTTCCTAAACACTTAGTAAAAGAACTTGGAGAAGTTGGTGCATTTGGCCCATATATTCCTCAAAAATATGGTGGTGCTGGTTTAGATCAGATAAGTTACGGAATAATGATGCAAGAAATTGAAAGAGGAGATAGCGGAATTAGATCTACTGCCTCTGTTCAGTCTTCATTAGTAATGTTCCCAATTTGGAAATTTGGAAGTGAAGAACAGAAGATGAAATTTCTTCCAAAACTTGCAACTGGAGAAATCATGGGTTGTTTTGGTCTAACAGAACCTGATCATGGCTCAAATCCTAGTGGAATGACTACAAATTTTAAAAGTGATGGAGATGATATAATTTTAAATGGATCTAAAATGTGGATCTCTAACTCCCCTTTTGCTGACATAGCTGTTGTATGGGCTAAGGATGAAAACAAAAGAATACATGGAGTAATTGTTGAAAGAGGTATGAAAGGATTCACGACTCCTGAAACACACAATAAATGGTCTTTACGAGCATCTGCTACTGGTGAATTAATCTTTGATAATGTAAGGGTACCTAAGAAAAATATTCTTCCTGGTAAATCAGGTTTAGGAGCGCCTCTAATGTGTTTAGATTCAGCTAGATATGGTATTTCTTGGGGAGCAATAGGAGTGGCAATGGATTGTTATAACACAGCTTTAAAGTATTCACTTGAAAGAGTTCAGTTTGGCAAACCCATAGCTGCAAAACAACTTCAACAGAAAAAATTAGCAGAGATGTTAACTGAAATTACAAAGGCTCAATTATTATCATGGAAATTGGGTAAACTAAAAAATGAAGACACCGCAACTTCAGCTCAAATTTCTCTTGCTAAAAGAAACAATGTTGATATGGCAATGAATATTGCTAGAGAATCAAGACAAGTTCTAGGTGGGATGGGAATTACTGGAGAATTTAGCATAATGAGACATATGATGAATCTTGAATCAGTAATAACATATGAAGGTACTCATGATATTCATTTATTAATTCTTGGCCATGATATTACTGGTCATAACGCCTTTTAATTAGAAGTCAAAAACAAATCCAATACTAGGAATTAGTGAACTTTGATTTTCGCTTAATATTTTTATTAAGTTTTTTGGATTAATAATGTTTTGATTTTCATCTCTTTGAAGACCATAGTCTGGGGGTACAGGAATTTGACTCATTAAAAGATTTTCTATATCAATATAAAAATTCATAGATGTTGACTTAAAGTTCCACCTTTTATCAATTCTTAAATCTAGTTTTGTGAACTGATCTAAAAAATAATTCCCAAGTTCAGAGTAGTCAAGAATTATTTCTGGATATGACTGATTGCTTAAGCTTAAATTAATAGGTGCATAAGGAGTTTTTCCAGTAAATCTGATTTTAGAACTTACTTCCCAATTCTTTTTTAGCTTATAACCTCCTGTAAAAGAAAAGAGGTGTCTATTATCCCAAACTGATGGTAAATATATATTATCAAAACCTGAAAATTTACTATAAAAGAAAGTGTAAGATAAAATACCGTAGAAATTATTTTTAAGTTTTTGCTGATAAAGGAATTCTAATCCATATGATTTTCCCTTTCCTTCCGTTAATATTTTCTCATTTCCAAGAACTTCAAAGCCTGCGCCTTTATTTGCTATAGAAACTCCATCAACCAAAGAGATTGGATAATTATTATATTTTTTATAAAAAGTTTCAAAGGTAAATCTAGAAGACTCTGTCCAGTTAAATTCCAAACCACCAACATAATGATCACTTCTTGTGTATTTAGAGTTTTTATTTAAAAACGTATCATCCCTATCTTTAAAACCAAGTGAAGTATAAGTTGGAATTTTGAAATATCTACCCAATGCAAAATTTAATTTCCATTTATTGTCATCTGATATTTTTAAAGAAAGTGCTATTCTTGGTGAGATATTTTCAAAAACATTATTCTTTTCAGTAAAGCTGTCTTGATCTAATCTGACTCCAAAAG
>Ga0257114_1002153_pt1 | contig 13373 bp, 9 predicted proteins | sample SI112_10mmetaG_FD_190149 | JGI IMG/M metagenome (GOLD analysis project Ga0257114, IMG submission 190149) | Marine microbial communities from Saanich Inlet, British Columbia, Canada - SI112_10m | ecosystem: Environmental > Aquatic > Marine > Inlet | place: Canada: British Columbia | collected... | reverse complement strand
TTTTTAATGTTTGTAAATTTCTTAAAAGAAAAATGAATTGCAAATTTCGCTGCCGGTACATCATGGAAAAACATAAATATATCATAATTATTGTTGTTATAGGCATTTATTTCTAGCCTCCCTTATGCTTTTTGGTCGCTGTCCGATTTGTTCTCTTGATTTGAATCTTTTTGGTCTTCTTTTTTTATTTCTTTTTGATTTTTTTTTAATTCTTCTCTTTGTTGCAAAAGTTGATTGAAACCATCAACTTGACCATCTCTAACTATTTCTGAAAGAATTGCGTCTCTTATATTTAAAACACCATTAATAAGCGTTTTATTGACAGCTTCAGGCGTTGAGTTGACAGAATCTAATAAAACACTGTCGATAAATAATAAAACTTTTTGCATAAATTTTTTTGAATTGCTGTTATGACTTTTTTCTAACATTTTTAGCTCCTAATAAAAATAAAAATCGCCTTGATTATACATCAAGGCGATAAGATTTATAACGTTTATTTTAATAAATTAACGTTTAACTGCTTGAACGATGTCATCTGATTCTAAATCAAATGCAAACTTGAGCTCTGTAGCTGAAGCGATTGCATAATCTCTGGTACCAGCTGCACGAGCTGTTTCAGACCCAGACACAAGAAGCTGACCATTAACAAAAACGTCAAGTGATTTACCTTGAGCATCTGATTCAGCTAATCCGCTAATTGTATCTCCAGCATCTACAGAGTTGAAGTTAACAGCTGTACCAGCGCTAACTGCTGATGTAATAATCTTAATACCTTTTGAAAGATCACCTAATGCTGATCCAAATTCAAGATTACCGTTTCCATCAGCTAACTTAAGAACTTGTCCTGATGTACCATTAGATGCTGGAAGTGTAAGTATATATGAAGAACCAACAGCAGCTGGGACATCAAGTGTAATAGTATTAGTACCGTTTGCATTTGCTTCTTGGAAAACTATTCCTGCAGCTGCTGCACCGTTATCTAATTCTAAAGAACCAGATATTAATGATTTGTCGCCGCCGGCATCGAGAGTTAATCTAATTCGATCTTGTGGATCCTTTATTTTAACTTCGTTTGATGTACCTAAATCAAAAGTAGCCGCAACTGTACCGTCTGAGTTAGCCAGCATAACAGATCCACCTTGTGACATTAAAGCAACATTGTTTCCAGCAGAAGAAGAAAGCATTAAGCTACTATTTCCATATGCGATTCCTCCTCTTCTTGTGCCACCGTCATCAATGAATATACTTCCACCATCTGCATCGAGGATAATATTACCTGCTACATCTAATGTAAGATCTCCAGAAGAAAGATCAATTTCAGTTCCATCAATCGTAATATTGTCAGCAACTAAACCACCATTAGCTGTTACTTTATTAAAGACAGCGTCAGCATCAGTTGTTAAATCTTGGTTGATTGCTGAATCAGATTCAATTGCAAGATCTCCTGTTACAGTAATAGTCTTAGAAGCTGCTGCATCAATTGTCAAAGTATTTGAATTAGCAGGTGCTTGAAATTCAAATCCTGCACGATCAGATGCTGTCTTAATAAAACCAGTTACTGAACCGTCTTCTTCAAATTCGATACCGGAACCACCAGCTGAAGAAGCTGCTCCACCATCATTAATAGTAATCAACTTATCTTTTACAAGTAAGTTTGTTGTATCTACTGTTGTTGTTGTACCGTTAACTGTTAAGTTACCAGCAAAAACAGCGTCACCAGAAACTGTCAATTCTGATTGAATTAAAACAGAATCAGCTCCACTTGAGCCAGTAAGAATTACTCTTGCTGCGTCTGAGTCGATTGTTAAATCACCTGCTGTTGTTTTAATAACAGAAGCTGCGCCAGCTGATATATCAAATTTACCTGCTGATGCCAAAGCTGCACCAGTACTTCCATCGTGAGTAATTGTTACATCTTTTCCTGCACCTAGTCCTAAAACTGATGAATCAGATAAAAGATAAACATCGTTACCTGCAATTACGTCTAAAGCGACAGAAAGACCACCATCAGTTTGAAGGGATCCGTCAGTTGTCGAAGTCGCGTCTGTTGTATCATCAACGATAACTCTTCCAGAAGCTGTTACGTCACCTGCAAATATTGCATTTGCGTCGCCATTAAGTGTAATCGCTGTACCGGTACCTACTGCGGCACCTAAACCAATTTTGAGATCATCATCAGTTGCATCAACACCGATGTAGTAATCTTGACCTGATTGATTAAAAAGAAGAGCTGTATCTTCGTCTCCGTTATCACCGATTGTTAATGTTGGCGTTGTACCTGCAATTTGCAAGTCGTGATTAAAAACGCCTGCTGCTTGAGATGAGAATGCAGCACCACCGTTAATTCTTTGAATAGACGATGCTAATTGTGAAAGTGCTGTTACTAATGATCCGGATCCAACTGGGATCGCACCTAAAGTAGCTGCTGCTGCTAAGTTATCGACTATCTTACCTTCGGCGTCCCCGAAAGAACCGGTAATCTGTCCTAATCTTAATTGTGTTCTTGAAGCCATTTTGACTCCTCCTTTTGTTAAATTTTGTTTCGTTATTAAAACTTTACTTTCATGTGTAGACTGTAATCAACTGTTACGAAACTACTAACTTAACTTATTTTCAATAACTATATATTCGATTATTTATGATTTGTATAAGATATTTTTAAGGTTTTTCATGTTAGCATCAAACTTTGCAGACTCTGAATTTACATAATCAACTGCGTAATTTTTTCCTAAGTCATGTGGGTCATCAAAGACAAAAGCAAACCTGCCATTGTGCCCTCGAGACGCTTGTTTGAGCCTAAGGCCTTTCATCATAACGTATGCAGCGATTCCGATATCTGATGTTTGAAATGTGTTCATATTCATAATTATCTCACTTATCCTTAAATTGCGTCGTTTGTTGTGTAATTTGCCATAATAATTGTTTCGGAATCAGGCAATGATGCTGTTGTAAAATATATGTTTGACCCAGTAACTGAGTAATCTTGAAAAGGCGCTGATGTGATAGTTGTTGCAGGCATTTGGAAAAGACCGTTAACAAATATTGAAATGTTTTTGTTTGCTGTTGGTGTATTATCGAGTGTGAAAAGTGTGTTTGTTCCATTTCCTTGCCCTAAATATTCGTTAAAAACATAATTGCCATTATTATTTACTATCGAGTAACTGCCATTTGCGCCGGCGTCAGTTGCAGTCAAGCCTGTACCTATAGATATCGCTCTTTCGTTAGAAAGCGATCCTGTATTAGCAATTACAAGATAAGAAGCTGATGAATCTCCAGAGCCACCAGAAGATCCACCGGCTACAACGCTAATTATTGTATCTATAATATCGTTATTTTCTAAATCAAAACCGAATACGATGCTACCGGTGTTAGAAAAATAATAATCTCGATCACCATTATTAACTTGTGTAGAAGACCCGGTATGTAATAATTGACCATTTAAATTAATGTCTATTTTATTATTATCATATTGAACTAAGGACCCATTCAAACCGTCAATGTCGAGTGATGATAATCCGGGATGAGAACTGGTTACAAAATAACTTATTTTTTCTCGACCATTAATCGCAGAAGTTGATGATGATATTGTGACTGAATTTGAACCGGTTACAATTGTAATACCTGAACCTGCCTCAATTAGCTTGGCATTTGGCAACGAGCCTGTTGCTGCTGTTACAACATATTCTGCAGATGCGTCACCAGACCCTCCTCCTGAACCTCCACCGGAAGAGCCAGATGAAATGACTTCTTGAGCCATTTTTCCAACATAAGCAAAGGCTCGTGCATATGCAGGTATTTTTGATGCATTATAATCTTGCAGAAAAAGTATACCGTTATAAAAATCAACATTCCAATCGATGTTGTCTAATAAAGGTATTTCATCACCAACGCCACCAGAACCATCGTCTTTATACACTTTGACGATGTATGGATTTGGAGCTGTTTGTGAGAAGAATGGAGGAATAAGTTGTAAGGAACCTAATGTTTGATGAACTATTTTTCCGTTATCAAATATTCCGTTACCTTCTCGTGGGTTGGATGAATTAGTTGTATAATCCGATGGTAAGACAAATTTGTAAGTGTGCGGACCTGATACTTGTGAACTTTCTCCCGAATCCGAACCTGCGCCACCGTCAGGTGATGTTTCATTAGCATCATAAGTTGTTCCGGTTAATACGTTTAAATTGAATTGTATGTATTCAACGGTTGCCGGGCCTCCATTGGACGCAGACTGCAAAAGATAAAGTGTTTGTGCTGGGGAATCTGGGATTGCTTCACCAAATATTAGTGAAGTTGCTGATTGTATATTAGAACCAATAAGTTCTTCACCATCAGTTTTAAGATTTGAAGTATGAGCCTTACCTAATAACTTTTTCTGTGCAAAAAACGTTGCTGACGTGTTCGTTTTACCTGCCATTATCCGCTCCACGTCACTTGTATTCTGTCAATATATCCTGTCCAACCTTTGTCAGCAGATATTTTTATAACAAAATACTCAGCACCAGATGATGTTCCATCAACTGTTACACCATTAAACGTGCAAACATTTGTAGCACCTCCGACGTCTATAGTGCTGTCGGGATCCCCAAAAAGACAACCGTCTCCGTCCAAAACATTACCTGAACCAGGTGATGCTGTTCCCAAATCTAAAAATCCTGTTTTTGCAGGTATTTTAAGCTCAACATAAACATTTTTATTTGTTCCCAAAGAAGAAGATTTACCAACGATCGTTGCATCTCCATATAATATGATCGTAATTCTTGCTAAATCATTTGTCGTTGGATTTAAAAATGCTCTATAATACTCTCGTGTTGAATTAGTCAAAGTTGTATAATTTGGATTTCCTGCCGGACCTTCGATCGAACCACCGTCATCATTATTTCTAAAGTCTCCGCTGTCCCCTCCTTTAAGCGGCGACATGATGTACGTATCATATACTAATAATCCGGTGGCATGCTCAGGATATGTGCCTTGATCATTAATAGACCTTTGACTATTCCAGTCGTAGCTTCCACCGGTGATGTCTGATTGTAAGTTATAACTTCCGCTAACTTTTCGATAAGTTTCATCGGTAAAATACTCATTATAATTATTTGTAGATGTATTTGTAGGTGTCCAAACAAGTAAATCAGTTGCTGTCTGTGTTGATAAATTAAGTGTTGTTTTAAATGGATGTAAAAATCTCATTCCACCTGCACAGTTATACGAAGTCGTAAAGTTACCAGGTAGCGATTTTGACTGGCTAAAACTCAAGGTTCCTGATGCGTGCAGTAATTCATTTTGAGAGTCTGCTGTAGTGTTTAATGTTTGTAAGGAATCAGTTGAAGAACTAGTTGATTTTGTAGAAGACAAACCAGAGCCAGACTGAATTATTTTTGTGCCAGATGCATTTGTCAAGTTAATAAATGAAATTGCACTTGAACTGTCTGAATAGACATTTTTATAAATGTTTGATACTCTGGATATGATGCTTCCGGAAGGTGATGTAAAAAATTTAACGCCTGATGCATATGCAAACGTATCATCTCCAAAAGCTGTTATTCCTACGCCGGCTGAGCTAAGTGAATCTGAGTTATTATCATTCACCCATTCAACATAATTTGTCGCTCTTGCACCCCACGAGCCACTATGAACCACTCGAGCATAATTCCAACCGTTTCGCTGATCTGCTGTATGAACCCTGAACTTGCCTGTTCTTTGTATCTCTAAATAATAAGGGACTTCATTGTTAAATTCTGCAGGGCGCCACACACTTAAGTCAAAAAATCCTGAACCATTTCCACTCAATGCTGTGCCTGTCCCAGATCCAGGCTCTCCTGCGCCCACAAGATTGTATGATCCTGTTATTTCAACTGTGTGAACCGTATTTCCATTAACCTCTAAAGCTAAAGACCCACTGTTTGCATCTGAGAAGCTGTTAGCAACATAATCAGGTGACACAGCTGACACGTCTTCATTTAGATCACCTTCAACAATTCTGTCAAGTTGAAAAACTGAACGTTTTAAGTTATTACTACTTGAATCTGTCTGATAAAGGCCATTTAAATCAGTTGCAGTAAAACCTGCTGTTGTTGCAGAATTCACATATCCTGTTATTGACTTTGAACTGCCAAAAGAAAGATTGCAATCAGTACCATCATCATTACAATCAATGTCATCTAAATCAGGTATTGCTGTTATTGTTCCTGTTCCGGCTCCAAATGAAACTGTTACTTGACTAACATAACCTGTCCAAGCTGCATCTGCTTCAATTCTTAACCCGATGTACTCATTATTTCCTATGCCTACTGTGCCTAATGTTACGTAGTTTGTTGCATTTAAAGATGAGTCAAATGACAAGCTGCCGTTTGCAGTGTGTGCACCATCGTTGTCAGTGTAGTTGTCTAAGACAAATTCTGTTGCCAAATCTAACCAACCGGTTTCTCGAGTTCCGTCTGACGGGAATTTAACAAATACTCTAATTCTACCACTATTTAATGCCGTTGCTGCGTTTACAATTGTTGTCGAAGAACCGTTTATTGCAATTGTGAAATCATGATGTGTAGAACCGGTTTCATTTTTAAACCATCGATAAAAAGTTTTTTGTCCAGACTCACCAGAATAATCCGGGTTTTCAGACGGACCATTTGAAAATGTGCTAAAATCACCGCCATTTAAAGAGTTAATGGGCGAGTATAAACGCTGATTAAAAAATTGAAGTCCGTTTGTATGACCACCATTTGATGCTGTCATATGCGTTGCTGAATCCCATGTATTGGCCGAAGCTGTTAAACTATTCTGTGTAGTGTATGTACCGCTGACAATTCTATAATTTTCCCTTCTAAACGTTTCCTGTAATCCTGTGGAGTTGTTTGTCCTATTATATATAAGGATACCTTCGTCAGAAGCTTGCCCTGAGTTTGACAAGTTTGACTTTAAAGGATGAGTTACACTGACGCCGGCTGTTATTGAACCGCTTAACATCTGTGTTGCTGTGATTGTTGATGAACCGGTCAAATGAAGAGATTTTGTATGATCTTCGCCTCCACCGGTGTCTATTGTAGGTTTTGATTGCGCTGCTATTGTAAAGCTAGGTGATGTGTTTAAAGAACCACCAGTTGATGTAGTAAATGTAATGTTTGTTGTATCATAAATATTTCGATAGGCATTACTAACTTTTGCTAAATACTCGGCGGATCCGCTTGTAAAATATTCTATACCTGATAGGTGTAAAGAGCCAGATCCTGTAAATGTTAAAGAATTATTAGCTGCTGACAAGGCATTTGCATCGGAATCGTTTACCCATTCTATGTAATTTGTAGTAGCAGTTGTAGTGTGTACATGCAAAACTCTTGCATAATTCCAGCCTTGTCGTTGATCAGCTGCTATTATTTTATATCGACCAGTCCTGTGTTGGAAATTAGGAAATGATGTACCATTGTCTAACGTTCCTTCTGATGCTGTGGAAAAGTGTGTAAAACAGGAACCTGATGCATTTGTAACTGCTGTTCCACTCCCAGGGTTTCCTGTACCAGAAAATGTTGTTAAATCAACTGTGTGAATTATTGATCCGTTAATTTCTAATCTTAATTCTCCTAAGTTAGCATCACCAAATGAATTAGCAGGATAATTTGAACCATCTGCGGATATATCTTCGTTTAGATCTCCTGTTATTGTTGTTGTCCCGTCAAATATCGCTGCCCTTAAATTGTTACCACTTGTTGCTGTTTGGTATAAGCCATTGACATCAACTGCAGAAAATCCTGACGTTGTGCCTACTGAGTAATAAGGTGTACCTTCGCTTTCTAAGCTATTTGATGATCCAAAAGAAAGATATGCGTCTATACCATCAACGTTAACGTCAACATCGTCTAAGGTAGGTGCAGGTGATGGTGCTAACAGTTTAAGGATTTCATTAAACCTATCAATTGCAATACCTAAACGGGTTTGTGGGGTAAAGTCTGTGAATAAACCATCCGTATAGCTGCCGTCCTCAGACAGGCCAATTGATGCTGTTAGCGCTGCTCTACCACTGCCTTCATTATTTAAAATAAAACCATCAGATGCTGCGATTGTAGAAACAGTGCCTATTGACGTTGAACCGGAAGCAACGCTTATTGAACCTCCCCCACCGCCTGTGGAAGAAATAGTTACAGCGCCGCTTGAACCGGTAGTTATAGTTACGTTTGAGCCGGCAATTAGATATGAAGTTCCATCGGATAGGTTAGTTAGCGATCCAGAAATATTGGTTGTTGTTAATGTGTTGCTAGTCTTATTAAATACTAAACCGGAATCTCCGGCAAACGATCCACCATCATTAAATTGAACCTGTGTATTCGATCCTGCTGGATTCGTTAAGCTTGAATCTGAACCGGTTATTATTATTGATCCGTTTGATTGAGTTGTAATTGAAATATTTGGACCGGCGACCAAGTATGAAGTCCCGTCGTGCAATTGAGTTAATGAACCTGATAACACAGGTGCTTTGAACATTGACCCGCTAAAAAATGACGTTGCTTCAATTGAACCGGTTACACCTACATTACCAGAAAATTGAGAACCGGTTAATGTAGCAACAACAGAGTTGTCAATATTTAACGTTACAATACCGCTAGCGCCACCGCCAGAAAGACCTGTTCCGGCCGTTACCCCTGTTATTGTACCTAAGTCTCCTCCTGTGGCTGCAGCTATTGTAATAGCGCCATTCGATGCTGACGTTATAATAATATTAGAACCTGCTTTTAAATAGTCTGTCCCATCTGTTAGTTTTGTTAATGAACCACTTAAACCTTGATTAAAATTAGTTACTCCTGTAAAAGTAGATCCACTAATTGTTGCAACAATTGAATCATCAATTTGTATTTGTGTCAAATTAAATTCTAATCCACCATTTGTTTTGAGGTCAGCCTCAAATAAAGTGCCACCGTTTAATAATAAACCATCGCCGGCGTTGTATTCGTTATTGACAGAACTTATTGTAACAGCGCCATTTGACCCTGTCGATATTGTTGTTGCTCCTGCAGCAATTAGATAAGAAGAACCGTCTGACAGTTGTGTTAAAGAACCAGAAATATTAGGTACAGTTAGTGTATTTGAAGTCTTGTTAAATACAAAAGTAGAATCTGCGCCTAAAGAAGATCCTCCATCGTTAAACTGAATCTGTGTATTACCGCCGGATGCGCCCGGGGAAACTGCTGTTGCTTCAATCGTTATTTGACCATTAGACGCAGTTGACAGCTGGATGTTTGTTCCGGCTAAAAGATAAGGATTCCCAGCAGAAACTTCTTGCAAAGAACCTGTCAGGCCTTGTGTTGATGACACCCCAAAAACATTTTTACCTGTAAAGTTATTATCTCCAGAATGTGTATTATTTCCGCTTAAGGTGTTATCTCCAGAATGTGTATTGTCACCGCTCAAGGTGTTATTTCCGGAGAATGTATTATTATTTGCAAGATAAGGAATCACAGAAGAATCAACAGATAATCTTCCGGAAGAAGCTGCCAAGCCTGTATTTGCAACTAAACCAATATAATCTGATAGTGTTTCTTTTCTTGTGGCATTGCCTGCGGAGTTATCGATAAAGGCAAAACTATCGGATGATACGTCTATAGTAGCTGCAGATATGTTGTCTAAATCTAAATTTAAAGTTCCGGCTGCGCCGCCAGACCCAGGTGTTATTCCTGTCCCGTCAATTAAATTTATAAAGTCTGCAATTGTTGTTTTCTTAGGGTTATTACTATCATTTGCATCGATGAAAACTATAGAATCATTTGCAACATTAGTAGCAGTTGAAGAAAGACTATTTAAGTCTAAATCAACTGTTACACTTCCTACATTTCCGCCACCGGTCAATCCAGTCCCAGCAACTACATTTGTTATTGTTCCGGAACCTCCTGTTCCGTCTACTTGAATTGTAACAGCACCATTAGAACCGGTTGTAATTGAAGTGCCGGCGCCGGCTATTAAATATGATGTTCCGTCAACAAGTTGTGTAAGTGATCCAGATAAACCATTGTAAAACTTAATTTTTTCAGCAAATTCTGGGTAGTCTGCTAGACCGAAATCAACTTCATGAGGAAAAATTAATTTTCTTATTTTGCCAGTTCTATTGTTTTTAACTACAATTTTGTCATTTTTGAAGTATTTATTTCTATCTACTTTAGGCAAGGTGCTCTCCTAGCCACTTTTTATTTCGAAAATAAATACAATAAAAAACAATACGCGGACAGTACTTTGACATTAGTGACTCAACAAACTTAAACTATAACACAATGAGTGAATAAACTCATTTAATAATTATTACGTTAGTTATTTAATTTCATTAAGTAGTGATTTAATATCTAAACCTGCACAGTCGATTTTCTTTTTTGTTACATGATAATGGCTAACAAACCCTTTAAATGTTCCGGCTGCTACTTTTCGATTTACGACTGAGGATGTATTACCAGAAGCGTCTATAGGGCATTCATATGGAATGCCCGTTGCTTTGTGAACAGCTGCCCATAGGGCTTGAAGTGCCTCTATTTGCTTTGGGTAAAACCATGTAAAAGGATCCAAAGTTTTCCCGTGAACAGTCGCTTCTTTCATTATAGGTCTTTCACCAAAACCTTTTCTTTTATACCATGACTGATATTTTGGATAGTAAGCATTTGCGATTTCTACACCAATTGATTTATGATTAACTTTTCTTGTACTACCATGCCATGCAGCATGATTTGTGTCAAGCAATTGATAAATTGTTCCATCATTATCAATACAAAAGTGAACAGATACGCCTCTATTGTTCAAAACTCTTGCGCATGATTTGGAATTCAAACAAACATCCCAATGATTAACAAACATGTTGATCTTTCTTTTTTCAAAGTAAGGTGTATAAGCTTTTTCTATTTTTAATCCATTAGGCTCAGACCACAAAACAACTTTTGGCCAATCGATTGACACAAAATTACCTTGATGAACAATAAAATTTTCTTCTTTGTCTGGTATCAAATCAGGTTCATAATCATCAATGTTGGATAATCTTTCTGTCATAATGCGACGATGCGTTCCAGGGCCACACATGCCGTCTGCAGAGATTCCTAGCTTTTTTTGCCAGACACTGATTGCTTTTACTAGATCTTTATCAAACTCTTTGCAACCAAACCATTCAGGCGTCCATCCTAATTTTGCTGCAGATGCTTCGTTATAAAATACTTTATCTATTGACATCTTTTTCTCCTACTTAATTCTTTGTTTTAACATATAAATATATCTTTCGTATTCGTTTGCCATTGATGCTAAAAGATCATCAAAGCCTATAGAAAACCCATGATCATCTTGAATGTTATGATAAAACGTTTCTAAGTGTTTTAAATGGTAACTTAAAACTTGTAAACCGATATCAGCGATGTCATCATCACTTCTATTGACTGGTGAATCAAAGTTACATATCATCTTTGATGTTAATTTTGATATGATAATTGGACAAGCTAATTGTTCTTCTTCATAAAGCCCAATTCCTTTTTCAACTAAAGAATCTAAATCTTCACCAAGTAATTTGTATATTTTTGAATATAAAATATTGTGGTCACCTGCAAACCCTTTACCTTTAGTAACATGATGCGCAGCGTGAAACCACATTTCAGTTGCTTTTGTACAAGCAATGTAAGATAATAATAAATCAGAAATCATATCTCCTCCTGATTATAATTATGCTTTCCTAGGAAAACTGCATCTCAACTTTAATATTAATGTCAAACTTTGGCATTCTCATATGATTTGCCAAATTCCATTCTTTGGCATCTTTTGGTGCGACGTAAAGATCAGCATGACCTATTTCATGAACTTTCTTTTTAAAGAAATCATCTGGTTGACCACAATTTCTTGCCATCATTTCATAAACTTGATCATTAAGGCGTTCTGATTCTTTTGCATTTGCTTTAATTTCTTCAATCTTGCCAATTGCACCTGATGAGACATCATGAATCATCACAGTTGCATACGGATCCATATAACGTCTTCCTTCTTCACCAAAAGAAAAAAGAATTGCACCACAACTCATCGCCTTACCTTCAACAATTGTCGCGACAGGAAGACGAGAAGCTTTGATTGCTCCAATCATTCTCATAAGCGAATAAACTTGACCTCCGTATGAATCTATTACAATCGGTATAATTTCTTGTCCTGTGCAATGTGCTAATGACATGTTAGTACAGAATTCCTGCGCACTAGCTTCATCAAATTTATTAACCTTAATAATAATTGGGTTGTCTCTTAACTCACATTCCTTTATTCTTTCATCTGTATTAAATGTCCAAAGCATTTTTACTCCTTTATGTTATACTTTTATCATACACAAAAAAAGGCACATTTACATATGCCTTTAAATTTATATCTTAAATTTTAAAACTAAGTAAGCATCGGTCCGATTACCGGTATTTTGCTTACAAAATTTACTGCCTTTGAGATGATAGGCGAAGGATCTGCTAACCCTAACTTTTCAATAATTGCAACAAGTGTTGCTGTTTTTGGGTTTTCTAGCATGTCAAAATCATCTACACTATAGACTATTTTATTTTCAAACCCGCCATTTTCTCTAATGTTTTGATCAATTCTTTGAATGTCAAATTCAGCAGCTTGTGCAAACTCAAATAAATTAGCTGGATGCAAAGGATCGTTTTCAGCAACGGGACCAGTCTTAAAGCCTCGGTAATTTGCGATCATTGTTCCAATTTTTTCGCCTAAATAAGCACCTACTGGGGCTGTTGCAACTGCAACAGGAGCTGGAATTGTACCGAGCATTCCACCGCCAAAAGCGCCTGCTTGTCCGTATCTCGCTGCTTTTTGATCAGTGTATCTTGCTTCTTCGAGCGTTTCAAGTATTAGTTTTCTTAATTTATTTCTTGTAAGATTCATTATTTCTCCTATGTAATAAATTTAATTATCTATCCACACTTAGAACTTCCACAAGATTTACACATTTCGCAACCTTCTTGATAAACTATACTATCTTCTGCTCCACAATTTTGACATATCTTAACACTTGACTTAGTACCGTCTTGTATGTATGTTTTTAAACAACGAGAAATAACCTTACTGAAAGAAAACAGATCTGCATTTTTATCTTTTTGCATTTGTTCAACAAGAAATTGAGCCGGAACACCATGACGTAAAGAAGTCGAAATAACTCTTGTATACCCTGCATAGTTTGGATTATCAAATGCTGATACCACATCTTTTATTCTGAGCTCATCATCGCCTCCGCCTACAGTTAAATCATACTTACTATTTGTCGTCTTAAAAACTCTTTTTGTGAGTATGCCCTGACTGTATTTGCGCGGTATTTCTATTTGGTTTGCTTCGCCGCCTAATACCTCATAAGGCTTTCCTTCCAAGAGACCTACCATAACTACCCA
>Ga0257114_1002149_pt1 | contig 13387 bp, 8 predicted proteins | sample SI112_10mmetaG_FD_190149 | JGI IMG/M metagenome (GOLD analysis project Ga0257114, IMG submission 190149) | Marine microbial communities from Saanich Inlet, British Columbia, Canada - SI112_10m | ecosystem: Environmental > Aquatic > Marine > Inlet | place: Canada: British Columbia | collected... | reverse complement strand
CTCACCGTTTCCCCGAAATCTTCCGCCGTTTCCACGATGGTGTCTATGACGTTCCCACCGCCGCCACCGCCGAGCAACTTTCGCGTCGCGCCCGTCGTCGAATCCCCCCTGACCGCGCCCAACACCCCCGCGATGAGCGCCAATTTGAGCGTTCGCGTCCATCGCGTCGCGCCCGCGGACGCCGTCTTCCCGCGCGTCATCTCTCGTCGTTCGTCGCGCCTTCCCTCGCGTCGCTCGCGCCGCTCGCGTCGGCGTCGGCGGCGAGCGTCGCGTCGCGAACGCTCGCGTCGAGCCGACGATTCGCGCGGGCGCGCGGGCGCCGTCTGCGGTCGCGCGATCGTGTGGGCAAACAGTCCGACGTCTATGAGTGGACGCGACACACGGACAAAGCGCGGTCGACACACGCCGACGCGATGGCGACGCGCGACGACGACGCGCCGCTGCCGACGCTGTACGCGCGCGCGAGCGCGTCGACCGCGAGCGTCGATGACTGCGCGCGCCTGCGACGCGCCGTCGCGCGATCGAGCGTCGCGGGCGCGACGGAGACGCTCGACGCGTGGCCGACGGCGGACGTCAAGTACGCGCTCGCGGACCGACGCGAGGCGGACGCGCTGCGACGCGCGGGCGCGATCGCGCGGGCGGTGGACGCGCACGAGAGGTTTCTGGCGCTGACGCGCGCGATCGAGGCGATGCCGCGAGCGGAGGTGGAGGCGTACGAGAGGGAGGCGAACGCGGACGGGCGAGACGAGGCGACGACGAGCGCGCGGACGCGGGGAGGCGACGGGACGACGGGAAGAAACGACGCGAGGGAAGAGAAAGTGCGACGGTACAGGGCGAAACGAGCGGTGGAGACGCGGTTGGAGACGATTCGAGCGACGCTGGCGCGAAGGGACGGTGGAGATGGGGATGAGGATGAAGAGGACGAGGACGGGGACGCGCTCGAGCGCGAGTTTTGGACGCTGACGTTGGAGCGCGCGGTGTATGAATCTCTGGATGAGCTCCCGACGCTGCGAGTGGAGAGCGAGATGTTGGCGCGACGGTCTGAGCTGGAGGACGCGCGCGAGCGCGAACGCGAGCGCATGGCGAACGAAGACGAGCGCGTCGGGCGGCGCGCGCCGGAGATTTATACAATCGAACGCGACGCCGCCGCGATGTCGCTCGCCGCGGACGTCGTCCGAGTCGACCCGCGCGCGCGCATGCGCTCGGAGGTGTTTCGTCCATCGCACATCTTACCGACGATGACGATCGAGCAGGCGGGAGAGATCGAACGCGCGGAGATGCTCGAGCGCCGGGCGCGGGAAGTCGAGCGCGCGCGTCTCGCCGAAATCGACCGCGCTTCGAAATCCGAAGACCAGCTCGAGGAAGAGGCGCTTCGAAAGGCGCGCGCGTGGGACGAGTTCAAGGATGATAACCCCTACGGCGGCGGTAACTCAAAACTTCGCCCGTGCGGATGACTTAGCGACTGTAAACTTTGTTCAAACTCTCCTCGCGTCGCGTCCCGAGCGGGACGCGCGCGCCACTCGCCGGCGCTCAGTCTCGATGCGCGCCGCCCATCACCGCGCGCCCGCCGTGATTCCGCGCGCCGAGGCCAACCGCGCGGTCAACGCGAGCGTCGCTCGCGACAAACCCGTCGTCGCGATCGCCGGAGGCGGCCTTTGGGGATGCGCGTGCGCGTATTTTTGTCAGCGCACCTCCCACTGCGACGTCGTCATCGTCGAGCGATCGCGCGTGGCGAGCGCGGCGAGCGGTAAGGGCGGAGGTTTCCTCGCCAGGGACTGGGGAGACGGCACGCCGACCGCGCCGCTGCATAAGCGCGCGTTTGAGCTGCACGAGACGCTCGCGGAGGAGTTGCTGCTGGAGACGTATCGAAAAATCCCGACGCTGAGCGTGCTGGGCGGATCGGCGCTGGACGGTGGACCGACTCCCCTCGTGTCGTGGCTCGACGGCGACATTCAAATGTGTCGAATGATGGACGAATTCGGCACGGCGCAGGTGACACCGAAGGAATTGTGCGAAAAATTGCACGACGCCGCCGTGCGACTCGGCGCCACGAGCGTCAAGGGCGAAGTCACTGGGGTGACGTTCGCGGATGATGGCGCGAAAGTGCGCGGATTGGTGTATAAAAATGAGGACGATGGAACGGTGGAAGAAATTGAAGCGGATCACGTCGTCGTGGCCATGGGTCCGTGGGCGACGCGCGCGAGCGAATGGTTTGGGATTAAAGTACCGATGACGGGCATTCGTTCGACGAGCGTGATGTACGAGGCGTCGGAGGCGGTGATGAGGGAACCGGCGGCGTTGTTTTGCGGTGAAGATGAAAATGGGTGCCACTTGGAGGTGTATCCTCGGAGCACCGGGGAGGTGTACATTTGCGGGATCGGGGGATCCCAATACATCGACGAGGAACGATTGTTGCCGGGCGGCGACTGCGATCGAAGCGAAAAGATCGTCGAGGATCCCAGTCGCGTCGCCGCAGCGATGCGCAGTTTCGGAGGCATGTCGCGCAGCATCGGCGGCGACGGCAAGGCGCCGTTGGTGACTCAGGCGTGCATGCGTCCCTGCGCCCCGGACGCGCTTCCGATTCTAGGCCCCGTGGACGGCATCGAAAACGCGTACATGGCGACCGCTGGAAACTGTTGGGGCATCCTTTGGTCGCCCGTCGCGGGAGAAATAATCGCCGATCTCATCACGAAAGGCAAGAGTTCGATCGACATCAAACCGTTCTCGCCGACGCGATTCATGCAACGCGGCGCGCGCGGGCGAGGCCGCAAGATGCGAAGCGAGGAGGTCGGCGAACAGTGGTGAGGCGTCGCGAAGAGAATGTGAAGTCGAATGAAGTCAAAAATGTAGCACATAAATTATACAGCTCTATCGGTGTGATGCGATGATGCGTTGAATGTGTTTAAGAACCGTCCGCCGACGGCGGCAATTCTAAGCAAAAGTTCCCGATGTGCCCTCCGCGAAAGTCGTTTAGCATTCGCGTCCCCGCGCGCTCGACGTCGCCGCCGCACGTCTTATCGGCGAAATACTGCACGAATTCCTCTCCAGTCATGTCGTCCACGCGTTCGTCTTTAAATCTTTTGATGATTCCCGGTCTGATTGATTTCCACGTCGGCAAACGTTTCAGCTCTTCGATCATCGCCGCCGCCATGGAACTCGCGATGTAACTCGCCTCGCCGATGTCGTTCGCCATCGCCAACCGCGACGCCGCGCGCTGATCGTGCATGCGCGCCGGCAGCACCCCCGGTGCGTCCAAAAGATCCAAATCCCCCCCGATGCGCACCCACCGCAAATCTCTCGTCACTCCCGGTCTCGGCGCGCTCGCGCACGCCGCCTTCCCCACCAGCCTATTTATCAACGCGCTCTTCCCCACGTTCGGGTACCCCACCACCGCCGCTCGCACCGGTCGCGGCAGCAACCCCTTCGCCGCTCTCTTCGCGTTTATCTCCTCGCTCATCTCCATCGCCATCTCTTTCACCCTTCGCACCCCCTTCCCCGCTCGCGCGTCCGTCAGCACCACCCTCGTCTCTCCCTCCCTCTTCAGATGACTCACCCATCGCGCTCGCTCCCCATCGCTCACCATGTCCGCTCGATTCAGCACCACGATTCGCACTTTATCTCCGCACCAGCTCGCGATCTCCGGGTGACTCGTCGCGAGCGGCAATCGCGCGTCTCGCACCTCCAGCACCGCGTCCACGCCCTTGAGCTGCGCCTTGAGCAATCGCTCCGCGCGCGCGATGTGCCCCGGGTACCACTGCACCAGGCGCACGCTCCCAGCGCTCGCGATGCGACGCGCGTTCGCGTCCTCGGCGTCCTCGACGCGTCGCGTCGGCTCGCGCGCGCCGGCGGCGGCGGCGAATCGCGCGCGCGGATCGCGACGCGACGCGAGCGCGCGCGACGACGACGACGCGCGCGCTCGATCGGAGGGCGTCTTCGCGAGCGCGAGCGCGCGCGCGCGAGGGAACGCGACGCGCATCGCGCGCGCGCGTGTGCGGGACGAAGGATTCGACGACGTTCGACGACGCGCGTCGCGAGACTTCGCGACGCCGCGCGCGTCGCGTTCGACGCGCGAGGCGAGGCGCGAGGCGCGGCGAGGCGCGATCGCGCGCGGCGCGACGCGCGCGCGCGCGATAGAGGCGCGATGGCGCGGTGGACGCGCGCGAGGGCGACGCGGGCGCGGGCGATTGGTTTGGCGATCGCGATCGTCGTCGCGGCGGCGCGGTGCGTCGCGCGCGGAGACGCGGCGCGCGATCTGAGCGATGGAAATCGCGGGCGCGACGCGCGAGCGCCGCGCGCGCACGCGCGAGCGCTGCGGGCGAGAGCGCCCGCGGGGGCGTCGACGGCGACGCACCGCGAACACCTGAGCACGGGGATATCGAAGGAACTGGTCGACCGCGTCGCCGTCGACGGGGCGGTGATCGTGACGTGGGCGAACATGCACTACTACGATTTCGCGCTGAATTTTTTGAGCCACCTGGACGCGCTGGAGGTGACGAATTACTTGATCGGGGCGATGGACGAGGAGCTGTACGCGGCGCTGCGGAAAATCGGCGTCAACACGTGGCTGATGGGGTCGAAATCGATCGACGCGGACGCGGTGAAGAAGGATTTTGGGTGGGGGTCGAAGAATTTTCATAAGATGGGACGGGATAAGATACGTTTGATTCATGATTTTACGAAGACTGGGGTGGACGTGTTGATTTCGGACATCGACGTCGCGTGGTTGAGAAATCCGATTCCATTCTTTCGGCGATATCCCAAGGCGGACATCCTGGTGAGCACGGATAACTTGCAAAATAGGACGCATCAGGATGCGAGGCAAATATCGCACATGGTCGACGGTGAAGGGTTGGAGTCGACGCCGTGCGCGGGGACGGTAAACATCGGGATGATGTGGTTTCGGGCGACGGAGGCGAGTCAGCAACTCACGGGCGAATGGGTGCGTAATCTCGAGAAAGATGAAAAGATTTGGGATCAGGCGGAATTTAATACTTTGGTTCAGCGTGGTGGGTGCGGTACGCCGTCACCGGATGGGTCCGGCGTCGGCTCGGCGTACGAGGGTAAAGTACAAATGGGCACGCTTCCCGTGGCGTTGTTCAACAACGGGCACACGTACTTTACGCAACGCCTTCCGGAACTCATCAACGTGAACCCGTACGCTATGCACGCGACTTTCCAGTACGATGGTACCCCAGGTAAGCGGAATCGCATGCGAGAGGCGAATCAGTGGCTCGGAGATCGCGATGATCCGTCGTATTTCGATCAAAAGTTCCTCTCGTACACGCCTCGCGTGCTCTCCGACGTCGACTTGCAAGAGTTTGCACAACGCGGATACCCTTCGCCTGATGGCGCGTTCGAGACGTTGAAACAGGGTGAACACGTAGTTTTGGAGCACATGCGACTGGTGCAACACCAAATTGCGCAGCTTTACGAAGCCGTGGCGATCGCCAAAAATCTGGGGAGAGTGGTGATTTTGCCGCCATTCTTTTGCGGGTTGGATCGCGTTTGGTTTCCCCACGCCGGTCGCTTCCCGGGTTCCATGCTCGGCTTGCCATTCATTTGCCCTGGTGATCACGTTATGGGGATGGAGAGTTATGGCGGCGATTTCATGAAAGAGTACCGTGAGTACGCCTTCTTGGGTCATCCACACATGCCTGCAGGCGCAGTGTCCGCGGACAACGTGCGTCGCGTCGAAGTTCCGCCAACTGTCTCTTTCTCGAAGACGACACTCATTCCCGAAGAGTACGGTATGTGCTTCCATCGACGTGACCCAAAGACGGGCGCAATCGTCAGCCCTGCCGGTGATGCGTGTGTGCCGGCGAGAAATGAAGTGTTCCGCTCGGCGCCGAGCATCAAGTTGACGGCGGCGGCGGAGTCACTCGACGCGCTGGCGAAGTCGCTAGAGTCGGCGCGAGACGTAAAGTTTTTACACTTTGATACCATCATCGGCGCGACGACGTCCAAGCAAGCGGAAAATGCGAAACAGATCAGAATGGGCATCTGGTGCTGTCGAATTGGTCATCACGAGTACTACGGCGTCGAAAACGTCACACTCTTCGAAGAAGGCGTCGTCGACATGAAAGCGCTCGAGGCGTCGACGATGAACGAAGGTTTCGCCGAGAAGACGAACTCTAGCGGTATGAACGTTACTGTTGTTAGCGAGGACGATCCTTCTGGGAAAGATTTGGAAAATCCGGACGCGAAAGAAGAGATTAAAGAGGCTGACGACGCTTGGGAAATCGAGGGAAAAGGGCTCGGCGAGTATCGAAAGAGCATCGAGGCAGGCCTCTCGAAGTATTTCGATGGAGACGCGGCTAGTGTGAAAAAGGCGATGGCGTTCATAGAAGAATCGCACGCAGAGCTTAACCCTTAGTCACTGTATTGCTATTCAAATCACATTTCTATCATTTTAACGACAGTCGCAACCGCATCGACGTCTTCTTCATTTTCTTGTCATTCACCACGACTAAGCCTTCTTTGCGCCCATTCATGAGCTCAATCATAGGTTTATTCAAGTTTTCCGCGAATTCGGACTCGAGCACGCCGCGCAAGTACAGATTTTTCCCGCCGAAACTCACGCTCGGTTCGGCGAGAGAATCTGGATACGCGGCGACGATGGAAGCCATGAATTCTTCGAGTGTCGCGTTCGCGTTCAACGCGTGAGCGATCCCGGGTGAGCACACCACGCACGATGGATCGCGTTCGTACTCCACAGTGTGCGAGTACACACCATCCGTGCCCACGTACATCATGTAATTGTTCATTCCCTTGGCGCACATCGTCGCCATTTTCAACGTTTCGATGACGCACGCCGCGGCTATGATTGCGTTCGTGCTAGGAATCGCCGGAATGATGTTCTTCGTCACACCTTGCGTGTGAGCGTACGTTACGCCTGGAATACCAAATGTCTCGGCGCGTTTGAGCGCTTTCGTGTACACCCACGTCATGTGCTCGACGACATCCGCGTCAAACGTCTCCCCGTATCGCTCCGCCGGCCACTGAATTAATTTTGCGTATTCAATGCAGTGCGCTGCGTTCCTCGGCGTCTCCGCCAGCGTGCACAACGGAAACGTCGTTTGCGGAGGGAACAGCCACATTGTGCAATTGAAACACGGTGTCATTCCCGGAACGATGACGCGCGCGTGTCCCTTGAATCCCTCCGTACCGCCGTCCACGAGCGGTTTAATCGTCGCTGGATCCACGGTCCCATCCTCGTCGTACTCCAAGAACCCACAGCACACCGCGTTGATGTACGCCCGCGCTTCCAGAGAATCCAATCCCAGAGCGATGATATCAAACTGTTTATACCACCCATCCTCTTTCTCTTCTATTCGTCCGTGATGCGCGTTCACCGCGCACCCGCGCACGCGTTCCCGCACTCGTCTCGCCGCCGTCTCCGCCTTACTCTTCCCCACGTCCTCCGCGCGAAACAAAAACTGTCTATTTAAATTCGTCACGTCGATCGTGTCCATATCGATCACGTCCAGAGTCGTGAATCCGCTCAGCGCTGCGCGGCGTCGTCGCGTTCGTCTCGTCAGTCGCGCGTCCTTCATCACCACCAACGTCCGCGCGTCTCTCGCGCCGTCGTCACGCACCGAGCCCTTTCAACAGTTCACACCCGAGTCCTCCGGCGCCGACGACGAGCACGCGGACGTGCTCGCGGAGCACGCGCGCGACGTCTTCTCCCGGCTCAAAATCTGGACCGGTGAATCTCCCACGGCGAAGTAAAAGCGCGTCGATGGAGCGCCAGCGCGCGCGTTCGTCGACGCAGAAATCGACGTCGAGGCGAGACATCGCCTCGGCGGGAGGCTCGACGGCGGGGGCGTCGAGAGGAATTTTGGAACGTCGAGGGTGAGAGTGCGGCGTAACCGACGCGAACGCGTTCGGTCGTTCGTTCGTTCGTTCGTTCGTCAATCCGACGATAAAAATACAATCATTCGCTAACACATTCATTCATTCATTCACTACTATCGTACACGCGCCGCGCGTAGCGCGCGGTACGCGTGCGCTAGGCCACGGCGCGCGGGCGCGGCGCGGCGACGTCCCACGCGCCGTCTTCGCGCACTACGAAATCGACGCTCGACTCGGGCAAATGCGGCGCGTACACGACGTGTAACGTCCGCGCGACGCCCGCGTTTCCATCATCGCCGTCATCACCGCCCACGACGTACCCTTGACCGCGCGTCGCGCGTCTCGTGAGAAACAATCGCGCGTTGACGCAATTCGACCACATCAAACCGAGCGCCGGCACCACTCGTCGTCCGCTCGTCGTGAACTCCCCCATCGCCCGCGTCGCCACGGCGCCGTCACCGTGCGCTCCGGTTCCATTTTCTCTCACGCTATCCACCACGTGATTCGTCACGACGACCGCCACGTCGTGTTTCGTCGCGTACTCCTTCAACAGCATCGTCAACTTGTGCAGCGCGCCCGCCCGTTTCGCCGCGTACGTCCATCCTCCGTTCGTCGCGTCGTCTCGAAACGGCGCCGCGATCGAATCCACCACGATCATCCTCACCACCGCGTCTTCGCTCACCGGCGCTCTGAGGACCGCGCTGACCGCCGTCAGCGTCTCTCGCAGCGCGTCCGCGTCGCCCAGCGCCTTGACCACGTACACGCGCTCCAGCGCCGCCGTCGCCGCGTCTTCGTCCCCGTCGCACGCTTCCGCGACGAAACGCGCCGACGACGCGATCCGTCGCATCAGCGCCGTCGGCGCCGGCCCGTCGGTGTGCACGTACACCGCCGCGCCGCCGCGCGCGGTCGCGCGCACCGCGAGCTGCGCGCACAGCGTCGTCTTCGCGCTCGCGCTCTCGCCCGCGATCTCCGTCACGTGGCGCGCGCGCACGCCCCCGCGCAGCGCGTCGTCGATCCGCGGGCACATCGTGGAGACGCACGCGGCGCGCGCGTCCGCGGCCGCGGCGGCGGCGACGCGCATGCGCGCCGAGGCGTGCCGAGCGAGGCGCGCGCGGTGACACTCGACGACGCATGGCGCGCACGCCGGTGAACGTCATCACCGGCGCGCTCGGCGCGGGGAAGACGACGCACATCCTGCGCGCGCTGGCGAGCGCGAAGCCGGCGAACGAGACGTGGGCGGTGGTGGTGAACGATTTCGGTGCGCTGGGCATCGACGGGGCGCTGCTCGATGACGCGGTGGGAACGCGCGAGCGCGACGCGGACGCGAGTGGGAGGACGATCGTTCGAGAGGTGTCGGGAGGGTGCGCGTGCTGCGCGACGGCGGCGCCGTTCGTGGTGGCGGTGACGCAGGTGCTGCGGCGGTATCGACCGGCGCGCGTGCTCGTGGAGCCGAGCGGGATGGGCGACGCGGGACGCGTGATCGACGCGCTGCGATCGGAACACCTGGAAGCGAGCGTGGACGTGCGAGCGACGATTTGTGTGGTCGATGTGCGGGTTTTCGGGGAAGACGAAGGGAAAGCGGCGGTGTTGCGGTCGGAATTGTTCAAGGCGCAGACGGAGTGCGCAGACGCGATGTGCGGGTCGTTCGCGGACGCCGCGAGCGAGGCAGAGGTGGAGGCGTTCTTGGCGTTCGGGCGTGGGTTTTGGCCGAAGAAGAGTGCTGTGTTTTTGGCGCGTGATCGCGCGAATGGGATGGATTTGGCGCTTCTCGATGGTCGATGCGGGTGGGAGCCGAGCGAGCTCCCGACCGAGGCGACGCCGACGACGACGACGACGAGCTCGAGACCGTTCACTTTGGAGCCGCGCCTCACCGCCAACGCGCCGCCTTGGATGGTGAAGCAGGAAAGTGATCGATACGCCTCGTGTGGATACGCGTTTCACGTCGACGACGTCTTCGTGCGACCGAAGTTGAAGGCGTTTTTTGAAGAGTTTGTGTTGCGACGCGTCGACGTCGCGCGATTCAAGGGTGTCCTGCGTCTCGGTGCGGATTGGGTACGCCCAGACATCGTGGAGAGCATCCACAGAAGCGAAGGCACGAAGGTGCGAACGCGAACGATCACGTTCGCATCCGTCGCTTACCGTCGTGACAGTAGGTTCGAGCTTATTCGCGAGCGCGGCGTCGACGCAGACGCAGACGCCGAGGAGGCAGCATTTTGGGACGACATCCGCGATCGATTGGTCGAGTGCAGGAAGATTCCTCGTTGATATATTCCGTTTACCGCGCGCATCGTAGTGTGTCCAACCGAGCCGAGCCGAGGGACATTGACGACGCCCGCCCACTCACCCGTAGAAGATGGAGCGGGAGCATGGAATACCGACGACGGCACCGGCACCCGCCACGAAAAGCGTTTCTTTCTTGGTTACTGTCATCGAGCGGACAGCCACTTCCTCGCGCCTCTCGCCGCGGAGTACGGCTTCAGGTGCGTCTCCGCGAGCGCCGTCTCGTTGCCCGCAAGCGCCGTCTCCGAACGCGACGACGACAGGACGGAGATGGAAATCGTGGAGTTCGCCTTGATTTGATTCAGATTTCCATCATGATTAGTACTAGCACCAATAGCGTATGATGTAGCGAGCGTAGCCTTGTCACAACCGCGTCGCGTCGACGAAAAAGCGTCGCGACGGCGGCGAGTATGAGCACAGCCTCAAACCTCGCCGCGCGCCTCGAACGCGACGCTCGAGCGCGTTTGAGTGCGTCCAAACACGAACGTGCGCTGCTTCGAGCGCGCGCACACGCTTCACAGACGCTCGAACGCGACGCGCACGTCGGATATCTCTGACGTGATTCGTGTGACGTCAGCGTGAGCGCATGTCGGCGTTAACGCTACCGCGAGGCGCGCACGCGCGCGCGACGTCAGCAATGCTCGCACACGTTACGTGTCCGATATGTCTCGAACCGTTCACGGACGCGCACTGCGTGGCGACGTGCGGACACACGTTTTGTCACGGGTGCGCGAGCGCGGCGCTCGACGCGGCGGCGGCGGCGCCCCGAGACGGCGGCGCGGACGCCGGGGTGAGCGCTCGGTGCCCGACATGCTCGTCGATGTTTACCAGCGCACAGTTAGTGCCAAATGCGGCGGTGAACGCGATGGTTGCGGCTATGAAGTCAGGGGCGAGCGAAGCGGCGGCGGCTTCGACGAGCGCCGAGGACGGCGAAGACGATTTGGAACGATTGACACCTTTGGTGAAGACTTTGAGCGAGAAACATCGAAGTTTGGTGCTGGAATCACGCGCAGTGTCGCGAGAGGTGTTGAAGGAGTTCTTAGTAGAGAGCCGAGCGAGGAAGCAGGCGAGCGCGGTGGCGCTCGAGCGAGAGTTGAGGTGTTTAGACGCCGACATCGACGCGGTGCGAAGGGAAATTGAGGCCTTGGGTGGCGGTGCACGAGTGTCGCACGAACGTAGTGATTTGCACGATAAAGAAGTGATCGCGCACGCGATGGAAGCGCTGGGTTTGACGCGGCCGGGTGAGTCGCAAATCGTCATCGACGAGTCGAAGCGACGCAGAGTGTTGAGGCAGTTTAGCGAATTGCAGAGCTGGTATTCCAAGAGAAGAAGCGCAGAACGAGACGATGTCACCAGCGATGGTGGTAAGTCGAGTGGTAGCGCGCTCAATGGTGGTCGAGGGTACGCCCCGGACTCGACGACTATGGAGGAGTTTTCGACGATTATTGACACGTTTAAACGATACTCGAACATTTCCATCGCGGCGGAGATTCGCGGCGAAGAAGACGCGTCAAACCCAGGCGCGCCCGTCAGCAGCATTGAGTTCGATTCGACGCAAGAGTACTTCGCTACCGCAGGTGTGTCCAAACGAATTCAGTTTTACAACCTCGAGCACGTGCTCGAGGGGTCACAGCAACCCGCGGATGAAATCAACACTCGGTCCAAGCTGACGTGCTTGTCTTACAACAAGTTTGTTAAGCATCACATAGCGGCGAGTGATTACGAAGGTGTCGTTTCGGTGTGGGATGTCGAGAAAAAGTGCAGCATCATAGATTTTGAGGAGCATGAAAAGCGAATCTGGACCGTTGACTACTGTCGCACGGATCCGCGACTTTTAGTGAGTGGCTCGGATGATTACTTGGTGAAGATTTGGAACACCGATCAACCGAACAGCGTGCACGAGATCGACATGAAAGCGAACGTCTGCTGTGCGCAGTATTCACCCGAGAACGCGCATTGCATCGCGGTCGGTTGCGTCGACCAAAAGGTGTATATTTTTGATTTGCGACGCTTGGCCGAGCCGGTGCAAATCCTCGACAGCCATCGCAAGGCGGTCAGTTACGTCAAGTACCTCAACGCCAACGAAATCGCGAGCGCATCGACGGATAACACCATCAACGTGTGGAACGTCAACACAGGCGAACTCACGTGCGCGCTCAAAGGACACGTCAACGAACGAAACTTTGTCGGCCTCACCGCCGTCGGCGACCACGTCGCGTGCGGGAGCGAAACGAACGAGGTATTCATTTACCGCAAGGATCTTTCGTCGCCCATCGCGTCCATCGGGTTCGCTCGGGACGCGAACGAACCTCGCGGTTTCATCAGCGCGTGCGCGTGGCGAAGCGACGAATCCGTGCTCGTCGCCGCGAACTCAAACGGCGTCGTCAAAGTCCTGCGCGTCTGAACGCCCCTTGTAAAAATCAGGGGAAGGTATATGGCTGGCGACGCGACTTCAACGCGACGCGCGTCCCGGGACGGGGTCGAGGAATTGAACGCTTCGGAATTTAAGGAGAGCTCGCGTCTCCAACGTAGCCCAGACCTGTACTTCGTACACCCCTTGTAAAATCGCCGTCCACAGACAGCCCTTCTCTGTCTCCGAACACGCACGCATCCTCGCATCGAGTGTTTTATTTCGCATCCCGCGCGTATGTGATGCAGTCCCAGGACATTCTTTTTCTCGGACAAACGGAACAGACCGTTTCCCGCGCCGCGCGAACCGAAGGGACAAGAGCGCACCGGTCGTGAATTAAAACGACGCAAAGGGGGCCTCCGCGAACGCTTCCGACGCCGTCACACCCGCGCGCGCGACCGCACATCGCCGCTCGAGCCGAGCGCGCGCGCACACGCGACCTAAACGCTCGCACGACGCCCGCGACGATTCAACACGACACGAGCACCAAGTCAACGACATCCGTGAAGACCATCGTGAGCACCGTCGCCATCGGCGCGGCGCTCGGCGCGGCGGTCACCATCGGCGTCGCGTACCCGGCGCTGAAGGACAAGTGGGTCAACGACGCGCCGGCTGCGCCGAAGGCGAAGCTCGCGTGCGCGAACGCGCAGCCGCAAAGTCCGAGGGACGTGTCCGCGGGCTTCACGGCGACGGGCAAAGCGCGCGTGCGAGTCACCGATACGAGCCCGATCGCCGGCTCCGACGCGGATAAGAAATTGAAGCACGTGAACACGCACTTCCACCTCGGTGCGGAACACAAGTCTAGCGGTGAATACGATAAGCTGCACGTCACCCCGTCCGGGCGTA
>Ga0257114_1002148_pt1 | contig 13392 bp, 9 predicted proteins | sample SI112_10mmetaG_FD_190149 | JGI IMG/M metagenome (GOLD analysis project Ga0257114, IMG submission 190149) | Marine microbial communities from Saanich Inlet, British Columbia, Canada - SI112_10m | ecosystem: Environmental > Aquatic > Marine > Inlet | place: Canada: British Columbia | collected... | reverse complement strand
CAAGTTTGATTCCAAATTTCCAATTCTTATCACGTTAGCACTCAAGTTTGATTCCAAATTGCCAATTCTTATTACATTGGCGCTCAAGTTTGATTCCAAATTTCCAATTCTTATCGCGTTAGCACTCAAATTTGACTCCAAATTTCCAATTCTTATTACATTGGCGCTCAAGTTTGATTCCAAATTTCCAATTCTTATCACGTTAGCATCCAAATCTGTTTTAAGTGCCACACCTGTCAGTTGTGTACCATCACCATATATTGATCCACCGGATGATATAGTTATATTATTTTGAACAAGTAAATTACCCAAAACTTCAACAGTTACTGGATTTAGTGGGTCGTTTGATACAAAATCATCCATTAAATTATTTTGAGTATATCCTATTGTAAAATTATGATCATGTGGTGTACCATTTTCACCGTGGTGTATAAGAGCGAGATTTTTACCCGGGTGTTCCATGATAATACCAACATCAAACGTATGTGTTTGGTTATTATTAGCAATTCCAATTATACGATCGGATACAGAAAATGAGTCTGATTCTATTATAAATTTATCACCTTGTACAACTAAATTACCAGATACTGTCATATCATTTACATACGCATTTCCAGAAACATTAAGTGCATAATATTCATCTGGATGTATAGTAATATTGTCCCCTATAGTAATACCACCTTGATTTACTTTCATCGTGTAATCAGCACTTGTATTTGAAAACATAATACGATCTCCTATAGAAAGTGTATCAGTTGGATTTGTATTTGAAATACCAACATTACCATATGTAAGTAAAGATGTATTACCATTTGTAAGTTGTAATGTAGTTGAATGTATATTTGTCAATAGTTCTGTAACACCAATATCAGAATTTATTAATCTTTTAGTTATATGGTCATATGCCAAAAATGTACCTGTATCTGAAACAGTTTGGATAGGTGATATATATACATTATTACTCTCAGTGTTTATATATTCGTCTGAAGCGTTAATTACTACCGATTTATCAGCCTGATTATCGAGTATTTTTTCACCGATACTAATTGTTTTAGACCTCTCTATAGTAGGTAATTTTTTAACCATCTAATATATATCATGATTTTAATTTTGTCATCTTTGTTAAGATCACAGAATCGTCTATTATAAAGGTTCTATTAAATAACCACAAAATTCGTTTTTATAATTAGCCATTTGTCCACTTAGTATATATACGGTTATTTCATCATCTTTACATAACTGTAGAATTGTAGAATTAGACAATGGTATGTCTGTACTTGATTCGTGTACAGAATAATTACATTTTTCTATACTCTCATTATTTTTACGTAATTCTACATTTAATAAAGTACACCCATTTGTTATCATTCGTAAAGAAAATGAATAATAACCAGATACTGGTGCTATAAATGCACTACCAATAAACGAATTCGTAATATTTAAATCTATAGTATCCCATGATACCGTTTTTCTCTGTGATGCAATTTTATTTAATAACGAAACAGAAAAAATTGGTTTTGATTTCTGTTTAATAGTACCATTCACTTCTATATCATTTGTTATTAATAATGAATTGATATGTATATTTGAATTAATTTCTTCTATATTTTTAGTCCATTTAATGTGTTTATCTGTACATGTAAGAAAACTATTCTTCAAAATTGGTAATCGTCTAAAATTATTATATTCATCTGCATAAAGTAAGTCTCCGGGTGCGTAATTACGTATTCCCGTTCCACCATTTTCTGTTTTTAATATACCCTCATTTACATTATTTACATTTAAGCTATTTATATTCGAACCATTACCACAAAAGTTCTCAGATGTAATAGTTTTTAAATTAATTGTATCTACCCAAACTAATTTTTTGTGTTCGTTTGTAGATAAAATTTTACCATTTGATTTTGAGTCTGTGCGTAATATTTCTAAAGAATTTGAATGTGTCGAACCTGTAATAATATCACCATCTTCAAATGATAAATCTATAATGGGTCTACGGGGACCACGGTTTTCTGAATGTCGTGGTCTAAAATATTTTTCAAGGACCTTTGTATTTTCCAGAATATCGACTCTATTTGTAGTATTTAATAGAGAATCATTTGTAGTGTTAGAATCATGTTCTAATTTTGTAATTCTTTGTAAATTGTTTTCTAGTGTACACGTTTTTTCATTTAGTTTTAAAATATCTTTATTTGTATTTATAGTTTTAGTTTCTAAAACTGATATTCTTGGTTGATACGTTCTATCTAATAATTTAGGTATATTTTCACATTTTATTTCTAAATCACGAATTTTAGGGGTATTATCATCTAAAATATCTACACGCTTTATAGTTTCTAATAATTTTACATCTGTATTTTTATAATTATCTTGTATATTTATAATATCATTTGCAGAAATATTTAAAGAATTATTTAAATCTGTTAATTTTGTTGTAATTGTCTGTATTTCAGGTGTGTGATTTATATATTTATTTTCCAAGCATGTAATTCTACATGTATTTTTTAAAATATCATCTTTTATAGCCGGTAATACTGTTATTTGTTTGAAAAATCTATTTTCTAATGATTTTATTTTCTGTATATTATCTTCTTCTATATCACGAATATCATTAATATTTCTATTTATAGTAGATTCGTTTATAGATATATTATTTTTTATAGTTGTGATTTCAGGAGAATAGTCTATTATTCGATTTTTTATGTCAATAATACTTTTATTAAAATCATCTATATATGTTTCATTTTCCAATTTATAAATTCTATTCTTGAAACCTGATATTTCACTCTGTATATAATCTATCTTTGATGCATTTGTAAATTCTATAATATTAGACACTGCATTCGAAGACGAACAATCAAGTAAATTCGTTTTTATACCTGTATCTATAATTTCCTTTGTATCTCTATTATACCCTATAAACGTAGTTTCGTTTGTAGTTTCTAAACGTATCGGTGATATATATGTAGAATTAGGTGTAATGGTATTTATGATATTATTACTTGCATTTAATACAATTGAATTTTCGCCCTGTGTATTATTAGTATACTGACCAACTCTAATTTTTGTAGATTTAATATTTAGAAATTGTTGACCCATTTAAGATAGTTGTGTATTTTAATTTGCATAAACGATACCAGCCATACCATTTTCAATACGAAGTATATTATAGTTAACCGCGTACACGGGATGTTCAATTATAACAGACTGGCTTATAATTTTAACTGAATTTAATCTACTGAAATTAAGTGACCCCGATGGCTGAATAGAACTCGTTGATAAGCAAAAACAGTATAAGAAAAAATCAGGTGACGTAACAAAGTTGGTATGATAATAGTTTGATATATCCATAAAATGAGGACGGCCAGTTTTAAAATTACTCAAATCTAAACCATTTATTTCAATCTTTATTTTATTGGTTGTTGACGTTAACGCTCCTTCGGTCGTTGTATCTGAAGATGCAATATACTTGACTGGGTGGTTGAACACAAGTTCTTGAGAAAGTTCATTTGACGGAATACTTTTCTGAACTTGTGTAATAAGTAAATCGTGTTTCCTGGATACTAAATTACCTCGTTCTTCATTATCAAGGTAATAATAGTTTGAATGAAACTCAAAATTATAGGTATCTACACCTGGCCCCCAATGTATACGTAATTCGACGTTATGGTACTGTAAAGCGACTATGGGTAAAGCATACTGTGGGCTTTCACAGAAAAAGAATCGTAATGGATAAAAATACGATTCACCACTAGTACCTGGGTGTACACCTAAAGCCGAATTAGATACATTTTTTGCCATTGTATCTATAGCTATTTTTTCTGTAAAAATAGAATCTTGTGTGTCTATTAATTGACCACCAATAAAAAGTTCTACTTTATCAATGAAACTGGACCAATTGCTTGTAGATGCTGCTTTGTTAGCAGCATCATACACACTAATATAGCTGTATCCTAACATATCACCTGTTCGATCAAAACGAATAGATGACATAGAATTCGCTTTCACACCCCCCTGAATAGTTTGTTTTTCAACGGATTGTGAAAAGTTAGAATGTCGTTTAAACGTTGACGTAAAAAAGGATATTTCTGGTTCGCCCATAATATGTTCGTCTTGAGCACCAATTGCTATGAGTTGAACAATACCAGATGACATTTATAATAAGAAAAGGTTAAAAATACGAGTTCGCGACGCCCTGACATAATTAATAGGACATGTTTCTTTTTTTGCAAATGAATCTAAATATTAAACAGGTTTGAGGTGAAGTCCCTGAATACGCTGCCGCGGCTCCTGTTTGCTGTAATACATCTACAGTTATTCTATCGAGTTTACGAATTGGGTTATAATATTGTTGGATAACTGGGTATTCATTTTTAAAAACGAGTCGAGCTGTTCCGTCTGTTATGAGGGTTCCGAAAACACCGTTAATCATATTATCATCACCCGTTTCGAGATCTGTTTTTCCTCTTTGAGAAAAAATAGTTCTTAACTCATCAATTTTAAGATGAATGAGATTGGTAGTCATCGATGATGTATTCAAATCGGAAATATGAGCCGCCATTAATTGAACCTGGACTATATTTTCGAGTGGTTTTGGGAAGTGTGAGGTAAATTTTTGCTTTGAAGAATCATCAACGGTATCAACTATGACCGTATGGTATTCGTGTTCGAAATCGGGTAAAGTGGATTGACTCGTCACTAAAGCCATTTATATATACTGGAGATTTTACTTCATCTTATAGCTCGCTTGTTCCTGGACAAGTTTTTGACCGTCACAAACACCACCTTTACTGTCGGAGTAGTAGGCACTACTCAAACATTCTTCGGTTGATGGAATATCGAAAAGCGAACCCGTATTGACGGCTTCGATTTCGACATCTTTACCCTGGTACCCGCTGGTACTGAACATTGTGAGAACACACAATACTGCGATGATGATGACGATAGCTTTGATCGTGTTTTTGTTGGTGGCGTTAAGTTTCATTTATATTGAAACAACATTTTTTATAAAGTGCGTTAAAGAGATTAGAATAGTTTCAATATAAAGAGTAATAGTAATGGACGGTGAAATTATTCTTGATCGTAAAAATACGAATGTTATGAAACTTGATGATAATGAACAGGCCCTGATGAACGAAATTGAAATTGATGTTCCTCGACGACAGCCTGTAAAAAAACAAATTGCCCAGATGAAAACACAATTTACACCACCGCAACAACAGGTTTTCCAGGAAGATATCGACTCGTTTGCTAACCCAAATAAACAATCACAACCATCTATACCTCCACCAGAAGCGCCTCTTGATTATCACGAATACGACGACGAACCCGATATGGATTATGGAGGAGGAGGAGGTGGTGGATATATGATGGAAGAAGAGGAAGAAAAACCATCACCCGGTTTTAAGACGATAGATGAAGAGAAAGCGGATCTTGTTAATAAACTTGGACGTTTGGAAAAAAAGGGTTTTACTGTCAACAAGCGCTTGAATGCATATTCCCCTATAGACGAACTTAGAAACGAAGTAAAACGAATTACGTATAGTATAGATGTAGACAAATCGGTTAAATTTGCAAGACGTATGCTTATTGCGTGTACGACAGGCCTCGAGTTTATGAATAAGAAGTATAACCCATTCGAAATTCAACTCGAAGGGTGGTCCGAAAACGTTATGGAAAATGTCGATGATTATGATGAAGTTTTTGAAGAGTTATACGTCAAGTATAGAACTAAAATGCACGTCGCCCCAGAAATCAAACTTATTATGATGCTTGGAGGCTCGGCTATGATGTTCCATTTGACGAATAGTATGTTCAAATCGGTCATGCCAAACATGAATGATGTGATTAAACAAAATCCAGGACTGGTTCAAAATATGATGTCCGCGGTTCAAAACACGGTTCCAAAATCACAACAAGGTTCTGAACCTTCAAGTGATGGTAAACACGAAATGCAAGGTCCTGGGTTTGATATTTCCAGTCTCATGGGTAACATTATGATGCCACCAACACCACCCATGAACACGACGAGTATTCCAGCACAGGAACCAATCATCGTAGACGATGACGAAGATGATGATATTTCGGATATTGCCGAGGCACCAATATTAGGTGATGTCGAAGGAGGGGGTGATGGAGAATTGCGTGAAGTTAAAGTTACCCAGACCAAAGCTAAACGTGGTCGAAAGAAAAAATCGGTCGAAATTAATTTGTAAAATATAGTATATGATAGGTTATTGTCCATTAGACGAAGATCCTATTGAAAGGCCGAGACCTTCGCGAGAAGTATCAGTATCAGTCCCAGTCCAGGAGAAAGGTAAAAATTCTACTGGTAGAGGAGAAGATACGGAGTGTAATTATGTTGTTTTGTTCTTTATCGCGGGTGTTATCGCCTTAGCAATCATGGACACACTCCCATCACGAAAGTAAGTAAACAAAACTTTCTACCATTCTGACATTTTCCAGAATGGTAAATGTGATTTTTTTTAAATATCTTCCGTGAAGGTTTCGTAATTCGTTTTGAGTTTGGTATATATTTCCATGACTGGATTAATATTGGATGTCGTACTCACGTTAGAAACTGTAACAACCTCGGCACCGATTGTTACTTTACCTTGTGTTTTTGAATCTTTACTGATATGGTGATCGAATATGGCTGATACGGTATACGTATTTGAATCTGGTGAAATTTGAATATTCATATGGTACTGTTGATTTTTACGTAATCCTACGTAAAATTCGGATAATTCGGTGCCTGTGTTAAGACTTTTAGTTTCGGTGACCTGTATTCCCATTAGCTATATACTTTAAAAGTATGTTATTTTTTAAGATCTATATTCACGCCATTCGGCAGTCCATTCATTATGTGAAGTATCACGTGATTTCAATATAACCTCGTACCTGTACGAGGAGCTACTTTGAATATAAAAATTGTTATTGTTATACGGGGAACCAAAATTGTTGTATGTGGTATTCTGTAAACCATTGATCTGTACCCTAAAGCCGGCATTAACACTAAAACTACTATTAGACCTAAAATAAACATGATACTCGAGCGGTAAAGATGATGGTAAAGTGTGTGATAAATTTATATAATTGAAGCTATAATCACTGTAAGTGATATATGAAGAATTATAGTTATAATTCGTAGCGGATGAGAACGACGAATTAATCTCAATTTTGGAACCACCTGTAGTTACAGCGCCACCGAAGTCACCTGTACCATAACTTCCACCACCACCACCACCACCACCGGATGCCGCATTCATTTCTTCTACCGTAAACAAAATTTTACTTGGATAATCATCCGTACTAGCTTGAATAACCTCATGGTGCATACGGTATTCCTTATTGTACGTTAACGTCATACCAACACTTTTATCAAAATTTGTATATACATTTGTTTGAGACGCTTGACTCCAAGAACTAAGACTATTGTTATAATAAAATTCTATCTGACTCGCCTGAAATGTGGGACTAGATCCATCAGTTTGTGTAAAATAAAAGTCGTGTGAATGACCGACCCCTAAATACCCAAGTCTTAATTGAAACGTACTCCCATAAAACGCTGCAGACGAATTGTAGGCTACGTTATGTATCGCAGAATCTCGATTAAATGTGTATATTCCGTTATAATTAAAAGATGCATCAAATTCCCTTGTTTTTGTAAAGTCCGCGGCTGATAATTTTGCTTCGATAGTTACCTGATTCAAATTTTCTTTTGTAATTTCAAGTATTAAAAAACTAACTGTTGTTGCGTTGTTGTCATATGGAATATGAAGATTATAATCTTGAAAATTTGAAAAAACGGTATGAGTCGTACCATCTATAATGACTGATAAAGAAGAACCTCGCGCGAATTGCCCTTGTATTGATATGGCCGATGTATGCAATTTTAAAACCAGTTTCTGACCGTGGGTCATTGCTGTTGAAATATTTAATGTATCAAACGTGAATGGCGTACTATAAACGTCATAAGATGTTTCGTTATACATATAATCGTATGGACCACCACTAACAGAAACAGTGATCTCATTCGAAAAAGTACTTACACTAGCCGTACCAGCAGTCGCACCACCACCACCACCACCACCACCGGAAGCTGCGGCCCACGATGGGTTACCTCCGGCAACTGTAAGTACATCTCCAGCCGTTCCTATACCCAATTTGGAGAGTGTGGATCCAGAATAGTAGAGCATATCACCTGCCGTGTAACTTGATATATTTGTACCACCTCTAGCAACTGCTAAAGTACCAGTTGAAATGTTAGTTGCACTCAAACCTGTTAAACCTGTCCCCGAACCAGTAAACGAGGATGCAGTTAATGAACTTGTAAATCTCCCTGTACCTAAAACGTCTAATTTGTAAAGTGGATTTGTTGTTCCTATACCGACATTACCGTTGTTATAATAGGCGTTTGTACTGTTCAATAACCAAACGGATGAGCCACCACCACCACTTACCGTTGTCCATGTCATTGCACCCCCACCACTCGATGTAAGTACTTGTCCAGATGTACCTGTAGACGCACTAGCACCAACTCTTAAACTACCCGTTAAGTTAATATCACCCGTAACGTCTAACGGGTACATAGGTAAAACGTTCGCGATACCCAATCTATTTTCTATAGTTGCGTCCCCGCCAACACTCAAACGTTCTGAAGGTGGACCGTTAGTATAAAGATCAGATGGACTCAATACATAATTTTGATTGTTATTCGTGTTTCTCGCGTGAACCATACCTATATATGCGTCTACTATAGAATCAGATGTACTCCCAACATAAAAATTATCAGTTGCACTACTTGGCGCCGATGCCGAACCACCAGTCGTGTTCCCAGTGAGTGTTTGAGAAACGCCATCTATCCATAAATAATTATTACTTGTGGTTGGGACATTCTGCTTAGCATTTAAATAAAAGAATAAATGGTACCACCTATCTTTTATAAAAGTAACACTTTTTTGAAGTTTATACCCACTATTATAAAGTATTTGAACACCACCATTATATATTTGACACTTACTATAATGACCGGAAAAATTACCCGCCGATAAAATAGTTTCACCGGATGAACTATACAGATTGTGATTTTTTGTAAGTTTTATCCAACACGAATATTTCAAGCCTTCGTGGTCATGTTTATACCCACCTCTATCGTTATATATACGCGAAGAAGTTGATCCAAGTTTAAACGCAGATTCTGTATCGTTATACGTGACATAATACACTATTGTTCCAGGATTATTTTCCCTTTGTAATTCTGACATAACACGGGATGTAACTGATGTACCGTCTATTATATCACGATCGCGTGTATCGTAAAAAATTATACCCTGTTCACGATCAAAACCTTTCGTATTTGATCGATCTTTATGCCCCGTATTAAGTTTTCCTCTACAAAACGTATCACCATTAATATCTAAAAGAGCTTTAACATCACACGATGAGTGGGTTGAACTATCGTATTTTCCATATAGAAATTCGGGGTTTAATTTAAAATTACCTTCTTCGCTCATGGTTAATCTTGGTGACATGTCGTATTTATTATCATCCGTCGAGTGTCCTCTTGTTATGTAATTGTGTAATTGTATTTCGTTTGCCTTTAAACGTATCATATCTCTACCACCAGTTCCACCCGCACCTATACTCTTTTTAACCATTAAGAGTTCAGAGTGTCCCCCGTGTGTAAGATTAGTACTAAACGATCTATTTTCAATTTCAGTCGCATCATATTTATTATCTTTGTATGTACCTCCAAACGATATCCTTTTCCTAAACGAATTATTTTCTAAGTCATTATTCGGTCCTATATAAATGGAATCTGTGGCGACGTACCCACCTATTACTGTATTACCTAAAATTACTTGTGATAATATCAAGTGGTAAAAACGTACTTTACCACCGGTACTAGAAGTATATTGTTTAGCACCAAACGCAACAGTTGTTCCATTTGATATAGCTATTGCCGCGTGTGAAACTTCTGAATTATCAAAATCGTTATTACCTTGATTTACTTCATAAAACGCGGTTGAAGTAAAATCAAAAACATGGACACCCCCATGGTCTTCACCTTCGTTAACACTTCCACCGGACCATCTTTTTGTGGACCCTACCGCCAAACGACCACCATCGTAATCGAGTTTTACCGTGTACCCAAATTTATCACCGAACCACGTAGCCGCACTTGAATTTATTTCCTGAAATTTATCGGATGGTCGCGTATTATCGTATAACCACGCTCTAACATTACCTCTATGTATTGAAGCCTGATTACCGGGGGGACTATAAAATGGTTCACCACCAACAAGTTTACTACCATCGACCGATATAGCTACACTAAACCCGAGTGCTGGTAAAGACCACGACTGATCCGTATTCTCACCCGTAAAATTATTTAGATTAGAAACACGACTACCGTAAACAAGTTGACCGTGTTGAGTTACTTCTTCGAGTGATGTTATACCTGTTCCACCAGTCGTATTTTGCCATGTAGATACTACATTACTTGTTTTAAAACACCGTATATACCCACGTTGGTATATATTACCTGTATTTGCCCCTGTAACACCATAAACTATTCCTTCAATATTATAATAAATATCCCTAAACGTAGTACTACCCGTATAAGTAGAATTTGAACTTGATATTGTTGTTAATACACCCGGAGCACCTATAGCCAAAAACCTACCGAATGGAGCTAAATCAACTGAGTACCCATACGATGCATTATTACTTGTCATACATACATCCGTCGTTTCCGTCAAAGGAACTAAGTTAGGTACATCAGTGGCTACGTTTGACCATGTTTGTGACCAACTACTTCCTGATAATTCGTACATGTAGACTTTATTTTCACTGGGCGACCCAATTGCTAATTTTGTAGATATATCCTTGGCGAGAGACACCGAAAACCCAAAATTCGAACTGGAAGTTCCTGTTATTGTATTCGAAACATACGTTGCCCATTCGTTCGTTGAAGTAGACGTTGCGTCGTAAACGTAAACTTTATTTTCACCGGGTGCGCCTACAACTATTCTATTACCATCGTAATTCATATCCGCGCATTGACCGAAATTAGAAGAAGATGAAGAACCGGTTATAGTTTGAGCGAGTACCCACGTATTTGCAGTCCCCGTACCACTATCGTATGAGTCGTAATTATAAATTTTTATTTGACCCGATGCATTGTTTCGTCTAGTACCTACAACAACTCTATTACTTTCAAAATTCATGGCTAAACTATCACATAGATTATCGTTCGTAGAACCCGTGATATCTTCGGTTTTCTTATCACCTGATAACATTTAGTATTTATACACATTTAATTATCCGAGTGAAATCGTATCGACTAGTCTTTCAGCTACAACTAATGTACCCTTTTGACTCAGTGAACGAACTTTTATCGTATCTGCCTTTATTTCTCCACCAAATGGTACGGTTAGTCTCTTAGCTATGTAAACATCGTCGTTGAAATACCCGCCACCCTTTACAATAAGAACATCACCCGTACTCGTTTCCTGTATACTTACAACCGTTCCGACTGATAACGTATTTGTTGGTGCCGTATTTCCAATACCAACATTACCAGTATTGTAATATATATCTGAACCATTTTGTGTCCAGTAACCCCCACCTCCTCCTCCACTCGGAGCAGCCCATACTGGAATACCTCCACCAGAAACTGTAAGTACGTCATTAGTAGAACCTATACTTAAATTTGAAAGTGTATTCTGACCAGATGCATATATCAAATCACCCGTTTCAAATGCATCTGTTATACCTGAACTATTACTTATTATAGTTGAATTTTGTAAGTTCGTGATTCTCGTCGAATTAGCTGTCAAATTCGATTCTAAATTACCTATTCGTATAACATTAGCTGTCAAATTCGATTCTAAATTACCTATTCGTATAACATTAGCTGCCAAATTCGATTCTAAATTACCTATTCGTATAACATTAGCTGCCAAATTCGATTCTAAATTACCTATTCGTATAACATTAGCTGCCAAATTCGATTCCAAATTACCTATTCGTGTAACATTAGCTGCCAAATTCGATTCTAAATTACCTATTCGTGTAACATTACTCACCAAATCTGTATTTAAAGCAACACCATTGAGTGTTGTACCATCACCATAAATTCTTATTGCGTTTACATTTGAAACAAATATATCACCTTTATTATCACGTGCCACGAGTTGGTTCGATAAGTTTAAAACGTTTCCTAAAACTTTAATATTTGCATCAGTTAAACCACTCCATGGACCACCGGTTATATAATCATCCGTGTATAATTTTGCCGGTGTTGCCGAACCTATATCGGCAACATTTTCCCATGTAGGTGCGAAACCGGTACCATTTGTTCGTAGAAAATACCCAGTCGTCGAAGGTGCAAGATTTGACAAAACTGATGAAGAGCTCGCGTATAATATATCACCTGTTCCATACGATGTTCTATTAGTCCCACCTCTATTTACGGGTTGAACTTCTGATTCCAAATCACCAATTCTTTCAACATTACTCGTAAAATCTGTTGTAAGTGTCACACCTGTCAGTTGTGTACCATCACCTATAAAAAATCCAGAGGTTGTTATTATATCACCTGTTGTTGTGTTCCCATTATCTGTAACATCCTGGAGTGTTGATGCTGCGGCTCCTTTATACTTTTGTATATTACGACCAGTATTACAACTCGGCATTCTTACAAATACAAGTGATTATTTTTAGGATAAAATGAGGCATTTCCCTTTACTGAAATCGTTAGGTTCTTCGGATTTTTGTTTTGGTATTTTAAAACCACCTTGGCGATACACTTTCAGACGTTTATTATACATGGCGTGACATATAGACCATTGGTCGAACATGTCATAAATGTGTGGATTGTTCTTTTTACCGTGCGTTTCACGCATAATTCGTCCAATTGACTGTACAATATCAGACTTAGGGGTCGCAAGTATAACCGTATCGAGTGAAGGTATATCGAGACCTTCATGTGCTTGACTAAACGTGGCAAATATGATTTGTTTTTTACTCGATTCGGCTAAATCAACTTCTTTCATACCACCCATATACAGACCCGACGTTTTCTTGAAACTTTGGTGGAGTACTTCACAATGATGTCGACGATCACTTAATACGAGAACTTGACGCGTCCCCTTAAGAATATTTTTGATAAGGTTTGCTATAACGATGTTTCGCCCACGATCTTCAGTAAGTTCGGTAATCATGGTCGCAAGTGAAAGTTTACCGAATCGTGTACACGGTGGTGGATCCTGAAAACGTGGGCATCTATATTCAATTGGAAACACTTCGACTTGTTCTTGATTTTCACGTTCAACGGCAAAGAATGTTGGTCCCATGAACCAATGTAAAACTTTAGTAAGACCATCT
>Ga0257114_1002147_pt1 | contig 13395 bp, 14 predicted proteins | sample SI112_10mmetaG_FD_190149 | JGI IMG/M metagenome (GOLD analysis project Ga0257114, IMG submission 190149) | Marine microbial communities from Saanich Inlet, British Columbia, Canada - SI112_10m | ecosystem: Environmental > Aquatic > Marine > Inlet | place: Canada: British Columbia | collected... | reverse complement strand
TAGTTGTTCCACAGACTTCGTATGTCCTATTTCTTTAAGTGATTTATTGTTAAGACTTGTTAGAATTGTAACAGCAAGTACTTTTAAATCTTTATTGATTGATTTAGCTTTCTTTTTAATAGCTTTTAACATTTCAAGACCTCCATTTGCATGGACAGTTATATATTTACATTTTTTAAGATCTTTTAAACTGTCTAGGGCAGATAATGCAGTTTGGGGAATATCGTTAATTTTTAAATCTAGCCAAAAGTCTTTTTTAAAATTTTCTAAAAATTTTCTTCCATTTTTAGAATAAAAAAATTGTAAGCCAAATTTTGGAACAACATTGAGTTTGCTTGTTTGTGTTTGGTTTATGATTTTTTTTATTTCACTTAAATTAGAAGTATCGCAAGCAACAAAAATGTTTTTATGTTTCATCGTTTAATTTTTTAAACAAGTCTTTTGACATTTTAAAGTGAATTGTTTTCTTTTCTGGAGTGTTTACTTTTTCACCTGTTTTAGGGTTTCTTGAGATACGAGCTTTTTGAATATTAGTTGAAAATACTCCAAAACCCCTTAGTTCAACCCGATCGCCTCTTTTAAGAGCACGTTTGATTTCACTTAAAATTATATTAGTAAACTTTTCGAGGTCTTTTTTTAGAAAATTGGGATAGTTTTTGGAGAGTTGTTTTAAAAGCTTTGATTTTACAATAGCCAATTTAAATCTTCTGTTTATTCTTTATCTTCTTCTTTTTTCTTTAAATCATCGGATAGAGATGAGAATGGTAAGTTTTTACCAGAACCTTCAGATCCATATTTGTCTAAAGCTTCTTTTTTCTCAATTTCTTCTAATAATTTAATACTTAAAACTACTTTTCTCTTATCTATTTGAATTTCTTTTATAGCAACATCAACTTTTTCACCACCTGTCCATCTTGATGGCCGCGCATCTGCTGCATTGATGGCTATTTCTGATTTTTTAATTTGGAAATCCATTTCACAATTTTCAGGTCTAACTGTTAAACCTTTGTTGTCAGTAGAAATTACTTTTACGGTGATTGTATGATTTTTTTCTTTATCATTAAAATAATCAAAAGGATCTGCTTGAGTTTGTCTTAAACCAACTCTAATTTTTTGCTCTGAAGCTTTTACCTCAAGTACTTTAACTTTAATTTTATCACCTTTTTTGTACTTCTCTAGCTCTTCCTCACCATTGTTAAGATAAGTTAAATCATTGCAGTGTAAAAAAGCATCTATATCTAAATCTTCAACTTTTACAAATAGCGAATATTCATTTTTATTTACAACTTCACCTTCAACTATTGTTCCTACTGGATATTTAGTTTCAAATGTTTCAAATGGATTATCTTGAGTTAACCTATGTGAAATTGCAACACGTCTCTTATCTTTATCAATTTCAGTAATTATACAGTCGATCTCATCTTCAACTTTAAACATTTTTTTAGCTGAGATATTTTTCTTAGTCCAACTTAACTCACTTGAGTGTAGTAATGTTGTAAGTCCTGGTTCTAATTCACAGAATGCACCAAAGTCCATTAATTTAACAACTTTTACTTTATAAATTTTATTTAATTCATAATTCTCAATATGCCCAAAAGGATCTGGAGATAGTTGTTTAACCGAACAACCAACTTGTAGTTTTTCTTTATCTACAGTGATTACTTTTAAATCATGTTTTTCGCCAATATTAAAAACCTCATCGGGGTGATTAACTCTTGAATAAGAAATTTCTTGTAAGTGAACTAACACATCTAACTCACCATTAACGTTAAAGAAACATCCAAAAGAACTATAACCTTTAACCTCAGCACCTTTGATGATATCTCCAACTTTATATTTTTCGATAATTTTTGCTTTGTCTTCCTTTTTAAAGGATGAAATTATTTCTCTTCGTGAAACACAAGCATTTCCTCTAACTTTATCTAATTTAATTAAAGCAAATTTTTGAGGTTCGTTCATTAAATGACTAATATCTTTTAACGGCTTGTCACTAATTTGTGATCCAGGTAAAAACATAAGAGAGCCAGTATCGATGTGTTCAACAATACATCCACCTTTACATTTTGATGTAATTTTTCCCATGATCGGCTCATTTTTTTCATAAGCTTCAACAAGCTTATCCCAACCTTTAATCTTTTGAGCTTTACTAGCTGAAACTAGCACTTCACCATGTTTATCCTCAATTTTTTCTAATAATACTGGAATAGTCTCACCAACTTTTATTTTTTCTCCAAGACCCATGCTTTTTAACTCATTAACATCAAGCACTGGTTCACTTTTTAAGCCTTCAACAAATAAGAAAACAAATTTTTCAGTAATTTTGTTAATTTTACCTTCTATGATTTTACCTTCTTCAATTTGGATTTTAGAAAGTTGGCTATTTAATAATTTTTCGAACTCTTGGGATGCTGGATTTGAAAGGTCTTTGTATATTTCCATTAAGTATTAATTTTCCTGTCTATAATTTTTTTTATTTTTAAAAAACACGCTCTTTTAGTAAGTTTCGATGTATTTAGCAACACTGAATCTTTAGTTTTCTTTAAAGGTGCTATTTTTCTATTATAGTCACTTTTATCACGTTTTTGGATACTTTTTAATACTTCTCGGAACGAGGTTTCTTTCTTTAGACTTTTTAGCTCTTTATATCTTCTAAGAGCTCTTGTTTTTACATTTGCCGTTATAAAAAATTTAAAATCAGCATCTGGTACAATATTGTAGGTGATATCTCTTCCATCAAGACATGATCCTTTATAGTTTTTTGGAGGATTGTAGGCAAAATTTAACTGAAATGAATGAACAAGTTTTCTTGTACTTTTTACTTTTGATATAATTGATGCTTCTGTTCCAACTTCATCTGATAACAAAGCTTTATTTGCAAGATCTTTTACTTTGAGAGTTTTAATTTTAGATTTGATAAAGTTTTGATTAAATTTTTTGGGAAATTTAATTTTCAGATACGCAATCATTCTATAAATTTTTCCAGTATCTAAATAAAAAAGATTATAGTGTTTAGAAATTGCTTTAGCTAGTGTTCCAGCTCCTGCAGCTGCAGGTGAGTCGATTGCAATTTTAATAATATTTTTTCTTTTAATCATTTTTTTAAATCATTAATTATATCTAGGAATTTAGGAAAAGAAGTTTTTATAGAGTCTTTATCATGAATATTCCAAGAACCACCAAATACTAGGGCTGCAATTACACTTGTCATGAAAACTCGATGATCTTTTAAATAATTTTTTATGACAATCTTTTTATTAATTTTTAAATTAGGGTTACCAAATATCTTTATGGAACTATTGGTTGTTTCTGTTTTTATTCCCATTTTATTTAAAATCTTTGCACCCCAAATAAGTCTTGGACTTTCTTTTTGATTAAGTTCACCTATGTCTTTAAAGTAAGATACTCCATTAGCTTTAGCGGCTACTAAAAAAATAATTAAAAATTCATCAATGGCCCCACTATTTAATTTCGATGGACAATTAATTGCTTTTAGGTTTTTTGTATTAATGACAGAGATATCAGCAATTAATTCACCTTTATAATTTTTTTTATTCTTAAATTTAATATTAACACCCATTTTTTTTAAAATAGTTATTATGCCGACTCTTGAGGGGTTAATGTTTACGCCTTTAATTAACAATGCAGAATTATTTGATAAAGCTGCTAAGACAATAAAGAAAGCACTTGAACTTATATCCGAAGGTATTTTATAATTTAATGGTTTTATCTTTTTGGCATTACGTACTTTTATCAAATCATAATTTTTTTTACTATTTACTGAGACAGGTAAACCAAGATATTTACACATTAACTCAGTATGGTTTCTAGATTTTTTTGCTTTTAACACTGTTGTTCCGGTCGTTCTTAATCCTGCAAAAATCACTGAACTTTTGCACTGCGCTGACCCTTTTTTTTCTAAATATGTAATAGGCTTTAAATTGCTTGATCCTTTTATTGTTAACGGTAAACTTTTATTATTTTTTAATTTAAATATTGCTCCAAACTTACTTAAAGGATCAGAAACTCTTTTAAAATCTCTTTTAGATAAACTTTTATCACCTATTAATTTTATGGGGTTAGTGGTATTAATCAAAAGGCCAAGAATAAGCCTTCCCAATGTTCCAGAATTTTCGGCATTAATAGTTAGGTTTTTTTTATATTTATAACCATTTAATCCCTTACCAAAAATCTTACAAAACTTTTCTTTAATAGTAACTTTGATCCCTAGTTTCCTAATAGCACTTATTGCTGCTTGGACATCTTCTGAAATTAACAAATTATTGGCTTTTGAAACTCCACTGGCAAGAGAGGCAAGTAAAACCCATCTAATACTTATACTTTTATCACCACTTACAGAAATTTTTTTATTAAAAGTTCTTATTCTTTTTTTTACTAATAGTGAGTTTGGCATTAATGCTTAATTAAATTTGAAACTATCCCCAAAGTAGGCATTTTGTGCATTTATATCATTGACTAAGTTTGAGGGAGTATCTTGAGCAACAATTTTTCCATTACTTAGGATCATAGCAACATCAACGCAGGCAAGAAGATCTCTTGCTTGGTGATCACATATACAAATTGTTATATTGCTTTCTTGTTGCAAATTTACAATTGTCTCTTGTAGCATCTTAATAGTTAAAACATCTAAAGCTGCAAAACATTCATCCAGAAGCAATACTTTTGGTTCACTCAATAGTGATAGAGCTATTACTAATTTCTTTTTTTGGCCACCAGATAAAAATTTAGCTTTTATATCTTTGAGATTATCAAGTTCAAATTTAGAAATTAAATAATTGATTTTATCATTTCTAGAGTTTTTATCCTCAATAACAATTTCACTAATCGCTTTTAAGTTGTCAAAAAGTGTAAGATCGTTAAAGTATCCACCATACTGAGGAACATACCCTACTTTAAATTTTTTGCTTCTTAGGTAAATTGGATATTTGGTAACATTATTTCCTTGAATCTTTATCTTTCCACTTTGGGGAGCTATTAATCCTGTAATTAAATTAAAAATTGTTGATTTACCAACACCGTTAGGTCCAAGCATTCCAAAAATTTGCCCCTGATTAATCTTAAAATTAATATTATCTAAAATTAATCTATTTCCATAAGCTAATGAAATATTTTCAAATTCAATTGCAGAGTTAATATTTTTGAATGATTTAATTCTAAATTTTTTTATTACTGCCATTTTATTGTTTACTTTTAATATTTACTTTCTTGTCATTTTGAAACATATAGATTTTAGTATTTTTAGTTTCTATATCTATTTCAATATTATCTGCTTTCAATACATTATTTGAATTAGTGTAGATTACATCTCTTGACATGAGCATAGAGCTCCTCGTAATTGAAAAATCTAAATATTCTCCTAAAATATTATTATCTAAATAATCTATTATTACATTTTTTGAAAATATTGTATCAAAATTTTCAGAGTTGTATTTACCAAAATCTGATTTAATTTTTATATCATTTGAATTTACTAACTTTACATGACTATTTACGTTCGTAAGGTAAATAATATTTGGATTATTGAAGTCAATCTCACCCTCAGAAGCCCTAATTATGTATTCATTACCTCGAATATCTTTTGATGAATAATAAACATCCTTAATGATGTTTGAGTGATAGGAAACATCATTAGAAATATCAGTTTCTATTTTTTGAGTTTTTTTATTATTTGAACCTTTAAAAAGAAAAAAAATTAAGCAAATGAAAAAAAAAATAATTAAAGAAAATATAGTTTTTCTTTTCATTTAAGAAATATCTGAGTCTAGAATATTATGAATATGTAGTACACCTATAGTCTTAAATTTATCTTTTTTGTCATAGACGCATAATGATGTTATCTTTCTACTATTCATTAACGATAGTGCTTTTGCCGCTAAAGCATTTTTATCAATACTTACTGGATTTTTTGTCATGACATCTTTAACCCTCATGGTTGGAAGATAAATTTTTTTTTCATTAAATCGTCTAATTTCTCCATCTGTGATGATACCGCTTGTTTTTTTCAATTTGTTTTGAACAACTAAAATACCCAATCTTTTATTACTTAGTATTTTAATTGCAGTTTTCATTTTTAAATCTTCTTTTACAAATGGGATTTTATTACCTGTTAACATTATATCTTGAACAGTTTTTAATTGTGCTCCCAGATTACCAGCAGGATGAATCTTTTTAAAATCAAGTTTTCCAAATTTTTTATAATTCATTGATGAAATTGCCAAAGCATCACCTAAAGCAAGTTGCGCTGTAGTACTTGATGTTGGTACTATTCCACCTGACTCTTTTACCTCTGGAATAATAAGTTTAATATCTGAAGCTTTATATAAAATAGAGTCTTTTTTTGACATAATGCCAATTAATAAAACTTTATTCCTATTTGCATATTGAATTATATTTTTAAGTTCACTAGTTTTTCCAGAATAGCTTATTAAAATAAGAATATCTTTTTTTGATATGCTTCCCAAGTCTCCGTGAGAAGAGTCACTTGCAGATAAATTAAATGAAGGTGTGCCAACTGATGATAAGGTTGATGAAATTTTTGCAGCTATTAGGCCACTCTTACCAACGCCACATAAAATTACCTTTGACTGACACTTTGCAATTTCAATTACAGCTTTATTAAATGAGCTATTAATAGTTTTTTTTAATTGTTGTAATGCTTTTATTTCAAGATCAATTACTTTTTTTGCTGTAGATATAAATTTTTTACTCATTAATGTGACCAGATATCATCTTTGAATAATGCTAGATCTAAATTAACTCTAGTTTTTAAAAATTTTAAACTATCTTTATAAAGTTCAATTCTATTTTCTCTTTTTAAAATTTTACTAAGCTCTTCATGAATTTTATGTAAATAAATGACATCGTTAGCACAATATTTCAATTGTGCAGGTGTTAGCTCACCACCAAAATCTGAACTTTGAAATTGTTTACTAATATCTATATTTATAAATTCTTTTATGAGTGTTTTTAAAGAATGACTATCAGAATATGATCTTGCTAACTTTGAAGCAATTTTAGTATCAAAGATATTATTTGTATCTGTTTTAAGATAGTATTTTATATGCGCCATATCTGCACGTCCATAGTGAAATATCTTTGTTATTTTATCGTCAACAAGTAATTTCATTAAATTTGGTGCATTATAGTTTTCCCTGTCAAATTGAATAATATGAGCATCTGAATTGCCTGATGATAATTGAATTAAACAAAGAGGGTCACGCCTTACATTAAGACCCATAAACTCTCCATCAACTGCTATTAGATTGCCTAAATCCAAATCATCTGGTAAATCGTTTTTGTGAAGTTGAATATTATTACTCATTTCTAAAGATATATAACGGAATTCAAATGAAAGCAAAAAATTGTCTAATTTTTGGTGGTAGTGGTCAAATAGGTCGTAACTTGATCAGAAAGCTTACAAAAAATAATTATAAAGTAACTGTTGTCACAAGAAATATTCATCAAAAAAGCTATAAAATCAAAACGCAAGCAAATGCTGGCTATATTGACATAGTTGAAGCAAATATTTTTGATGAAAAAAAAATTAGAGCTCTTTTTAAGGAAGCAGATATCTGTATCAATCTAATAGGAATCTTATTTGAAAAAAAAAGAGGCAATACATTCAAAAATATTCATTCAGTTTTACCATCATTACTAGCTAAACTTTGCAAAGAATATGGCTTAAAACATTTTATTCATTTATCTGCTTTAGGGATAAATGATTCACTCAACTCAGATTATGCAAAAAGCAAATTAGAAGGTGAGGCGAATATTTTAAAAAATTTTCCTCTAGCAACAATTTTAAGACCTTCGGTTGTGTATTCGATAGATGATAATTTTACTACAAATTTTATGACTTTACTAAATAGATTACCTGCATTCCCCCTTTATTATAATGGCCAGACAAAATTTGAGCCTATTCATTGTTCAGATTTAACAGACATAATTTATCATATAATTTCTAAAAATATTTATTCTAAAATTATAGAATGCGTAGGTCCAGAAGTTATATCTATGAAACAAATTTTAGAAAAATTACTAATATTAATAAATAAAAAAAGAATTTTATTACCTTTTCCATTACCAATAGCAAAACTAACTGCGACTCTTTTTGAGATTTTGCCCAATCCATTACTTACAAGAGATCAATTAAAGCTGCTAAAGTACGATAATATAAAATCTGGAAAATACAAAACCAACTCAGATATTGGAATCCCAAGTGTTAGATTTTTTGATCAAGAAGTAAAAAAATATAGTTATATGTGGAGAGAAGGCGGTCAATTTTCTACCGAAAAGTATATATCGGAAAATAAAAAAAATAATTAATTTTTAAGCTGATTGAATTTTCTTTCCAATAAATTCTGGCACTTCTTCTTTTTCTGTCACTTCTTCTTTTTTTCCTTTAGGTTGATAAGCATATAGAAGATGTAATTTGCAATAAGAAAAATCTTTTAGGGATGATCTTCCACAAAAATAAAAAGACTTTTCATCTGGATGTCCAATTGGCCATTTACAACAACTTTCGTCTAACTCTTCCAGTTGTTTAGGGTTTTCTGGTTCAAAATCTTTTTCAATAATTAACGATTTAAATTTACTTTTTCTTCCTAATTTGGGATTATTATTTTTTTCTATTTGAGAATTTTCAAAACTTTGATTTGAAGTAGCAGCTCTAGTTTTAATCTTTGCAGATAAATTCAAACGATGCGCTTTTCCAATAACCGCATTTCTGCTGATGCCACCAATAATCTCTGCAATTTGACTTGCAGTGTTTCCCTTACCCCAAAGTTCTTTTAGTTTGTTAACTTTTTGATCGTTCCAGCTCATAATCTATATGTTGTACTAAAATTCTTAAATATGACTATATACAGACATGAGTTAGATTTAAACAAGCAATATATATGAGTTATCAACATATAAAGATAAAAATTGGTTTATTTGTATTTTCAATCATAACTTGTATCTAATAATTTAAATTTATAAAAACTAAAAAAAATATGAGCTATTTGGCCAAAAATTATAATAGAAAAAAAATTTCATTTAAATATGGAAAGGGAAGTTTTTTATATTCAACTAATGGAAAAAAATATTTAGATTTTGTTCAGGGCATAGCTGTAAATTCCTTAGGACATGCACATCCGAAATTGGTAAATGCCGTAAATAAACAATCAAAAAAACTTTGGCACGTTTCAAATGCATTTCAAATTCCAGAAGGAGAAAAGTTAGCAAAAAAACTAGCTAAAAAAACTTTTGCTGACTATATTATGTTTCAAAATAGTGGTGCAGAAGCTACAGAAGCTGCAATAAAAGTTGCAAGAAGATATTTTTATTCAATTGGAAAGCCTAAAAAAAATAGAATTTTATGTGTTAAAAATAGTTTTCATGGAAGAACACTAGCAGCAATATATGCAAGTGGTTCAAAAAAGATGACAGAAGGTTTTGGACCAAAAGTAACTGGTTTTGATCATTTTAATTTTGCTGACCACAAATCTTTAAAAAAGAAAATTACCAAAAATACAGCAGCTATAATGGTTGAAACTATCATGGGTGAAGGGGGGATTAAGGTAATTCCAGATTTGTGTTTAAGAGAGCTCAGAAAAATTTGTAACAAAAAAAATATTCTATTGATACTAGATGAGGTCCAATGTGGAATCGGAAGATCAGGTGATTTCTTTGCTTTTGAAAAATCAAAGGTAAAACCAGATATTGTTCCAATTGCAAAAGGTATTGGAGGTGGATTTCCAATAGGAGCAGTTTTAATGAATAAAAAAGTGGCTTCTGGAATGACTGCCGGAACTCACGGATCTACTTTTGGTGGCAATCCATTAGCAATGACAGTTGGTAATTCTGTGATGGATATAATTTCAAATAAGAAATTTTTAAAAAATGTTAAAAAAATTTCAGAACATTTTCTATCTAATCTTAATAAAATAAAAGATGAATATCCCAATATTATTAAAGAAATAAGAGGCAGAGGTTTGTTGATTGGAATACAACTTAAAATAGATCAAGCAAAATTTATAAAGATGCTTATGGATAATAATTTATTAACAATAAGAGCAGCTGAAAATGTTGTTAGAATTTTACCACCACTTAATGTGAAAAAAAATGAAATTAATCAATCACTAAAAATAATAAAAAAAGTTTGTTCAGAATTAAATTAAAATGAAACATTTTATAAATTTAAAAGATATACCTGCTAAAGATCTTAGAAAAATTATTGTTGATACAAAAAAAAGAAAAAAATTGAGAGAAAAGTTAAATACTCTACAGGTTGATAAAGGGGCTCCACTAAAGGGTAAAATGCTTATTCAAATGTTTGAAAAAGCAAGTTCTAGAACAAGAATAAGTTTTTATCTTGCAATAAAGCAGCTTGGAGGAGGAACTTTAACTCTAAGATCCAATGAATTGCACCTTGGCCAAGGTGGTGAAAGTATATCAGATACAGCCAAAATACTATCAACTTATGGTGACGGATTTATGTTAAGAACAGATAGTGATAAAAAGATTGAAGATTTTAAAAAATATTTATCAATTCCAATAATAAACGGCTTAAGTCCATCTTCACATCCAACACAAGTTTTATCTGATGTTTTTACCGCTGAAGAAATAAAAAAAAAACCAATTTCAAAATTAAATATTTGTTGGATTGGAGACTCCAATAATGTTTTGGATAGTTTGATTGCAGCATCTATTAAATTTTCATTTAAGCTTAGCATAGGATGTCCTAAAAATTTTGAACCAGGCAAAGATGTCAGAGCATGGGTAAAGCAAAATAATAAAAAAATATTTATTTATAATGATCCAAAAAAAGCTGTTATTGGAGCGGATGTCATATTTTCAGACAAAGTTATATCGCTTAATGATAAAGTGAATAAAAAGAAAAAAATGGAACAATTTAAAAAATTTAAGATAGATAAAAAATTAATGAGTTATGCAAAGAAAGATTGTATTTTTCTTCACTGTTTACCTCGTGGATCAGAAGTAAGTGATGAAGTTTTTTTAGGAAAAAAATCTCATGTATGGCAACAAGCTCTTAACAGAGTTCATGTTCAAAAAAGTATATTATTATATTGTTTTGGAAAATTAAGGTAGTGGTATTGGACTATCAGAATTTTCATTTAAATATTTTATAACTGAGGCTCTATCTTTTTCTTTTCTTAATCCAGCAAATGCCATTTTTGTTCCCTTAATCCATTTAGCAGGTTTTGTTAAGTAACCGTTTAATTCTTCAAAAGTCCATTCTTTGTCAAATGATGCTAAAGCTTTAGAGTATTTATAATCTGTAACGGCTCCAGTTTTTCTTCCAACTACGTTATATAAAGCTGGACCAATATTATTTTTTCCACCTTTAACAATGGAGTGACACGCAGCACATTTTTTAAAAACTTTTTCTCCTAAAGCAATATCTCCCATCACCATTAATGCAGCTATATCAATTTTTTCCTCCACAGCTATCTCTGTTGACGATGATACTGTTGTAGTTTGCTCCACATCAACCGCATATCCAGGAGTTTTTGGTTTTTCTACATGAAATATGACTTTTGATAATTTGCTTATACCAATAATTAAAAGTGCAACCATTAATACAGCAGCTACTATTTTATTAATTTCAAAAGAATCCATTTTTTCTAAATATTATTTTTGGAACATATATCACGATAAATTAAAAAATTACTAAAATTTAATGTATAAATTTGCCTCTATTTCTATTTAAAAGGTATAATATTATTTCAATTATCTATGAAAACATTAACCATTATACCCTCACGACTGTCAGCAACTAGGCTACCAGGCAAACCTTTGTTAAAAATAAACGATTTATCAATTATATCCAATGTATTTAAAAGAGCTGAAGAGGCAAATATTGGTGATGTAATCGTTGCAGCCGAGGATCAAGAAATAGTAGATGATGTTGTTAAAAATGGAGGTAGAGCCATTTTAACAAGCAAAAAGCACAAGACAGGAACTGATAGAATTTATGAGGCATTACAAAAACTTGATGTAAAAGATGTAGATTTGATAATGAATTTACAAGGTGATGAGCCAGCAATTAATATTAAAGATATTATAAGTCTAAATAATAAGATGATTAGCAATCAATCCAAAATGGGTACTCTTGCTGCAAAAATGAAAGATCTCAAAGACCTAGATAACGAAAATATTGTAAAAGTAATAACTAACAAAAATTTAAATAATGACGAATTTTCTCAAGCAAAGAATTTTTTAAGAAGATCACCAGAAATAGCTAATATTTATCACCATATAGGAATTTATTGTTATTCAACTGAAACATTAAAAAAATTTGTTGGACTAAATCAATCAAAAAATGAAATTGAAAATAGATTAGAACAGTTGAGAGCATTAGATAATAATATCGATATAAATGTTGCGCTTGCAAGCTCTACCCCAATAGGAGTTGATACAGAGGAAGATTATCTAGCCTTAAAAAAAATTATGGAATATAAAGTTTAATGGCAAAAATTTATTTTCAGGGCACTTTTGGAGCATACTCACATTTAGCTGCATTGTCAGTTGATCCAGATGCAGAAATAATTCCTTGTAAAACTTTTGATGATTGTTTTAATAAAGCAAGTCTTGAGCCAGATTGTAAAATAATTATTCCAGAGTCGAATAGAATTACTGGAAATATTGGTATTGAATATTTAATATTCAAACATAGGCTGAATATTTACAAAGAACATTTTCAAAAAATTGAACATAATTTATTAGGTCAACCTGGTGTAAAACTTAATGATATAAAAGAAGTATATTCTCACGCACAAGGTTTGTCTCAATGTTCAAAATTTATAAAAGAAAATAATATAATAGAGCACATTAGAGCAGACACTGCTGGTTCTGCAGAAATGATTTCAAAGACAAAAGATGTTAAGCAAGGAGCGATAGCATCTTCACTAAGTGCTCAAATTTATGGACTAGATATTATTAAAAAAAATATTGAAAATGAAAGTGGCAATTTAACAAGATTTTTAGTAATGGGAAAAAATATTTCTCAACCCGAATTTGGAGATAATAAATATATTACTTCATTTTTATTTAAACTTAAAAGCAAGCCCGCTGCACTCTATCAATCTCTAGGTGGATTTGCGATTAACGGCGTTAACTTAACTAAATTACAAAGTTATCCTGAAAAAAATACTTTCGATTCATTCTTTTTTTTATGTGATTTGGATGGTCACATTGAAGACATAAAAGTCCAAAAATCTTTAGAAGAGCTAGGCCTTCATTGTGAGGATTTTCACGTCTTAGGTGTTTTTGAGGCTGATAAGTTAAGAGAGAAAAAAAATTAATCTTTTCTTGTAGAATAGAAAATATAACTGCTATAATAGTTTTGGAGGCTAGAGGTGGATGCTGCTTGAA